>ERZ772910.256-NODE-256-length-32727-cov-10.778220_pt1 | contig 32727 bp, 56 predicted proteins | sample MGYA00511357_ERZ772910 | MGnify/ENA primary metagenome ERZ772910 (study PRJEB29015, sample SAMEA2738096) | human oral metagenome | biome: human oral; feature: human-associated habitat; material: saliva | place: China | collected 2193 ... | reverse complement strand
TTCCACCAACCTCAACTTTAGCCCAACGATCAACCCATTTGTATTTAGTTTTATCCGATCTATCAGGTTTCTCATAATCTGAATAATGACCAAAATAGCGCTGCCCATTATCTGTCATTGTCAAACCAGAACCATCCGCATTGTCAGAGTACGCAAAGTGAACATAAGGTGTTCTTCCATCTGCTCCAGCTTTACCTGGTAGTCCATCGGCGCCATCACGACCTTTCCATCTCGTCCAGCGATAGTCGGCAGGATTTCTGCTATCTGTTGGATTAAAGTCAATGTACACCCCAACAAAGGCTTTGTCTGTGTTTGTTTGACTGAATCCACTACCTGTTGCATTATCAGCATAGGCCATGTGGGTATATTGCGTACGGCCATCTTCCCCTTTAGGTCCAGGAATGCCTTGGTCACCTTTAGCTCCTTGCAAGCCTTGGAAACCTTGCAAACCACGTTCTCCACGATCACCTTTAGGGCCTATTGCTCCCTGTGGTCCAGGGTCTCCTTTGTCTCCTTTAGGGCCATTTAAGCCGTCTGATACATTTACTAGAGAAATTTCATCTACTGCGACTTCTTCATTATCAATGTAAGCTGCAACAGTCAATGTGATTGCGCCAGAAACATCTCTACCTCTAGCTGTGTATGTCTGACCAGTTGTTACAATCCCATTTAAAGACCATCTCCAAGTAACTCCAGCTGTTATCAACTTACCGCCCTTGTAAAGTGCAGGAGTGATAACACTTTCACCAGCTTGATTTTTAAAGATGATTCCATTGCTAGTAGATAGCTTGATAATGTAAGGTTTAGACTGCTCAAATAAGCGCTCAAGAGCCTCTTGTATTCCGTCTGATAACTGATTTTCGAAGGCTTTAAAGTTCGAAAATACTGTTTTGTTGCTTGCTGGATTTGAAAAGCTGATTTTCTGTTCAGTAACTCGCGCTTGAACTACTAGCAAAGGATTGAATCCTGAATCATGAATTTTGACTGTATCGCCGATTTCAACATCGACAAAGCCATCGACTTCATAAGTGATTGCTGGATAACAATGTTTTTTTAGTTCATTATATGCTAGACGTCGCAATTCTTTTGGATCGTCGGTATCGTAACTAAAATCTTTTCTTGTGTACTGGTCTAGAGTACCTGTTGAGTGCGTGAATGTTGATGGATAGAGTTGCATTGATATAGGTGCAACAAGGTGAGCCCCTAATTGATAAAATTCACAAATTCCATCCTTGTTGTACTTTTTCCACTCGTCAAGACCTTGTATTGTAACTACTTCTTCAACTTCTTCACCAGATCCGTTTTTTAATCGTCTTTTACCAGTTGGCCGGATTGAATTGAAAAGACCTGTCTTATCAACTCTACGGGTAATAGAAGTGATATTCTTGCCATATTTTAAGCTTATATCGTTTCTGATACGACCTACACCTTGATGAGTATCATCATTTTCATGATAGACGTTGACACTAAACTTTTTGATTGTGCTATCAGCGTTTAATTGTGTATCAAACTCAATCTCAGCATCAAAGCGTTTGGCAAGACTCAATAGACGGGCTAGTTTGGTTTCTTGCCCTTCCCATTCAAGAGTACGCTTGTAATCTGAAATTTCATTGATGCCAATGGATAGGTGAGTATAGTTTAACAAGCCCATAGCCTCACAATATTCAGCAAAGCTCATAGCCTTTGTAGCCTTGTAAGGGTTGGTTATCTCATTGATAAGCTCAAGATTGAGGTTTTCGCAATAACATTTAATTGTCTGCTCATTTTCTTCAACCTGCATAACGTTGAAAATAAAGCTCTTGCCATGATATTTGAAAGATACCCACGCCCGTTCATTCAGATAAGAATAGGCTTTTTGGGTTGGAGTGTCTGACTTAATAGCCTTTTTAAATACAGTAAATTCAAAAGTAGATGATCCTGTTTGTAAGCTTCTATTCCATGTATCACCATAATAATTAAGTGTACTTTGTTTGAGGTTATCAACAAAAGCAACCTTTTGTAAGTTTGCATCATGAATTGTTAAAAGCATTATAGCCACCTTTCTTCAAATTCGATTGTCACGGTTGGTTTTTTCTTTATAAAACTTGAAAAATACATCTCAAGTTTAGAATTTCCAGGCGGTATAGATAGCCATTGTGAGCCATCGACAACCTCTTCAGCTTTAGCGATTCCGTCAATATAGACCGTATCATCTTCACTGTTAATTACAACATTTGAACCGATAGGATAGCGATTAGGAATGTCTCTTGATGCTTGCACAAAGTCCTTACGATACATCAACTCATCAAGATATAAGTGAGAGATGATTGGCTTTCCGTGAAAGCCACCTATCGTGACATGGATTTTAGCTGACTTTTTGCCCCTGATTTCAGGGACGACAAAATTATAGTATGAACCGTTGTAGTAAACTTGGATTTTCTCATCATTTCGCTTAATTTCAAACTGTCCTCTTGATAATGTAAAAGGATTTCTATTGCTATCGCTAGATGAGTCAAAATCCAAAGTATTGAGAAAGTTATAATCTCCGTTATTATTAGTGGCAAAGACATTAAATCCACAATATAGACCGTTATATCTCTTGTAAGTTTCAACCCCATACAAAAACTGACCTGCTGTATCAGTTACAGCCACCTTGATAAAGCCACATTGAGCTATTGACTCAAGTTGATAGACTAATTTACAAAAAATGTAATCATTTAGAGAGCCTTTTTGACCTGTTGAGTCTGCTGGTATCTCCCATGAAAGCCCTGCGCCGTAATTCTCATTGTAAGTACCGCTGGTCTGCTCTCTTACTTTTATACGTTTCTTGCCATCTACTGTGGTCAGCTCTGATGTTCCAGTTATATTGTCCCATCTGCTATTGGTCACTGAGCTATGTTCCACTGCTCTAGCAAAGCCGTCAGCGATTTTATCTCCTCTGAAATCAAGTAATACCTCAGACCGCTTGACTGTCTCAGTATCAACCTCTCCACGATTTCCGAGTTCAAAAGCTGCATTGTTATTGACAAGACCAATATATCCATTTTCAGCATTATGCTTAACTCGGATAATTGGGAAAGCCTCAACTGTACCATTGTTTACTAGATCAAAAACCATTTTATCGGTTGTGGTTTGTGCGTTTGAGTCACTATTGAAATTCTTATAAGCTGAGCTGTGGGCTACACCGTCTGGAATTATTATTTTTAACTCTGAGCGCTGGAACCATCTTGTCAAATTTTCTGGAGTAATCTCATCCACTGGTAATCCCATATAGTATTTGTCTGGCTCATCACCATAAGTAATCTTTACTGGCTCCAAAACGTTTAGCACGCCTGCCAAATCATGCTTTAATTGTTCCATTTCAATTGCATTTGTGGTTTTGATGTCAAATTTTATGATATGCTCTTTCTCGCCACGTTTCACTTGCTGAATATTAACCCCCAACAAAGGAGCGTTATCTGTTGATACGCTCCTTTTGTTTCCAATGGGGCGGATAATATCGGTTATTCGAAAAAACTTAGACATATCAACGCCGTTGAAAGTCATTATCTTTGTCATGTCAATATCCCTTTCATTCTGTTATCTCGTCTTAGTTGCTCAGATTGTTGTCTAGAGTACTTGTCACTTGTCTTAGCTACTAAAGTACCGTCATCAAGATACATGAATGACGGACGGTTTACAGCCGTTTCTGCGACATCTAGCGCTTTCTCCAACAATTCACTAGATTTGTCTATAGTGACCTTGATTTTTTCAGCTATTGTCTGCTTGCTACTTTGTTTAACAGTCACTTGAGCACCTAGTTTCTTGTTCAAACCAAGTGCAATTTCTGGTCTAGTATCAATCATCATGCTTTCTTTTAATCGCAACATTGATCTTTTAACAACGCCAGCATCCGCCTCGATACCAACAGCGATACCTTGAGGGATAAATCGTCCAACTTCATCACGCATAACACGAGATGGACTATGGATATCTAGTGCACTCTTGATGGTGTTTTTTACCCTTTCAGCAATTGAGTTAGCTGTTGCCATAACTGAACTAGAGCCACTCCAAAGCCCTGTATTAAGACCAGACATCGCCATTTCACCAATGTATGTGAAATCACTCTGCAAACTATCAAATGGTTTCTTAATCTGATTGGCTAAGTTAGTAACAGATGATACAGGTTGATTGGTACCTTTATCTAGCCCCTCAGCTAACCCAGTAGTGATAAAACCTCCATATTCGTTAAATACACGGGATGGAGAATGGATGTCCATTTCACTTGTAAAGGATTCTTTTATATCATTAGCCATGTTTTTAGAAGATTCTCCAGCGGTAGAAGCTCCTTGTTCTATCCCTTGACTGACCCCGTTGGGGATTTCTTGCCCCAAACTAGAAAAGTCAGCAGCTGCAATTTCCTCTTGTAAGCTTGAAACTTGACTTTGTACAATACCCTTAATCTTGTCTGTGATACCCAAAGCACCCGTATCCATACCAGCAGTTAAGCCATTCATAGCTGACTCACCACCTTGAGTAAAGACTTCGTTCAATGTTGCCAATTTTTCATCTGAGGCGTTGACAAGTTCTTGAACGTACAGCCCACCTTTAGGCCCCATCTGTTGCAATTTAGCCAAAATCCCCTCATTTACTCCGCGTTCGGCTAGTGTATTGAGGTTTGTCGCCCAATTATTAACCGCTTCTTGGTTTTTTTGGAGGTTGGCAATCATTTCATCGACACTAATAGCTGACTTCATTTGTATCTGATCAAACATGTTCGTTGTGGTTTCAAGCAACTCATTGTATTTAGAGCGCATATCATCAACCGCTTTTTGTTGAGCCTTAGACATACTCTCATATGATATGACTTGTCGATTAGACCCATTTTCAGCAGCTGTTGCCATTGCTTCGGATGCCGCTTGTTGAACTTGAGATGTTTTTTCGTACTCAGTTTGCAATTCTGTTTGAATATTTTTAAGCTCTGTTTCCTTGTCATTGAGTTCTTGCAGTTTTTCTTTTCTAGCGCTGTCACTGACATTGGACTCTTCATTCCATTTTTTGCGTTGTTCAGCAATCAATTTCATTTGTTCGCCAATTTCAGCGCGTTTCTGCTCAATCTCTAACAGATTCTTTTGGGATGTTTCCCATGTTGATTCTGCCTCCATCGCTGAGATTCTAGCTTTGATTTGGTCGCTGTTATGAGACAAAGAATCGGTATTTTTGTCATAAACTAGATTCAAGCCACTAACAGAGGCATTCAAAGCATCAATCTTTTTCTTGAGATTTTCCTTATCTGCTGCTGTCTTATTTGTCTTTTGTGATAACTGGACAATTTCGTCAGCCAATTTTTGATAAGATTCTGTATTACCTTTTACAGACTCAAGATTTTTTTGACGTTCTTGTGCACTTTGTTTAACAGAATCCGTTAATTGATCCGTACTCTTAACTAACTCCTCTTGTTCCGATTTAAGGCGTTTTGTTTCTTCACTTTCGGCAGTTAACCATTGCCACAACCCTACCAATGCACCAACGGCAAGGCCTACACCAGTAACAACCCAACCAATCGGGCCAGTTAAAGCGGTCAGTGCTGCTTTAAATGCGGTAGTTGCAGCAGTTGCGGCAATAGTCGCAGCAGTTTCCAAACTGATAGCACCAGTTAAAACCCCATAAAGCAAATTAGACGCTGTTAAAGCTCCGTTATTTGCTAGATTTGCAACCATTTGAGCTTTTGTAACTGTTCCACATGTCGCTTGTGCTGCAGTCATTAGATTGATGATTTGAACCGCTCCTGTCGCTGTTGTTTTGAATGTTTGCCAGGCATTGATTAAGTTTTTGGCTGTAGTTATGGTGTCATTAGCGACACGCATAGTTACTAAAGCAGCAACTAAACCGATAATAGCCGGTGTCAAAAATGAGATTACAGAAACTCCAGTACCCAAAATACTAAACAAAGTCTGAAAAACGGGCGTACTAGCTTTAATAATATTGACAATCACACCAAAAGCAGCGTTGATGATTACTTTCAGCGCATCAAAGTTTTCAGCAATTGTTTTTCCTGTTGCTGCCTTTGTCAAGTCATCAAGGGCTTTGATTGTGTTAGCTACTCCCTTAACAACCGCATTTTTTAAGTTCCCAAAAGATGTCTGAATCCCTTTACTATTGGATTTTGCAAGTTCAGCAAAACCACCAACGCCACCATTTAACTCAACCAATTTGCTTGAAAATTGGTCAAAAGTGATACGTCCATCTTTTAGAGCAGTATAGAAATCATTTTGGGCTGATTGCCCTGCAAAACCGAATGACTCAGCTGTCTTTTGCAAAGCATAGGGCATGGTTTCCTGTAATGTTTTCCAACTTTGCATGTCAACCTTACCAGCTGATAACATCTGACTGAACTGTTGTAAACCACGGCTTGCATCAGTACTAGACGACCCAGAGGCAAGAAAGGCATTATTAAGAGCAAGTGTTAAATCTGTTGATTTGTTTATATCTCCAGTAATCGAGGTAAGGCGTTGAGCTGTACCAACTACTTCGTTCAAAGTCGTAGGCAAACCCTCAATCCCATTAGCAAGCTTTTTAGTTGAGCGTGTGACATCCTCTGTACTATGTCCCATCGCTTGCATCACTCTTGGATAACTTTCGAGGGTATCAAAACGCTGAATAGCACTTCCTAAAGCATCGCCCAAAAGTTCAGCACCTTTAGCGGCAAGCTGGAAAACTGCACTACCTACCGCAAATTTCTTTAGGGAGCTACTCCCTCTGTCACCTTTCTGTGCCGTTTTATCTAACTCATCGTTTAGAACCTTGACTTTATTACCGTCCACATCGACAACGATGGTAACTTTTCCATCAGCCATTTACTTCTCCCTCCTTTCCTAAACTATATTTAGCTTGTAATTTGCGCATTTTATTCTTATCCCCACCATGTTCTGGTTTCCAGGCACGAATTTCTATAATCTGTTGCATGATTGTGTTATCTGGCAAAGCTTTTAAAAGTGCTTTAAATTCTGTCCATGTCAACTTATTTTGAGACTTTAAAAGATTGATGCCATAAGCTTGCAAAAAACTAGCGTAAAGGTATTCCGCATCTTGTTCAAAATCAATCAATTTTTCGTGTTCTTCTTCATCTTTTGCTGTTGGCATTGGATTTCCTAACAAATCATACTGAACGGTTTCTTTTTCAATTTCTAAAAAATGCTCTTTTATGTAAATCCAACAATCCACAACCTCTTTGATGTCGTATAATTCTTGGCCAGTTAGCAAATGGACAATCAACTGAGCTTGTTCTAGATGCGTCATTTCCTCCTCTTTCAAGATTTCAAAGACATCCAGAACCTTATTAAAAGACAGGTCTATGTCATACTCCCTATCAGCAATAGAAAAATTTGTGATTAAAGCATCATTTAATTTCATAGACATAATTTTTACCTAGCTATTTCTTTTTATTCTTTTTTTGTTTCTTGTTGTTCTTGATTGGAGTGACTTTTCCCTTGTTTAAATAGTGACTAGCACGCTCTTTCACCACCGTTTTGTGTTGCTCAGCAACTTCTTCCAACTTGTCATGCAACATGATTGCAGTCTGTTCTAGAGCGTTATTTAGGGCGTTATAATCTGGATATACAGAATATAACTTGTCAAATGTACCGTCGCCAAAAATAAGATCATATTGAATCTCAAGCTGTTTCTTCTCCAATTCAATAGCCCCAGCAACTACTTCTTTAGTTACTCCATCACGCTCAATTTTGTTATTGATATTTGCAGATACCACATCTAATTCATATTGGACAAGGCGACGTTTTAGTTCTTCTTCCATGTCATAAAAGCGCATTAAGCTCTCTTGACTTGTATCAAACCATAGCTCTACTTCTCCAATCTTTACCGGAAATCCTGTACGTTTTAGTTCAATCTGAATATCTGTCATGTTTCTACTCCTTTTCCTGTTGTTAAAAAGGGCAAGGATCAATGCCCGCCCTTATCAAAAGCTATTACCCAATACCAGTTTCTTTGGGCGTTGAGTTAAACGAAAGTTTGCATCCAAATGCTTCAAAGTCAGAAGCAGCACCGGAGCCGGCTTTGATTTCTGTTGCAGTTGCAGCTCCCACCCATTGTTTTTTCTTATCAGAAGAAACAACCTTGTGCCATAGCTTACGATCATCCCCTGTCTTGTACTTCATGTTAGCAATAAGAGCCTGTGCCTTATCTTCTGGATCATAAGTACCCTCAAAGGTATAAGCACCTTTTACACTGACTACCGTTGTTTCTTCAACTCCATCACCGTCATAGTATGCTTGATCATCTGTTTTCTCATCTGTATCATCTGATACGTCTGAGATCCATTTAGCCAGTTCCAACCATGCATCTTCTGTTGATGGTTCAGTTCCTCCATTGTATGGAGCTACAAAATGGCCACGTAGGGCGTTTTTTTGTCTTGTCATTGTTTTTTCCTCTCTATTACGATTTTCGCCACAATTTCAATTGTGTAATAATAATAGCCTTGCTCATCCTTACCTTTCATGGCAGGCCTGCTGACTTCCATTCCCATATATTCATAAGAATTATTGTCACTTGGCAAAACTAAGTCTATCTTTGATAGTTCTGATGTGACTAACCAGATAGTGTCATTGGCTACTGTGTTCTTTTTTGCCTTTACAGCAATTTCAAACGGCAAAGAAACTTCTTGTGTACCATCCATATACTCTCTGTCCACTTTTCCGCCTGGTATCTGATTGATAACCAGGTCATCTTTGTCATCCTCAAAATAATCAAAGCGTGGTTGAATTGGTAAATTTAAAGTCTTGATATGCTTTAAAAGTACATTTTGAAAGTCATTCTCTCGCATCAAAGCCCCATCCCTTTCACAAATTCTCTAGCCCATTCTTCGGCATGATTGCGAGTAGCAACTTGATCCCATCGTTTTCCTGTCCCTGGAGTGGTATATCTCCTAAAGGTGACAATACCATTTGAACCGTAAAATTGTGCCCTAGCATAAACTGTGCCATAAACAACAGCATCACCCTGTCCAACGATTCGGCCAGAGGCTCTCAAATCTCCACCTCTCAAGGGAATATATTGCTCATTATCTAGCAAGATTTTGCTAGCGACTGCAATCTTTCCTCTGGTCATGGATTCGCTCGAAAGTTTCTGTTTGGCTCTTTGCAAGTCAACTTTAATAGCAATACTCATTAGATCACCTCAATTTCTTGACTGAATATCTTACCATCATAATAGTTAGTTTGATATCCATTAATTGTGTAATCTCTTATCCCATCGTTTACTTTTGCACCCATCCAATTATCATCGGCTGTCACAAAAGAAAGGGATGGATAGAGGTATATAACCCCTTGTTTTTGCCTTGATTTTGAATTCCCTGTACCAGATTTTGAGTTACGATTACCAGATGCCCCCACTGATCTATCAAAACGTACATTTTTAATAATCAATGGCTCCGAATACACTTCATCTCCATAATCGTTTTTATCAGCTACTTTTTTTATGGTTAGGACATCCTTTAACAAACGCTTGTCAATCCCTTTTAATAACCGCTTATCGATCATATGCAACTCCAACAACTAGGCTAAAGCCAGCTTGTCTCAAAGTATTTTCAGCATCCATAGACAAATTGAATTGCTGACCTGCTGATGTGCTTTGTGAGGTGCTATAAGAGATTGATGTACGGCCAATAGAGACACTATTGGCTAGCTGTTTGTCATCAGCTGACATAATACCAGAGGCATCGAGATAGGCGATTTGAAAACCCATAGCAAGCTTAACAGCATCTTTTCGATAGGCAATTTCTTTTTCAAAGTCAATGCCTTTCTGATAAAAACCGTTAGTGTATAGGTCAATCGCTATCTTTGCCCTGCTTGCCAATTTTTCAAAGTTTGTAACCTCATCAAAACCTAGCTTAGTAAATTCATCTTGTGTTAAATAAGTCATGCGTAACCTCCCTTAAAAATAAAGGGTGTTGCCACCCCTTATTTATTCAGCCTGCTCAAATTGTGTGGGCACATCTTCTACAAGCTCTAAAACTGCATCGACATCCGGAAATGTTTGCTTGAGGTCTTTATTGACTTGATCGGCATAATTCGGTTCAAGCTCAACAAATTCTCCCTCTATCACATAAATACCAGGTGTCTTTAAAATTAGGTTCTTAATTGCTTTATACTTAGCCATTATTCTTTACCTTTGTCCTTAGTTTCTTTTGGTGTTTCAAGCTCGCTACCATCTTCCACCAATTCCTCAAAGCCATCTGCCATAAGTTGTACCTCAAGCTCACTACCCTCTTGCACGGTATAAACTTGATTTTCTTTGATGTATTTCTTCATCTGCTACCTCCTATGCTGATTTATGTGAAACGTAAACCCCATCTTCTTGAGATTTCAAGACAAACAAATCATGATACAAACGGTTTTGGTATAGGTAACCATCACCCTCTGTGTGTTGCCCAGGAGCAAAGAGATAGATAGAGTTAAATTTAGCTTTGGCAATGATAGCTGTCTTAGCCACGATCAAGAAATTGATATCTTTACCGCCACCAGCTTTCACAAATCCAGTTGTGAAATCAAATTGAGTTTTGAAACGTGCATCATCCCAAACCTCGATAAGTTGCACTCCATCTAGCGATGTTACACGTGTGTCAATTCCTTGAGGTGATGTAGTAGCGATTGCGCGTGTAAAGTCTTTAGCACGCTCTAGGGCATCCATTACCTCGCTAGATACATACATGACAAGGTTTGATGCTCCATATTTACGCATTGGCAAAATAGCAGCTTTCAAAATGCCGTAGACATTCTCCGGTGTAATGCTATCCTCTTGCTTGAAATGATGACCATTGATTGCAGCTGTTGCAATTTTAGAAAAGCGGTAAGCATCAACTTCTGGTGTTGCATGTTCTGAAATGAATGTATTTGAGATGTTAGCAGCTGAAAGCTCTTGGTTTGTTTCGTCAACATCTGCTGTATCAACAAAAAACTCAACATCTCGGTCAAATCCAAGAGTATAAACGTTTTTATCGTTTGATACTGTACCTGAGTTGTAACCCTTAGAGCGTGTATGTGCCTTATATCCTGTTACAGAGATTGTTGGCAATTCAAATGATTTTGCACCGAGCCAATTTACTTTTGGCGTTTCAAGAATGGCTGTCAATGAGCCTTGCATAAGGCGTTTTTCAAACTGCCCCTCATGTTTTGTGATGTAATTGATTGACATCTACTATTCCTCCTTTTTATTCTGTTAGCCCTAATGCCTGTGCAAAGGCATCTGGTGCTGGGTCTGTTGCTGTTGGATTTCCAAACGCAACGATATTTGGGTTAGGCTTGCCATCTTCTTCTGCTTTAAAAAGATATGGGTCACTTTCCTTTAGACCATTGAGGATGTCATCTAGTTTAGGTTTGCCACTGTCATCTAGTTCAATGGCATCAACATCAATAAACTTCATCAAGGTTGATGGATTGTGTGCTGTGGTATCTTTCAAAGCAAGGTTGATAGCATTCACCTTATTTGTTTTTGCCAGTTCATCAGCAGCCTCTTGTTTATACTTGTCATATTCAGCCTGTAATTCATCAATCGCCTCTTTCTGTTTAGCGCTGATACCTTCAAGCGATTTCAAGTTTTCAACTTGCTCCTCTGCTTTTTCTAACTGACCTTTCAAACTATCTCGCTCTTTGGTGATAGTTTCCAAGGCTGATTTGTCCTCGTTGAGCTCTTTTCCTCGCAAGGCAAAGACTGATTTAGCCTGTTCCTCTGTCAATCCAAGTTTAAGTAGTTCCTCTGTTGTAAATGCCATTTGTACCTCCTTAGTTCTTTTTAGGTGGACAACTCCCACCGAAAAGCAAAATATTATTTACTATTTCAGTTTACTTTGGATGGAATGGGATTTTTTACGGTTTTAGGCACAAAAAAAGAGGGTTGTTTAGTAACCCTCTTGATAATTAGATATATGCTCTTTCTCTACTGTAATCACGGCTTAAAAATTCGTGTTGTTCGACAAGAGCTCTTATTTTTCCTTGATAAGATCTAACTTTTAGCCTCTCAGCTTGTATCATGTCATCATCAGCCAATGTATTTGCATAGTGCAATCTTTCTTTATGATGCTTGATATTGCGCTCTAAGGCTCTTTGTTTAGCCTCAATGCGTGCATTTTCTTCTGCCTGTTCTGGCGTGAGTTCTTTCATATAGTCTGGCAAGTCTGGTATTTCATTTACTCCTACAATGAAAGGTGTAAGATAATGACCACAATGGACACCTAGACATCCACCAGCAGTACCAAAACCATAATCTAGCAAACTATGAATAGTAAGGCCGTTTATTGTTCTACCTTGACCTTTAGTGACAATCTTACCTTGCAATGGAGCGCATGTAGCTCTAGCAGACGACTTGATAGAATAGTAAAAAGTATCTATCCCTAATTCCTCTGCAGGCCTTGTACGCATATCATTGTAAACCCTGTAAGTTGTCGTTTTGATAATTGCTCTGGCATAGCTATCTGCTCGCCACTCTCTCCCTGCGCTATCAGTAAAGCCAGTAAAGCCCTTTTTTTGCCAGCTCATGATAGTATCATTTAACGCCCTATCACTTGTTTTAGTCCCTGATACGACTTGTGCTACTGTCTGCTCTACAACCGATTTGAAAACAGTCTGTATGCTTGCTGGTAATGTTGAATTGATAAGATTGAGGTCACTTATAGCTTGTTGAGTATAAGACTCAAGAGCATCGATTACACCATTTCTAACTTTCCCACTAGATTCCCTTTTCAAATCTTCCTCTAGTTGCTCCTTTGTGTCCTTATAGACCTTTAATCCCTCATTAGCAATGACCTCTCTTAAAAGACTTTCAGCAATTCCTGTACGTTCAACAATAATCTTTAAGTTCTCCTCATTCAGCATGTACATATCGTTGAGCTTTTCCAGTTGCCATATATACGGATTTTTTGCAAGGTCAGCATTGCCACGCTCTTTAAGTCGTTTTATCATGCTATCAAACAACTCAATTTGCATTTTAGAGTAAATATCACTCACGCCCTGCATGTGCAAAGAAAATCGCTGATCATTTAGAGTTGGCATCTTACGTTTATCAGTCATTCTCAACTCCTTATGTGTCGTTTATTGTAATTTATAGCAGTTTATAGCTCTCCCTCTTCTGCTTTCTTCTCTGTTTTTCCATACAAAGCCAGTTCTGCATCACTCTCTGGTGGTAACTCTCCATTGATTTCAGCAAGTTCTTTCTCTGCTTCTTCATTTGTGATGTTCAATACTTTAGCAATACCTCTTTTCTGTGTCGCAAATCCAGCTGCTACCATCTTCATCCAGTAATCAAGCTCTGCATGCCTATCAGTAAATACACCATCATCCAAATTAACTGAAATATCATCAAGCTCTGGAATTTCTCCGCTGTAAACCCCTACTGCTTTACCAAGTTCACACATTGAAACACAAAGCTCTTTGATAGCTTGCTCAACAAGTGCAACAATGCTATTTCGCATTTGATAGGTGTCTGAGTTCTCGCTGACGATTTCTGTTGCTGTCTTTACTCCTTGCCCATCAAAGGTAAACATGCCACTTGATACACCAATCTGCATTTCAAAGAGCTTCAAACCCTCTGAAATGGCTGAAATATAATCTGATGAGCGGATAGGAGTTGTAAGGTCAATAATGCTACCACTATCCATATTGCCTGCTCCTACTTGCATGTAAACATTTTGGTCAGTATCAAAACGTCGCTTAAATTTGATTTCACCGTGGATATCTTGTACTTTGAGTTGCGTTATTTGCTCAGGCACAATCACGCGCCTTTGACCCATTTTAATTTCCCACATAAATTCATCGTACGTGCGATTGATAAAATCAATAGTGGTCTTGGCGTTATCAAAGATAGATAAACCAAGAGGACTGTTGATGTCCTTGTTGTTCATCCCTGGTGTCTTGAGATAAACAAACAATGGGCGTGATAGTCCTTGTATCGTTGTTACTGGTTGCAAGTCAGGATATAGCTCGCTCAAATTTACACGATCACCCAGCGTGCTGTCTGATGTTGATTTGTAAAGCTCGTTAGTAATGCGGTATAGGTTTTTATCTTTTGTACTCCCTACCTCTTGACCATCTTGAGTTACCCACTCATGAAACTCAACTAACGTGTAATATACATTCTTTTTACTCTCCGACTTAATTGTCTTTGTGAGGATTGCAGCACTTGATACATCCTGTGTATTGCTTTGCAATGGCAGAAATACTGGCGCTTGAATAAATGCCACTCTAACCTTATCTCCATCAATATAAGGTCTCATAGCAAGCCCACCCAAAGCCAGACAACTCTCTAAATATCGCTCAAAGTTTTTGTTAAAGCGATCATTGCCTAGCATATTATCAAGAAAATTATTTAGTGTCTCATCCTCTGCTGTAATTGCCGCTTGCTCGTTGTAAACAAGGCTGGCAATCTTTTTAGCTGCAGTTCGTGCAATCGGTAAGTGTTGTATCTTTCTACGCTTTCTGTCGCCATCGGTGTTGATGTACTCCACATCATCAAATTTAGATTGATAGTAAGCTAGATTGAGCTGTATCCTGTTAAATTCGGATTGTGTTACAGCTACCTTTGGGTGCTCCAAGATACTGTTTAGGTTTGATGTTTCCATGTTATACCTCCCACGGTTGAAAAAGTCTTTTACTTTTTGAATTAAGTTCATTGTTGCCCTCCTTATGAATTACCAACACGCAAACCAAGTATCTTAGAATTGTCTAATATAAAATACTGGGCAACATCGCATGTATGGTCATCATCTTTGATGACATTTGGGCTGTCAGACTGCAGTGTCTTTTCATCCCATCTGTACATCTTATGTTCTTCAATAAATACCTTGTTATTCTCTGTATCAAGGTAATAAAAGCGACCTTGTGCTAATAATGATTGGAATGTATCAATCATTGTCACTTTCTTCAATTTAGCCACTGGATGCCATCTAATACCGAAATCAAGATACATCTGGTTCCTCAATGCTCCCTCTGCGCTATCAATCGTATATTGCAAGATAGGTACTCTGTACTTGCTGACAACCGATTGTATAAAGCCGTTGATGTCCTGTGATAGTTGGCTAGGTGCTTTCTTTATCACTTGGCCAGCTGGTGAGTAATACCAGGTATCAAGTAAGATTACTTTTTCTTTTGCAGTGATACCAAAAGCACAACAAGCCGTTGCCGACTGCTGATGCCCACCGTCCAATGCAAAAGATATACCTATCAGTCTATCATCACTAGGCAAAGCATCTAACGGATGAAATGTACTCATGTTATAGATATTATTCCCTAAACCAACTGACTCACCTAGATAGACATACCTGTAATAATCATAGTCATTCTTTTTGATACGCTCAATATCAGCCAACATCTGATCATTTACAAATCCTAACTCATCATCAAGATAAGTACTAGAATGGCATAAGTAATTATCTTGCGTATTCATTTCCTCATACCACTCATTTATCCAACTGTACGGATTGATAGGAGGGTTATATGACCAAAAGATTTTAACAAATTGAGCGCGTGGATGTTTTTGGCGCATAAATGTAATGTTGGTCTGGTCAAATTCTTCTGCGCTTGAAAATTCAGCGGCCTCTTCATACCAAACCGCAATAATATTCCCAATGTTGTTGGATTTCAACTTTTGGTAGTCATCGAGGCCGTAAAAATAAAATGTTGAGCCTGTCTTTTTATGACTTATCTTAAATGGGCTGACTGTCATCTTAAAACGACTAGTTAGACCAAACAACGATAACCCCCATTGAATTTGGTTATATACGCTATCACGGATTGTATTAGCTACTTTACGGATAATGACAATATTGGCAGTTTCACCCCTTATGATGTACCAAGTCATCATGACAATCAGCTTTAAGGTAATAACTGATGATTTGAATGAGTTTCGCCCACCTTTCAAAATGTTGTAAGGTTTCTTGGATTTCCAAACACTCTTGAAATGAGGATTGACATTTTTTTGAATATCAATTATCTTCATCGTCACCCTCCCAACTATCAATAATTGTGATGGTGTCATCTTCCATTTGTGTATCTATCAACTGTGATTTTAATTTCTCAATCTCAAGCTCTAGTTTTTCAGATTGTTTAGCTGTTGGATATCGTTTCAAGATTTCAGTAATGGCTTTAATAACTGTTGCATTATCTGCTTTTTTGATATGCCTCTCTACTTTTCCTGTTGTTGGGTTAAGTATCAAAACCTCCTCATCTCGTTTACCTCTAGCGATTTCAGAAAGGATATAGAGCGCCTCTGTCGCATCCATGATGTTTGACTTATGCAGCTCTTGCATCTGTTTATTTATGTACTCTTTTATCCCAACATTTCCCAACAGTTCAGTAATACGATTATTGGCATAACTCTCACTATAACCAGCCTTGATTGCTGATTGATAGCCGTTTCCTGTCTTTATGTACTCATCTGCAAAGCGCCTCTGTCTTTCATTCATTCGCCCCCTCCTTTCCAACAAAAAATCACAAGTATTGCTACTCATGATTTCATTTTATATGCTAAAAGAGGGGATGTTTTACTGTTGTTTTTGATTTAAGGCACAAAAAAAGCCCCAATTAAGGGGCTAGATACAACGCAATGACACGGATTCGCACCGTGGCTACCTCTATCAAGGTGTACTCCTTCTATACTATCCCTTGCGCTTTCTATTATAATTATACCACTCTTTCATCACTCTAGCAACCATCTTCTTCTCTTTAGTGGTCAGATTTGTAGCACCTTTCTTACTTACTTCATATTCAGCATGGAAATAACCGTGGTGAGTATGGGGCTGCATCTTTTTATGTTCATGGTCTAAATCTATCTGCTTACTACGTTTATTATTCGTATCATTGTATGTGATGCTTTTCAAGGTATTTTTATGCTTATCAACTAATACATATACTCTACCTTTGGTCATGGTTTCCATAGGTGCTACTTGTCCACCACTACCATTTTGAGTGACAAATTTTATATTACCTGCTGTATGCAAGGTACTATATTCTGTCCCATACTTTTTGCCTTTGTTACTCATTCCAGAGCTTGCTCCTCTACCGCCCATTTGTCCATCCTTTCTGTTGTATCATTTCCAAAATAAATCACCTCTATACCTTTATAATCATAATCAACCTCACCACCATATACCAAAATACGTTTTGGCGCTATCTTTTTAATCATGGCATCCACTCCAGCTTTCCACAATTCAAAGCGCTCTTTGCGTTGTTTTATTCCTACTGTACTGATGGCCACTGTACTATGTTTTGGCAAACCATCAAAACAAAAATCATGACTTTCTTGGCTTGACCAAGATACAGTAGGTATGACTGTATATCCCCAATTCTGCATCATTTGGCCTATCAATCTTGAGCGATAAGTATTCCAAAGTTGCATAGCAATTGGCATGTCTGTGTATAAGCTAAAATCTGGTGTAAGTACACAATCAAAATCAGCTAGTTTCTCTAGGTAAAAATCTGGGCGTTTCCAAATTCTTTCAAACTGATAATCATCTAAGAAAAAATGTACAGTAGCTGAGTAGTCAGGTTTATTCAAAACATAGTTAAATCCCTGTAGCTTTTTAGGCACATGATCAACTGGTTCAAGAGTTGGCAAATTATATTTACCATCTGCGCGCGTGGCATCGTAATCCAGCAAATTATACTGATTAATAGTATTCTGTCTGTGATATGGTTTTGTTGGCAGATTATCCATATTATCCTCCTAATAAAAAACCTATGTACCTTGATTATAGATACATAGGATAGGGTATTTTTACGGTTATTTAGATATGGGGATGTACTTGTAAGTTGAAACAAAATACTTATCAAACCATTTATTGATGTAAGTGTATGCCGGGCTAGGACTTAGATATAAAATTTTTTGACACGCGCCAATCACGTTGATGTTTTCAAATACATAGACCTCTTTTATCGTTTTTAACATCTTTCTATCTGATTTCTCAATATATTCATCTGTTACAGTTTTCAAGTTTACCAAAAATACAGACTGTTCAATGTTATTCTCTAAAAATGCCTCATGTATCTTTTGTTCCAAGATTGTTTTTTGAGGATTTTTCTTATCCCTCAAAAAATACCACTTTAGCCAATTGATTTCCCTGCGATGGATAACTGACAAACGCTCTATTTTTTTCTTCGTCATCCATTACCTCCAAATCTCACTAAATAAATAGACTAGCTAACCAAATTAAAAATGCACATGTAATGATTTTCGAAATACTGCTCTTTACAGTATACGAATAATCCTCTTCAGATTCTTTTTTGCTAGATAATACAGGCCAGATGAAAGATAGTAATGCATCCATCCCTAATGCTTGCCAAACTGTAATTTTACTGACAGGAACGATCGTTGTGATAATTTCATTCCATCCGTACTGAACAACGAACGGAGATACAACGATTACAAATACCGCCCCAATGATAATACCTATTTTTTTTGATTTCATTTTTCTTCTCCTCATTAACTTTCTAATGCACAAATTCGTTGACCAGATCGCTGATAAGGAACTTCCAATCAGATTCTCTAAAGGTCAAAAAACGATCTGTGGTAAAATTTCTAAGTTTTTTATAGAAAAGCATCTTTAGTTGGATTGATTCACTAACAGTAAGGAAAATACCAGGAAATCGATGTATAGAATGTATTCTATTCCCATATCCAGAAATATCTAAATGTATTAACATTTCTGGATATGAACGTCCAACATTAGCTTCAACTCCGAGCTCAACTTTGACCTCTTCTATGATTGGAATCTCGTTAAAAATTGGTTGTGCAGAAAATAATGGCGACAAGATTTTTTGCCTTTTCTTTCTTCCTAAATATGGATATTTTTTAGGTCTCATTTTTCTACCTCAATTTCTTCCGTAATGCTTACATGCTCCATGTAAGTAATACGTTCCATCTTTCCGCTTGTTGATGTAATATGTGTATTGACCATCTGGGCTAGCATAGGAAATCTGTTTTTCTCCTGCCCAGACTCCATTATCTCGCATCATATGGCAATTCTCCATAATCCATTCTACATCAGGCATCTAGTAACTCCTTGTTCTCGTAGGTGTTGCCGATAATCTCATTTTCATCCGTCTCTGACCACAAAAAGCTAGCTAATTGCTCGCAATCATTCATAATCAACCAAGCACCCTCAAGCATGGTTACAACACCTATAATTATTTCATTTTCTGTCGTTGGCTGGGTTCGTACTTGTCTAACTATATCCCCTTCAAATATTTCTTGACCATTCTTATCTTTCAGTCCTGTTGACTGCATGAGATGAAGGTCGTTGTTTACTATCCAGTCACCAGCGACTGAATCCTCATCAATAATCCAAATGTTGCCACCACCAACCATCACTTCGTCCGGTTGATACATACGATTTAATGAGCCACCGTCATACGCTCTAAACTCCGGTATCATCCCAAATCCTCCTCGTAAAATTCAACCTTTGCAAAGTGCTTAGGGTTTATTGTAATGATATTTTCACTAGGTTCAATCTGTTGTAATGTCAAAAAATTTAAATTACCTGTTTCCATCCAATTTAACATGTCAGCTATACGCTTGCAACTTTCTTTTACCTTGATTTCTTCTTCAAAATAGGGATTTTTTAATACAATTTTTGCCATCTATTCCACCTCCTCAAAGCGCCCATCTATTTTTGGACTTATTTCTTTTAAAAATGGGATTTTTCTTTTCTTTTTTCTTCTGCTTGTGATATTCACTGTCTTTATTGAAGATAATATCTTCATCTTCAATAAGTTCAGGAATGAAGTATACAGATGGGTATTGTTCTGGTCGTTTCACTCTGTGACCTCCTCTATATCAAACACTAATCTATAATGCCCTTTCTCTTCACTCAAGCCACCATAAACAAAAGATAACTTTTTGATAACCTTATGATTATCATCTGTCCAAATACCTGCATCAGTCATGCCATCAATGATAGCCTTGACTGTCGGATACAAGTTAGGCGGATCTAATTTAGACTTAGTAGGGCTGTAAATTGTAACTGTAACCTCACAAGGGTTAGAGGGGCTAAAAGCAGCCCTCCCTTTATCCTTGTTCATCGATGTATGCCAATAAGCAAAAGCTCTGATGCGCTTAGTAACTTTAGCTTTATCTGTTTGATGTTGCCTGTCATTACTATTGATAACCATATTTAGAGATTTTAGCTTAGTGTTTCGAGGTAAAGAAAATTCAAATTTCATTTTGATTACCTTGAAGCTCAATATTTTCAATTTCTGCGCGCTGTTCAAGGATTTTGAGATATGCACACATTGTATAATGTTGTGTTTCAAGTAACTCAATAGGACATTTTAGTTTAAAATCAAGCGTTCCTACGTAATAGTTACTAATCATCAAACTTAACTTGTTAGCGCGCTCTTTTAATTGTTTGTATTCATCGATCATCCGTTGTTTGTAATCACTCATCTTAATTTCCTCATTTCTTCAAATAGCCTGGGGCATCGTCGCCCACATTGATACTCTCATACTGTTCTTTCGTAACAAGAAACTTGCCATAAGCTCCAATTGTGACTGTATAATGCCCATCAACAATAGCTTTTTCTGTGACTGTTCCGATAAGCTCACCACCAGCATTATCAACTTGATAAATAATGACTGGTTTTCTTTTTTCAATTCATCCACTTGTTGCTCCAGCTTGACCACCTGCGGTTTATAGCGATTTTTAGAGATTATCAAACCTAGATTTAGCATTGATAGCGACAAAGCAACAAGTGCGCAAAACAGTCCAACTCGATTTTTATTTTTCATGTCATGTCTCCAAAATCTTTATTACTGTATAAATCAAAGCGATAGCATAAACATCAAAGATAAACCAAACCACCTTGTCCGCTCTCCCCTCTTTGTAGGTTTTATGACCAGCAACGAAAATCAGAATAGCAAGGAGCAAGCAAGCACTGATAACCATCAATTTCAGAAACAAGACCATCTAATTACCACCTAACTCTTCAACAACTTTACTTACAGCTGCTAAAATCTGTTCTTTTACTTTGGTGTCCTTGATATCATCAATCCCCTCAACTTTCCCAGTTTCTACATTGATAGCGATTGTTCCAACCAAAGAGCTATCCTCCTCATTTTCATCAGCTTTACCAAACAATTCTTCAACACTCTTACCATCCAGGATGTCCAACAAATCATGGCTAACGCTGTGCATTGTTTTAGCTGTCTTGAACATATCAATATCTTCTGTCAAAAGATAGTATAACATTGCCTTTTTACTAGCATCATGTAATGCCTCAACAAACTCTTTCAAGTTCTCTACGATAGTTTCAGCTGATACCGTGTTTTTAGTTTCTTTAGTCATTGTTTTTTTCCTCTCTTATGCTAATACTGTGATATGTTCTTGGTCTGCTAGTTGCTCTTTTAGATAGGCCGCAATGTTTCCTACTGCATCAGCTACCCAACGCTTACCATCTGCCTCGAATAAAGCCATATTGGCTTGCTTATCAATCCTAAAGACAAATAGGCTTGCAGGTTGCTCAACCTCGCTAAATGTACGATATGGGCGCAATGTAACTGGGTTAGGTGTTTTCCCTTTAGCAAGACTTGCCACTCCTGTTTTAACTGTTGCTACTTGATATACTCCGGTATCTTCAATTTCAGCCCCATTCTCAATTTTCAATGCGCTAGCAAATTCTAGCAATGTGCCACGATCGTTATCGTCAATAAAGTTTGATTGCAACATGATATTGAACTGTTCTGATGATAGGAAACGGCCAAAAGATAGCTCTGGAACGCGTGCCTTAACATCAACAAGTAATGTGCGACGTTCTAACTCATCATTTTCAGACCAAACGCACACCTCATCGTTTTTCTCAACTGCTACAATCAAGCGTTGGTTTTTCAAATTGTTGAGGTCAGTTTTGAGATAGTCAACAAGGCTTGTTAAAGTTGATAGCTCCAGAGTTTTAGGATAGCGTTTAGGGTCAAGTTCTTTGAGGTTGAATTTGTTGGCATCATAATACTCTGTGCCATCTGCAGCTGTTAAAATTTCTAATCCACACTCATTTAGTTCTACTGCGTATTCCAATGCTGATTTAAGATTTTCTGTTGTCATATTAGTTACCTACTTTCTTTTTGTTGAAATCAATAATATCTGGTTTTGTTTCTGCTTGTTGTTCAATTTCTGCCACTGGTTGCCCAATATCCGTCAGAATTTCTCCGTTTTCATCAAAGTACATTTGACCAGGTACTGTACTTTTTAGCTCATTAGCATGTACTTGCCCTGTATCAAAATCACGCCCAACAAGAATTGTTGTAGCTACTCCATTTTGAGGCGCAAATTTAGATTTTACCTCCATGATAGTATCAACCACTGTACGCTCTTCATTAGCTGACATTGTAAGTGTGATAGTCACTTTGCGTTTGGCTTTGGCCTCTGTGTTAAGGTCAAGGATGTTATCAAAGACTTTTTCAAGCTCTTTGTCTAGTTTCTCCTGTAATCCTCCATCGGCAATGTGGGTTAGGTCTAACCCAATAAGTTTTTTATCCATATTGTCCTCCTTACTTCAAAAGTTTTTGTAACTGATTTAAGCGATCTTGACTATCTAACAACTCCAGATATCTTTTATGGCTGATCAAGACATATCCTGCTAGGTCATGACCTAGTAAAGTATCATCAACAAATAGCTCCATTTGCTCGGTTGAGGTGTCAAAGTGAGACTCTGCATCCGTATCCTTTTTCTTTTTGGTAAAGGTATTAGCAATAACCTCAATTTCTGACTCGTTGCTTAAAAATGATGATACTTGAGTATTTAGGGCATCGGCAAATGCCTCTATTTCCTCAATTGTTGGAGTTGTAACGTTTCTCTCAATGTCACTTACTCGATTTTGACTAATGCCAACCATAGGGGCAAGATCATACTGAGTAAGCTCTGCCTCTTTACGGATAGCACGCATTTTAGCGCCATCAAATACTTTCATCTAAATACCTCCCCACCATCTGAGTACCATTTGTTTTTAAGTACATGACGTGCAATTTCGCATTGCACTTGTGGTTTCTGATAATAATCCACTTTTGCTTTATGCTTTTTGATAGCTTGCATAGTGTGAATTGTAACAATCGCTGCCCATGTGATAGACATCAAAGTTGTAAGTACCATAACGATTTCAATGTTTGTCATTTTCTGTTTCCTTTTCAAATTGGTTTAATACTGATTGTAAAAGTAATTTCACCATCTCATCTTATTTCTGATGGTGAAAGAGTGTTTAGGTGGTGCATCCTCAAAAGCATCTTGAAACTCTTGATTGATTTTGCGGATATTGAAAGGCTCGTAAGCGTGGAAATAATATCCATACTTATCAAGTTCACCCTCAACACCAGTTGCCCATGCCAAGAATACTGTTTGCTTGCAGGTTGGGCATGTAATCCCTTTTCTGTGCGACCCGGTTTTCATCATCTTGCAAAAACCACAAAACGGACATTGTAAATCTACCTTTACTCTTATACTTTCTCTATCCATGAAAATCCTCCCATGTTACAACACCTGAAATAATACAAGTCTTATTGATTCGACTTGCTAAAGTATCAGCGTTATAGATACCATGAGTTGTTTCTATAACACTACCGTATATCCTCTTTACCTGAACTATATTGTGAAACTCCCCATTTCTAAGTACTTTCACATAGTCTCCTGCTTTGATTGTTAAATTCATATTTCCCTCATCCTAATCTAACGGTATAAGTCGTCTTGCTCTGTTCGGGTTCGTTCTCCTCTTGTACGTTGGCGTGTTGTAATAGTGTATTGTTTCTATTTTTACATTAAACTGTCTGGCCAATTCCTTTACAGTACCCATGCCCAACAGTTCATCGCCTTTGTAGAGGGCGTACTCCTTTTCTAGCATGATCATAGGCTCTTAAAACGGCAAATCATCATCACTGATATCCAGTGGGTTTGTCGGTCTGCCAAATGGATTGTTATCACGGGTGAAATCAGGAACTGGATTTGTTGTGTTCCCCTCAAAGAAACTACCTTGTTGCCCGTAACCATTTCCATTTTGGAAATTGTTCCCTGTGTTATTTCCGTTTTGGAAAGAACTGCCCTGGTTGCTGTAACCCTGTTGTTGATAACCGCCATGATGATCTTGATGGCCTTGATTATTTTGCTGACTGTTTCGACTTTCTAGCAATTGGAAATTACTAGCAACAACCTCTGTGACATAAACACGTTGGCCTTGTTGATTATCATAGCTACGTGTTTGAATTACTCCTGTGATACCAATCAATGAGCCTTTTTTAGCCCAATTAGCAAGATTTTCAGCTGACTGTCTCCAGATAACGCAATTGATAAAATCAGCCTCACGCTCTCCAGCCTCGTTCTTAAATGGACGATTTACAGCAAGAGTAAACGTAGCAACCGCAATATTAGATTGCGTGTATCTTAGTTCGGCATCTCTTGTAAGTCGCCCTACTAAAACAACGTTATTTATCATTGTGCACCTCCTCTACTTCTAATACCTTGATTTCATTTGAACCAAACTTTAATAAGTCGGTGTATCGTTTCACAAACTCAATAGCGGCCATAAATGAATTTTCTGCATTGATTTCTGACCCCAAATCAAGATCTGCAATTTTACCACTGACATAAAAATATTTCATAGGTCTGACTCCTTAACAAACACACCATCCACCATCTTTCCTTGACGGTCTTTGATTTCATTCCATGCCAATTCAAGACACTCTGTCAAAGTCAAGTCAAATTTCTTAGCAACAAACATCAGATAAATAGCAATGTTACGGCTACTTAACTGAATTTGAGTGCGTGCGTTAATGCGATTTGTATTAGTTGAAACATCAACCAAACCACGCGCAATCAACCCAATTTCATTAGCAATGTGCAAGTACAGTAACTCTACTGACCACTGATCTACATAATGAAAGTTATGCTGTCCGTTCTCATCTGGATTGAGAGACAAATGGATTTTAGAAAAGTTCATCTGTTGAGCTAGGATAGTCAAGACAACCATCATATCTCCAACACTGTCGGCTATCTTTTCCTTATCCTTTCGTACTGTCGCACCATTAAGCTCCCCCCACTCTTCATTGAGTTTGAGCATTTGAGATAATGGGCTTGCTTTGTCAAGCTCCTTAGCCGTTGACCAACCTTTTACATTTTCAATCAATTCATTAAATTTCATTGTGCATACCTCCTGCTGCAATATTCACGTTCTAAGCTATCTAGCCCCACTTTTAAATACTCGATAGAGTAACTAGCAAGGCTTTTCTTTTCAATTTGTGTGAGAGGCCTGTTAGCCTCCTCAAATTCTAAAATAAGTTGATACTTTCTAAATTCCACCTAACCCTCCAAAGTTTCAAAACTGATAAAGTTATCCTCAAGCCATTCTTGCAACTGATTAAGCTGAGATTTTCCACCATGCAATGTCAAACGCAAATTAATTGTTAAAGGCTCGCTAGGCTCAAATTTTGCCACCTCTCGCACGTTTGTAATTGTACCCTGCTCCAAAATCTCGCCTGTTTCAGCATCGTAAGCCTTGATATGCGCATTAGCATTTTCCTTGGCCAATTGAGCAATTTCTTCAAGTCGTTCAGCTTCTGCTTTTTCTTGAGCCTCTTTCTGCTCTTTGCGTGCAATCTCAGCATCACGATCTGATTTCATCATCTTGAGAATATCAACAAGACTCTTACCATCTTCAAGATGTCTGATATAGCTGTCAGCTGGCAAATTATACTCTTTAGCTTGCTCTTGGATAGCTTGCTTGTTGGCCTTATATTCTTCCAGGGCATCAAATTCTGAAAGCACCCAGGCATCCATTTCGTCAAGTGTTGTCTTTTTCAGCTCATACTTGCCTGTTTTAAAATGTTTCTTAAGGCTGTACTCATCGTATTTGTCAGCAAATGTGGATTTTTCAATCCCTGCGACCATACACTTATCCTCAAATGTGGCACGCACGACATCCACGCGCATTAATCGTTCATGTTCATCAATCGCATTAAGTCCTGCTGTGATGTTTGAGATAACATTATCCAATGGCTCAACTGTTTTCTTGTACCACTTCTCAAATTCCTTGTATGGATTATTGATGTTATTTTTGATTTCCTTACGCCGAGTTTCCAACGCCTCTTTTAATTTATTAAGGCGTGTACGCTCATCATAATCAATCTTATAAGTGGATGCTGTCACCTCATAATCTGTGTACTGTGCAACGATTGCTGCAAGTTGTTTCTCCACGCTATCATAATCAACATTGATTACTGCAGGTTGGAAATCTACCTTAATTTCTGTCAAACTATTAGTTACATCTTTTATCACGTCTTTGTTCTCCTAGTCTGTGTAAATTTTGATTTTACTACCTGATGATGAATGTCCAAAACACAAATTTCCATTATCACAAATTAAGGCAAGCTCTGTTTTTGATAATTTAGGGGTATTCTTATAAATTTCATAAAGTGAGTTTCCGTAACCACCACCAACTCGACCATATACAACATCAACCGTTTCTTGTTCTTGTTCACTCATTTTGTCATAATTCCACTTGTCCTTGATGATATATTTCTCTTTTAACTCTTTTAAAGCTGAAAGATTAGATTTCTGTTTTTGGCTTTCGTTTTCTGTGAAAGCCCATGGTGAATAAATTTTATTTTCTGTCATATCTTATACTCCTTGTTTTTCGTATGCTTTTTGAATTTGTTTAGTGAGATAGTCCATCACTATGTTATAGCCATCAACTGGTACTTTGTGGAAATCGTCTATTTGATACTTGCTCAATACAAAATTTGCAACTGTATCAAATGGCGCTCCCTTAATCGTCGCAATCTCTTCAACGTTCTTGATGATTTCTTGATACTGAATGTTATCAATGTACCTCACCTGTTGTTCTTGGGCTTGCTGGTTTCCTTGTTGTTGCTGTTGACCTTGTTGTTTGGGTTTCTGCTGGTCGTTTTGTTTATGATACTCATTGCTATCAGCATCTTTATTATCATCAATCAAGAAAAGACCGCTTAAAGCATATTTTCTAGCATAGCTTGATGCTGCACCAGTGATTTGTGAACCATCCATGCCTTTCTTGTTCTCTTCCTCTCTTGCCCTTGCCTTTACTGTGATTTTCTCACCAGTCTCAACATCAACAAATGATATTGTTGCTACAAGATAGTACCGTTGCCCAATGTATTCAATAGTGTCATCCTCAATATAGGTAATTGCATTATTCTCAACAAGTAATGGTTTTAAAGCCTCCATAATATCCTCTGCATTACGGTAGCTATACTTACCAAAGTTATTGTATTGACCTTTTGGTGCTTTTAGATCACGTTGGATATTGAGTAGTTTTTTGTAAATGGTATTTGCCATATCATTCTCCTAACCCCTCTAAGGATGCTATAAATTCCACATAAGCCTTATAGAAATTCCCAGATTTTTCGCTATCTCTATAAGCTTTATCAATCAGTTCTTGACCCGTTCCGTAGAAACAGCCTACTCTCCACATTTTATTAGATTTCGTGTAAGTAAAATGCCGTCCGCTTGACCAATGGTTTTTAAAAACGATAACATCCTCAAAATCCGATACTTTGGCATCGCCCGATACTTCGGCATTGCCCCATACTTCGGCATCGCCCGATACTTCGGCATTGCCCCATACTTCGGCATTGCCCCATACTTCGGCATCGCCCGATACTTTGGCATTGCCCGATACTTCGGCATTGCCCAATACTTCGGCATCGCCCGATACTTCGGCATTGCCCGATACTTTGGCATTGCCCGATACTTTGGCATCGCCCCATACTTTGGCATCGCCCGATACCCATGCATCGCCTTTTTGACTTAGATTATCTTCTGTATAGATATATCCGCCAAGATCTCCAGCATCCACACTCCCAAAACTGATTAAAGCTCTAATTCTAAATAACTTCCAGCCCCAGAATGTTATTGTGTCATCGACTACTAATTCATATTTTTTACTCATTTTTGATTCCTCTATTATTTTTAACATAAAAAAATTGTTGTATAGTTAGTATTTATTATCGTGTCATCTTAACGGTTTTAGTCATTTCTTTCTTCCATGATTGACTGCCTCGATATTGCAGATAAGCATCAAAACCTTTGATTGTGACAAGCTGACCATCATTTCTGAGGTGCTTTTGCTGACTAGGCAATTTCTTCATCTCTCGCCTCATATCACCAGCTTGCCGTTTTGAACATCCAAAGATGTGCTCTAGTTCTTCATCGTTTGCAGAAATCTTCTCGATGATCACATCTTTAATTCTCACGATTTGAACTGCTTCCATTTTTGCTCCTTTCGTGTTATAATTTCCTTGAATAATTTTGTCATGCGCCTGATTGCCGTCAGATGCTTTTTTGTTTAGTCATATACAGTTACTGTATAGACTGTCTTTCTTGCTCCATCGCTAGAATGTACGGTCGACTTCTCTACCGTTATATCTGTCGTATCGTTAGCCATTTTGAAGAACAAATACAACAAACATTCTCGTAAAATTTTTAATTTTAAAGGAACTGATAGAAATCGTTTAATTTCCAGTTCGATTTGACTAGGATTATTTGATAATACTAGTTCGTTCATTCTTTCCTCCTTTCTGTTTCTAATCCCCTTTTCTGCTATAATGAAATCAGAAAGGAGATGATGTTATGCACGATCTAGTTATCAAGATGATTCTTGATGAGTACGGCATTGATAACTCTGAAAATTTGTCTAAAGCACTCGCCAAAGTCCTAGATGAATTTTCAAGAGATAGCCGTGTAGCTAGCAACCTGTCTAAGTCTATCAATGAGCATAATAGACTTACAGATAGAATGCACGGGATTATTCGATAACCCCCATAGCCCTCTGAGCGTGTTTGCGAAAGACATTAGTTTCACTGTCATCCAGTGTTATGTCTTTTGACAAATTACGCTCTTTTTCGTTCAGTTGGTAATCGTAAAGGCTGTTTAGCTCTTCCCATCTTTTTCGAGCCAAAGACTGTCTCAAGCCAATATAGAGTTCGATAATAGTCGGTGATTTTGCCACATCCTGCAGCTCCTGCTCAGATTTTTCTTGCTCATTTTGGATTTTAGCAGTAAAGTCTGAGTAAACTTGCTCAAACGTTTCTAAAACCTGAGGATCCACAACCACGCCATTAGTTTCAATAACATCTGGTGTAAATGTGACGGTGGCTTTTGGTTTTTTGTCTGCTGACATTTCTAACTTAAAATCAGTTACCCCTCTGCCAAGCTCCCAGTCATTGATTTTTACTGAATAACCTGACGAATTAAGAGATTGGCCCTCAGTAGGTTCTTGTTTGGGTTTAATGCTTAGTTTTAATTGCTTCATGTTTTCTCCTTTCTCAATTTGTTATATAAACCACAGAAGCTAATCCATAGACTTCAGTAATTTATATGACTTCAATAACTCTGCAACAGCTATAATCGTTGCAGGGTCTTTTTTATCTGCTTCATCCAAAACAGCAACTACAAAATCAGTAGTTCGATCTAAAACCAATGAATGTTTTGACATATTTTCCCTCCTTCCAAACCAAAGTCCTAAAATTGAAATTTTTCCTCTTTTATTTATTTAGAGAAGTAGGACTTGTTGTTAATTAATATTTATTGTTAGTTAATACTTGTTGTTAGTTAATATTTATTAGTGCCCAAAATCTGACATCTCACTTTCTGACATCTCACTTTCTGACATCTCACTTTTTGGAATGTCAGAATTATAATTCATAGATGCCTTTTTGATAGACAAGTTTAATCTCTGTTTCATGATTTCAAATTGAAAATCAGATATTTTTACATCTGAAAAGAATCTGAATATATGACTCCCTCCATTTCCAGGAGGTTTTTTTCTGATTTTTCGCAAATATCCAGCCTCTTCAAAGATTTTGAAATACTTATCGATTGTCTTCCGGTTAACACCTTTTCTTTTAGCTATCTCCTCTGGATAGACTTGCCAGTTGGGGTGATTAGCTAAAATAACCATCATAATACCAACGGCTGTAAAATCCAGGGCAGGATCGTTGATAAAGCTATTACTAACAGCAGTATAATTTTCAGTTGCATTCTTGAAAGATGAATTGGCAATCCAAATCTTTAAAGTCTGTCATACGCTCTCCTTTCTTAAGTTTCTGTTTTTAGTTATTTACGAAATTTTCGTATTTTTTGCCCAAAAAAATATCATCAAACTTCACATTGAAAAAAAGCATGTATTTTTTCAATAGTTGATAACCGATATCCGAGCTATCCTTTTCTAATCGGGCAATTGTTTGACTTGACACTTCAAATCTCTCTGCTAACTCTGCTTGAGTAAGTCCTTTGTTAATTCGCATAGCCTCTAAAGTCCACTGCACGTTCCTACCTCCTTATTTTTCTATTTGTTCCTCGCAATTCTGCTATAATAAAGCTAGAAAGGAGGTGATCTAATGCCACAAATCACCAATGATAATGTCCAAATTTGGACACTCTATATCACAGTAATCATTGCAGTTGTCGGTTTTGTTTTTAATACCATTTCACTCTGGCAAACAAAGAAAGCTACAGAGGATATGGCAAAGCCTTATATTAATGTTTATGTAGATGCCTATGCAGTTAAAAATCAACAACGTACCTATGTTTTTAAAAACTTTGGCCAAACTCCAGCATATATCGATAATATTCAGATAGATGGAGAATTGGATTCATTGAATTCTGTACACCGCTTCGGCTCACTCATCGGAAATATGATTGCACCAGGACAAAAATTTACATCATCGATACAACCAGGTTATAAAGGACGAATCACACTGAAAATTACCTACTCAGATAACAAGAAGCGCAAATATACAGATGAGTTTGTTCTTGATGCTACCTTGGCATCTGCAATGCTCTACACAGTAAACGAGAGCAACAATAGCGACTCTCCTGCAACAGCTATCAGACAATCGACCATGGCTCTATTACGCGATCTACGATAGCCTCATCTCCGAATGATTTTACAGTTCAAACATCACGTAAACATTCAATTTTTATCTCAACAGTTTCATCGTCAAGTGTATTGGCGATGATTTTATTTTTTGCATCGATAACTTCGTTCAGGTCTTTGCAAATCAGTGAATAAAAGACTTTAACATTTGCATTCATTATCCCTCTCTCCTTTCTCTTTTTTTCGCTCTATGAGCAACAGCCTGCCAAGGAGCCGAACCCTGGTGCTACCAATCAGGCTACATTCATTTTGTCCTGAATTCCTGCGAACGCTGCTTTGAAGATGTTGATGGCTTTCTCGTTTAATGTGTTCATGATGTTTCCCTCCGCTTTGTTTTTTGTTATTTCCTTAAGCTTGATTATAGTATAATACGATTTTTTCGTATTGTCAATAGTTTTTATCAAAAAAATAGGATTTTTTCGTATTTTTGATTGTCTATCAATAAAAAATGATATATAATAGAATTATAAAAAATACGAGGTAATCGTAAATGGATGAAAAAAAACGAATGAAAATTATTGCTGAAAATATTACACACTTTAGAAAACAACGTGGTATTACCCAAAAAGAGTTGGCTAAAGAAGTTGGAATTACAGCAAGTACTATGACAGACTATATGAAGTTAAGAAGCGCTCCTTCTTTTGGTGTTATCCAAAAACTAGCTGATTATTTCGGTGTTAAAAAATCAGATATAGATACCACTTTTAAAGAAGAATCCTCCTCCCTCCCAGACGCTTCAGATTTGCTCACACAGCAGATAACAGACAAGGTGGTACAATTAACCCCAGATAATAAAAAAATCGTGCTACGGACGTCTGAGGAGCTTCTGGAGAGTCAAAAAAACGAAGAAGAAACGAAGATAAACGAAGTATCGGAGGTCATTCAGTTATATAGCTACGACTACTACGACCATGCTGCTTCTGCAGGTACTGGGCAGTATTTGAATGATGTACGAGTTGAACAGATAGAGTTGCCAGTAGATATTGATGCCGACTTTGTTATCCCAATCAAAGGGGATTCCATGGAGCCAGACTATCACGATGGCGACCTAGTATTTATCCAGACAAGCGTAGAGCTAAATGACGGTGTTATCGGTGTGTTTAACTACAATGGAGAAGCGTATATCAAGCAACTTGTTATTGATAAAGACCAAGCTTACCTACATAGTTTGAACCCAGCGTACAAAGATATGCCAATCACACCAGACACCGACTTCCGAATTATCGGCGAAGTTGTGGATATATATCAGGAGGGATAACATGAGTAGCGAAAGCAGACCAATGGAAGTGATTAAACACAACCTAGATTGCAAATGCCACAGACGGAGAGAATGGATTAGAGTCAATGATAAGTGGCATGCCATCGAGTTTTCAGTGGATGACCCAAACGAACCTCCTATGACAGAGGAAGAGAAAGCCAACGTGGCCTTAATTCTTCAACAACACTTACCGAAAGAGTAAAGCCAACTATTTCAAAAATGGAAATAGTTCAAACAAAAAATCCCCACGCTCAAATTTTGGCCGAGGAGAGCATGAGGAAACTATGTATAGGAAACAACCATTTCTAATCTCTTGACATTTCTTAATAATTATATTACAATACAGCTATCAGGAGTTTAGCTCCATAAAGTTTACATTTGGATTTTAGATCCATAACGTGATGGTAGCCGTATTTGATACGGCTACTTTTCTTTTTATCTAGCAACTGTTTCCATTTTGGAAACAACTCAAAAAATCCCCACACTCTCCGACGGCAATCTTGAGTGTGAGGATATTCTGGATAGTAAAAGGCATTAAAAAGCCCTCTTTACTATACCCATTT
>ERZ772910.252-NODE-252-length-33004-cov-5.793833_pt1 | contig 33004 bp, 49 predicted proteins | sample MGYA00511357_ERZ772910 | MGnify/ENA primary metagenome ERZ772910 (study PRJEB29015, sample SAMEA2738096) | human oral metagenome | biome: human oral; feature: human-associated habitat; material: saliva | place: China | collected 2193 ... | reverse complement strand
TTTGCAAGGGAAAGTTAGGTATTTTATCAGAGGTAGGGTGTAGCTATTTGACAAAGAGTGTTGACATCTTGTGGCTGGTATGATATATATAAATCACTGAAAAATATTACATGATAGAGCAAACCGCTCAACCATGAATCCTGTTTTTCCAGTGATGTTAAAGGCCGTTGATGGCGGTGGTCGCCGCTCATCTGAACTATCTTCAGTATAGCAAAACGCAAGCGTTCTGTCAATACGCTTGCGTTATAAATTAGACAAAATGGTGCGGAAACTGTGGAAAACTCCGCACCATTATCTCTGTTATTGCGCCACGCCGCCGAACTTCAATCTTTCAAAGCATGCTGCCATTTGGCCGTCCAATCCATGCAAATATCGCTGCGTGATTACCGCGTTTGAATGACCGAGCATCTCCTGCGATTCCATTAGCGTCGCTCCGTTTCGCTGAATGTCCGTTGCGAACGAATGTCTGAGCGAGTGTGGGTGGAAATTGCGAAAACCCGCCAAGTAAAACGGCTGCCGCATTAAATGGCGCAGCTCCTCGACACTGAGGAGTGTGCCGTTCGGCCTCTGCCACAAATAGTCATCAACGCGTCGGCTAATGATCCACTGCGTTAGTCGTTCGCGTGCTTCTCGGCTCATGTGCACCTCACGCCGCTTGCCGCCCTTACCCACAAACACAATCATCCTGTCGCTGATATTCATCAATCTTAAGTTTCGTAGCTCGGTGATCCGCAAGCCGCAGTCGAACGACAGTTTCACCAACAGCCACTGAATCTGATTGCAATATCCCAGCACCTGCTCGATTTGCTCTCTCGTGTAGAAAACGCGGCGGATCGGCTCGGTCTCTTTCTGTTTGACGATGTGGCGGATTTTCAACTCAGGCATCTCCACGCCCATGTCTCTGAAGTAGCGAAACATCGCCACCACATGGCAAATTCGCGTGTTTATAGTGCGACTGTTCAAACCGCGTCGTGCTTGAGCGGCTATCCAATCATTGACCTGCTGTGTCGTGATCTCGCTCAGGCTACTGGCTGGCACGCTAGCTCTGAAATCTCGCATCACCCAGCGTTTAGCACTCAATGTCTGGCGGCTCATTCGGCGCGTAAACTCGCAGTACTCCAGATATTCGTCAAAAGCTCGCTCGATTGGCATAATTGTATTTTTCGTCATGACTTTAACTCCACTTAAAAAACCAGTTCTATATAGAATTGCTTATAACGAACCTTAAAAGCTCAATTGTATATAGAACCCTCACGTTAATATTTTTGGTCAAAATGTTATCAAAGCGAGGCGGTGGCGGGCGGATTTGCGCTAATTTGAATAAAAAATACGGCCAGACGGCCGCTTTCATTACGCAAAACTCCCAAATACTCGCATATATCTAGGATTATTGCATAATATTTGCATACAGGCAAACGCAAACAAGCCGCTGCGCGAGCGGCGTCAAAATGTCAGCAGTGATTGTTACGTTATCAGGTTGTAGCTGCGCTTCATCTGCGCCAGCTTATCTAATCCGTCAATGTTGATCGGTAAGGCTGCCTGCTCTTGCATTTTCTGCTCGTGCCGTTCCGCGGCCGCCTTAGCTTTCGCCTGAGCAATCAATTTGCGCAGCCAATCCACCGTCTTCGCTAGATTCGCACTCGACCAAATAAACGCGAAGTACTTGCGTGGGTTACGTTTTCGTTTCGCCAATTTAATCGAATAATCGAACTCTCTCGCATAATTGATCTGTCGATTTCTAAACATCGGCAAGTAATTATCATCGGCAATTAGCTTTGTCGCCTTACCTAACCTCTGCTGCATTTTCTGCACTCGTCGCTCGTCTATGGTAATGTTCCCCATTTTACCCTCAAAATGCCATTTTGCTCTTGACAAACAAAAATAGCCTCTAAAATTGATAACAATTTTTTGAGGCCAGATACAGACAGCCCACCCTGATTTGTATCTGGGCGGGCTGAAAATCCTGTACGTTCACTAGTCATTCTAGCAAACTGATTTTGCTTTGTCAACAGAAAAGGCACCCCGAAAACGGAGTGCCCCACAATGACAGCTGCAAATCACAACAACTGCCCAGCTATCATACTACTTTTCAAGCGACTGCTCAAGCCGGTGATTGATTTCGCCAGTTACACTGCGGCCGTTCTCTGCCGCTAGCACAACCAGCCGCTCATACACCTCTTGCTTGATCCGCACGTTATAAATTGGCGTCGGTGCATCCACCTGTGTTTTAGTGATAGTACCGTTTTGCTTGGTGATACGATTTATCTTTGGCATTCCTGCCCCCTTTCTGTTTAGAGCACCCTAGAGCCAAGCGAGGCTGTAGTTTTATATTAGTTGCAAATCATTCTCTATCTGGTAGGCGATTGCCTCTTGGTCTAACACCTCCTTTAATTCGCTGAGTGTGTTCATCACCTTTTGGCGTTCGTCTGATAGATAGAGTACTGCCGTTTCCTCTGCCTCACCTCTCCAGTATCCGATGACTGGATAGTCAAGAGTGAAGGCTTCGTGATTAGCGTTTACGATTGATATTATCTTGTCGACCTCAAGTTTTTTAGTCTTATTGTCGCTGCCGATAAAAGCTTTGATTGTGATTTGTTCTATCATTGTGTGCTCCTGATTGTTAATGTGCCTCGCTTGACTGTCTTAATTATAACAAACATGCATGCATAATGCAAGCATTTTGCATGCAATTTATGTACTATTTTGCGAGTATTCACGATGTACCTGTGGAAAACCTGGGCGGACTTACGCAGTATAGTCCTACCACGGCACTTGTCGCCAGCAGCCCGCGGCGACCGTAGCACGTCAGAAGTCGACACCGGCATGAAGTGGATTGACGGCCGCACAATTTACCAGAAAACATTTGCGATGGGTGGTTTGAAGGTCGCCGGCAAAACAACCGTACCGCACGGTATCACAAATCTTGGCATGGTCATCAATATTCGCGGCATTGCAAAGGAAGACAGTATTGGCGCGACAATTAACCTGCCACACGCTGCCGACCAGCAAGCTTATACAGTGACAGTTTACGCTGATGATAGCAGCATCAACATCCAAACATACGCAGATCAATCCGGTTATAAGACTTCATTTTTGACAATTCAGTACGTTAAGAAGTCTTAGACAACGCCAACTGCCACCCACGAAACCCCATGCCAAGCACCACCAAATATGCCAGTAGTTGAAGCGTTGAGTGTTGTACCAGTGTTCGTAACAACGCCAGACTCAATATTCAAGCCACTGCCGATCACTTGATTAAAATCGCTAATACTGGTAGCTTTACTGCCCGTTTTATAGCCAATCAAGGTCGGCGACATTGAGAAGACTTGTTTGAACTGCTTTGGAAATACGACGGGGACTGGCTGTCTTTTTGTATTGTTGCCCCAGAATTGCGCCCAGCCAGCTTGCACCAAAATATTGCCTGTAACACTCTGATTGGCACCGTCAGCACTGAATGCCAACAGAGACGGTGAGTTGATATGCCGTGGTAGGACTATACTATAATATAAATATGCTCTTGACGCTAAAACGAATCATTATTCGACTCTATAAAGAATATCGCTATATTTTCTACGGCAAATAATGTCAATATCTCCTAATCTGTACATTTATAATCAGGAGGATTCATATGGAAAACACTGAAAAAGTACAGAATTATAAGGGCGGCGAGATTCGCCGAACACCAGAAGGATATTATGTTTTTGTGAAGGATGGAGCACATAGCGGCCCATACGTTAGCATTTCAGCAGCCAGAGGTGCTGTCGAAGCAACCGACGCTGATGTCGATAATGCTGATGAAGAATAATCATGGCGTTAGGGTTTCCAAACAGTAATGGTGGCCGCACCACTGATAGCGCACTGTTTCACGCGCTTGGCAACGCTTTTGTTGGCTCGTGGATCAGCGGTTTTAGAGTGCGTCAAGCCAGCCCTGTCGGTATGAATGTGCTGATTGGCGGCGAGAGTGGTGTGCCTGATGATTTATTGGTGCGTGACGCTATGTCGGCAACGTTTCCAGTGAGCAACTTAAGCACGCAGCCAGTTCAGGCTAGTGTTACCACGGCAAATAGTGCCAATCCACGGATTGACGCGGTGGTGATCTACATCGACACAAACGTAGCTGCGTCGCAAGCCGTCGCCAACAACGAGAACCGTACAAAGGCCGTTGTCGTTCCAGGCACGCCAGCAACCAACCCAAGTGCGCCTACACCATCTCAAATCAAGGCGAAGATTGGCGCATCTAATCCATATGAAGTCATCGCTGAGATACGCGTAAACGCTGGCACAACGACAATCCTTGACTCTGTTATTACTGATAGGCGCAATCCAGCCACGTTGGCTGATGGGCGGATTAACAGAGGTGAAATGTTCAAGAACGGCGTGATTGGCTCTGACGCACTTGGCAATGATATAGTCCTACCACGACACTTAAAATGGTCAGATTTCATTCAGGCAAAGCGAGATAGCACTAACCAACCCGTTGAGTCTGTCATTTTTCAGTACGGTCGGGCAAGAGTAATAACCCCAACTGATACGATAGAAGCTACGACAGCCATTGCATTTCCGAAGATATTTAAGAGCGGAACGGTGCCGACTGTTATTTGTACATACAACGGCTACGGTAACGCCAACGATCCGTGGACGGACGCACCAAATCCATCTTGGGCTGGTGCGACGATTGGGGCGGTTAGTATCACAAACTCATCATTTGCGGCGAGATGTCGCCGCTTTGATGGTGCTATGTTGAGAGGTTCATATTACTTTAGCTGGATGGCTATTGGCTCAGTCTGAACTGTAAAGGATTTCTTTCCAGTTCAAAAACCGCCTCCGAGCTTTCGAGGCGGTTTTTAGTTGTTCGGGATTTCCGAACAGTTCAGTTTGTAAGTGATTCTTACTATCTCAACTATAAGGCAATCCTTTATAGTTCAACCTTTTGACGCTGGCGGTGTCTTACCGCGCGGTTCTTTGAGTAGTGCGCCAGTTTTCGGATCATGCCAGCGGCTTAAGCCCGGCACGCTGTGCGCGTCCACTAGGCATTGTAGGCAATCATTGTATGTCGAGCCTGCTGGCATTTCTGGCGTGGTCTTGCCAACATGTAGCGTTACACAGCCGCAAGCCTTGCACTCTCGAAAGTACAGGCTTGATTTGGTGATGGTTATTTTCTGTGAATTCATGGGTTCATCAACTAACTGACGCTATCGCGCATCTCTTTTACTAACTCGACAATTATTGTCTTAGCAGCCGACAGTCCAGCGGCAATCGCAGACAGCGTCGTCGCTAGCGCTAGCGCCCATAACTCGCGCCAACTTGCCGCAAACAACAAATTTACTAGATTTACGCCTGCCAATAAGAATGTTGCGATAAACGTTTGTAGAAACGTCCACAATGCTCGAGCAGCAACGTCTTTGTAATTGATATTTTTTAGTGCTTCTAGTGATTTCATATTACCTCCTTATTTTTTCTTGAAAATCCCTAAGATTAGTTTTACTAGCTCGATCATCAGCCCTGACAGCCATCGCCAAAGCCCCGCTGGCTTGTCGCCCTCTGACTTTTGTGGCTGTTCAGGCTTTATTTCCGGCGCTTCCTGCGGCCTCTCTGGCTCGGATGGCTTCGTATCCGGTTCGCTTGGTTTTGGTGATTCTGGCCTCTCTGCCGGTGGTGGTGTGTTCACCTTACCCATGCTCCGCAACTCGTCAATGGATTTATTCGAAACATTAGCGTCTAGCTTCCCGTTATACCCAGGGATAGCCAGCGTCTCTGAATATTGATGAATGAGCGAGCCATGTGCATAGTTGCCTGGATTTCCATAGTTTGGATACCAATCCACGCGGGGCAGGCCTAACTTCTGGATAATAGCCTCACCCGCATACGTGAACACTTGTTTGCCAGTCCTCTGCAAAACAATGTTACTGAATACACTGATTTGCTCGACCGTACCCTCGAAGTCTGGCTCAAGATCAAGGAACAATAATTCTCCAGGCTTGTTTCCTAAAGCCTCGATGCACTTCACAAAATACTCAGCGTTCTGTTCCGCCTCTTCTCTGGTCGAAAAGTATGGCAGCCAGTATAAGCCAAGCATTTTGCCAGCTTCACGAGCTTTAGTAACGAATAGCTCTGCATCTGGATCTAGCTTGAAATCGTTACCGCCGTATTGTTGTCCGACCCAGCCAGCTTTGACGATAACGCCCGCTACTTTAGGAAATACGTTTACAACTTCGGCGGTTTGGTAACTGGAGATATCGATAATGACATTACTGAGGTCTTGCTCAGGCTCTGGTGTTGGCTCTGGCCTTGGTACGGGTTGAGGTGTCAGGTCTGGCAAATCATGTAAATCCTTGTCCTCAAACAGCTGCCGACTCATGTATTTGCCGCTACGTGCTGTTACGTACCAGATTGTGTCACCGGCGATTGATTCACCATTAGTGATGTAGCCTTTCATAGCGATTACATCACCTTGAGTTAGCTCCTGAAATACGCCTGATTGGGTGTTTGACTCTTCGCGAGCATTACCATCCTCTTCCATCTTGCGATCGGTCGGCTGCACTTCATCATAATACTCAGCGATCTGCCGTCCATCACAACAGTACGAAAAACCTAGATAATCTGGCCCATAAACACCAAACCACCCCATAATCTCCTCTATGCTGTTATAAATGCCGCGTCGCCCAGCATGCACTTCACTGTCGTGAATCTCGATTGAACCGTCGCCACGCTTTCGCATTAGAAATACGTGGCCATATGCTACGTATGGGCCACGAGAAAATCCCAAAAATCCAACTACCCACACGCCAACTGGTGCGTGTCCAGTATCGATACGCCCAGCATTAAGCTCGTTCAAATACGCAGCCCTAGCACTTGGTGTTCGTGATGGCGCGCTGATTGCGTCATCCACATATTGCAAACACCAGCCGCTTCTCGCACCGATATTGATATTTGGATTATAGATTTGTCGTACTGCCATCATCGCCTCCTGTTTATGGTTTATTCACAACTCTCACAATCAAATCGACCATAAAGCCAATCACGGTAATTACCGCTGTCATTACGCCAGCACCAATCTTGGCTTCGCTCTTGGACAGATAATTGCCTTGCATCAGTTCCACGCGGGCTATCAGGGCTTTAAGTTCCTCGGCATCGGCTTTCGATTCAGCTAGCTGTTTGACCGACTCCGCCAGCCGCGACACATTATCGTTTATTGAACTCAGCCTTTCGTTCAGTACGTCGTCGCGCGCAGTCATCATGATGCCCAATTCCCGCACCGTTTTGGGTGTTTGATTCATCGATTCCTTGTCTCGTTTATCGTTCATTCTCACTTACCACATTACAGATTAGACATATTCAACCCTCAGCTCGCCGTCAGACGTAGCGAACGCGTAGATTTTGAATGTATTGCTGCCGAGATCGACCAAGAAATCTGATATATTTAGCCACGTCTGCACACCGCCACTACTTCGCCGGCGCTGGAAATAACGAGTGACATCCTCTAGTCCCGAGCCATGGCTGCTGCGCCTGCCGACCATCAGCTTAAAAACCATGCCCGACTGATACGTGCTGGCTTTCGGCGTAAATACGATTTTGAACCGCCTCAGAAACGTTGCGTCACGCTTGTCGATCGCCGCTTCTAACTTGATACGAAATACCTGCACGCCGTCAGCACCAACACGCTGTGCTGCTTTCATCTCGGTAATTTCACGCTCGCACCGCGTAATGATTCGCGCCATCGTCTCGCCGTCTATCTCTTGAATCCTCATAACATCCTACTTTCGATTGTCAAATCGACACTAGTATTTGCCACCACAGCACACTTCATTTGCGTCAGCACACTGCTCAGTCCCTTTCGCACGTACGCGTATGCAAACCATCTGCGAACATGCCGCGCGTCGCTTGATATCGGTATTATGTCAATACGCGTCGGTGCTGCACTGTTTATCAGCATCTTGTCAATAATCAAATCGGCCAACAGGAATGTTTTGTCTTTTTTTGCTGTCGCCGTAATAACAAACGGCACACCCGACGCCTGCTGTTGTCCACCAACCACATTAGCCACTTGGTTAAAGTCCCAATCGCTACTGCTGGCACTTTCGTAGAATACCAGCCCGCTCGATGCCATCACCTGGCCAGTTTTAAGATCGCGAATATTGCGGTCAAGTGACGTCAAGATGTCCGCCAGCTGGTTTTCAGGTAGCATATTCAGCCGATTCACAACAGACTCGCTTTCATACTGAACGAGCCCCTGTCGGTCCCTAGAAAAATACACTTGGCGTAGACGTATTTTGTCTGCCCCGGTTGCGGATTGTCGATAGTGGCGCTGGCACTAAACACCAGTTGATATGGCACCTCTAACTTATTGATATCTGGCGAACTCTGATCAATAATACTGCCGCCAACTATTTGCGCACCTGCCAGCGTGTCAGGGTTGTCACCGACATAAAACTGCGGCAAAAACAGCACGTACGGCCACTGTTGTTTGCGTGCGGTGAATGTCGTTTCAATTTTGACTATTATGCCACCGAGAAAAACAGGGTCATGTGTGACGGGTATCATTGCGTCGTATTCCTGTGCACTTTTCGTTTCGTAATAAATAATGCCAGAGTTGTTGCTGGTTCTCTGTGTCGCTTTCATCTGCTCACTAGCGCGCAGAAGTGCCCGCAGTCTGCCGATAGCGCGTCGTTCCTCCACTAGGTTCAACCGCTCGCTCATAGGTCATAATTATCCAGCGTTAAAGTTATTTCTTCACTCATATTCTCGTCGACCTTTACCGACAACTGTTCGATGCGGTAATAGCCACTCAGTAGGCAAGATGAATACTTGTTTTGCTCAACCACAATGCGATCACCTACGCCAATACTATTCAGATCAAACTGGGTACCACGCACTGTGACGCGCGGCAAATCGACCAGTCGGCTCATTACCGCCACATCAGCCTCGCAGTGCCCCGCCAGTGTGCTCAGGTTTTTAATGCTGTTGTACAACTGCACTTTCTCTCGTAGAATGAACTCCTGCTGGCTCAAAACATCCTCAGCACTATAGCGAATTGTCTCTTCTCCCATACCAGAGGCTTTGCCGATTATATTGTTGTACAAATTCGCACCAGACTGCGGCAACTCCATACGAATAGCACCAATACCCAACCCGTCGTCGGGATAATGCACTGTCACGTCTGGCCGCTCATTACCGAGCGTCTGAAACGTCTCAAACTTGCGGTCATGGGTAAATCGAAAATCGAACTTGCCGTCCTGTAAATTGGTTAGTGACACTAGGGCATCTTTAGCATTGATATCTTCCCAGTCGTCCATTCTGTCACGTCGTATGCCAGTGCGGTACTGCCTGCTGCCCCTGGTGATACCAACGTCGCCGTTAGGTCGATTCTGTACCTCCTGGATGATATCCCAAGCAATATCCGTCGCCTCAATCCCCTTCCAGCGACCATTCAAGTATCGTGCGTCAATTAGATTCAAATAGCCGTCGCACTGCACCAGTACTCGTGCGTTGTTGGTGTTCAGGTTGCGGTTCGCCTCCACTACTACCGCACCAAACAGATATTCACCGTTTCGCTTGACTCTGATGTCGCTCACCCATGGTTTTAAGATAGTGTTTGGGTTCTCACCGATCCGCCGGCACTTCTCTTCCCAGTCTGGCATAGACATATTAAAATCTAGCGACTCAACACCATTCCGTGTCATGCTCCAGTCGATGTCTTGGCAAAGCCTCGTAATATCTGCCACCTTGGTCTTTCCGCGGTGCCATAGCTCGATGGTGTAGCGTGGTGGTACGTACTCGTCCATTACGCCACTCCCGTGTAGCCGTTATACCACTCGACGATAGCTGTGCCAGTATCGGTGCTGTTTGACGTGTTGAAGATTAGTTCGTTCAGCCCTGGCACCAAACGCCAGTATTGGCTGCTGGTGAGGTTGTTATCGATACCCACACCATTCAGAGTCACTTCTCGGTTGTATGTATCAAATACGATTGTGTCGCTGTCTGTTGTGCTGATATTCAGTGCCAAAATCTCGCCAGTTGTCTGGTTGGACACGGTCGGATTGGTGACCCTGCCGGTAATTGTGATTGTCGGCCAAACATACGTGTTGCCATCATTGATAGCGTGATTCAGTCCCCCGCCAGCTACCCAGTGCAAGCCGTCACGCTCCCAAAGCAATCCCGTAGGACTCCATAACAGTCCGCCGTCACGCGGTCGCTCGAGCGTAACCCTCTGTGCGGCACCGTCAGTATAGTCGTACATTCGCGGATCGCCAGCAACCAGTTCGATGTCATAGTCGGCAATGAGTGGCCATTCAATTTTCGGATCCAACGACTGCGTCAGCTTGGCTACAGTCTGGTAAATGCGTCCAGTTGGCGTGAATAGCTGCACTCGCAACTTGTCGCGAATCTTGATAGTTCTAGCGATTTTTGCCATCTCGGCGTGCATCTCGGCAAGCCTTCCATCGTGCTCCACTGCCACGAAAAAGCTCAGCGGTATTTGCCGCACACCATAAAACTGCTCATCTACGCTACCGCCGTCGGCACCAGAAAACACATATTGGCTATTACGAACGTCAGGGTTACCAAAGCCTTTCAATGGCGGCGTTAGGTGGGATAGCCCCTGTTTGCTGCCTGCCAGAAATACGCTTTCATTAGTGCGCATATTGGTGATTTGCACGTCATATGTTCTCATATCTAGCCCCTCCTCATCTGCTGCACTAGGCTGCGGTTGTATTGATCAATATCGATGCCGTTTGTTAGGTTGACGGTTTGGTTGATTTGCGGTGTATTGCCACCAGATGATGCACCAGTGCCTCTCTCGTCCATAGAGTTCTTCAGGAACTGGCTCAGCTTGCTCAGCGGAATGACGGCCTCCGGCTCACTGCCCTCACCAATCATGGCTAGGGTTGCTTTTGTGGCGATACCACCCTCTGCGAGCTGCGGAATATTGAGGTTCGGTATTTTTGGAATATGGACGCCAGGAATAGCGTTGATAATACCTGTCGCCCAGTTTATCGAGTTGATAAATCCGTTAATCATTCCAGAAACAAAGCCTAGCACACCATTTATGGCACCTCTGAACGCCCCGCCGATAGCATTGCCTATAGACACACCTACGCTACCAAAAATACCAACCACACCGTTCCAGATACCTCTGAACCAGCCCGCTAATCCTCCAAATACACTAACTATAGCATTCCAAGCTCCTCTGAATACTCCACCAAACCAACCGGCTACGACGCTAAACACGCCGACTATACCGCCCCATATGCTGCCGAACCATCCGACAGCCGCTCCCCATACACCCGCAATAAGATTCCAGGCGCCAGTAAATATTCCGCCGAAGAACTGCACCACTGGGGTGAACGTCGCTACGATGAAATCCCAGACGGCTTGGAACACGGCAAATATTTGATCCTTAAACGTAAAGAACAGCCCGATGATCAGCGCCACTGGCGCAAATATCACCGCCAAAATTGTAAGCCCCCATTGCTGCAAGAAAGCTACAACGTTATTAAATACGGTTGTGATACCTATCCAAATACTATTAAAAAAGCCGATTACACCACTAACAAACCCGCTAACAACCTGACCAATAGCTCCGAACACTCCGCTGAACCAGCCAACTGCCGCTCCCCATACTGCCGTGATAGCGTTCCATGCCTGTCCAAAGATATTGAACTTTACCTGTAGAAATACCAGTGCACCAACGACCGCGGCTATAGCGGTAGCCATGAGTCCAAAAGGAGTTATAGACGTCGCGGCAGCAAATGCTCTCATTGCATTGCCGCCGTTTTTGAGCGCCTTTACTGCCTGTCCAACACCCATTCCAACATTCACAACTTTTGCTGCAAACTGACCAATTTTTGCGGTGGCAAACGCCGCTCCCAATGCTGCAATAGCAGGGACAGCATTATCCATAATAAAGTTGGCAAAACCGACAATCGTTTGCTTGTTTTCTTTCAAAAAAGCAGTAAGCTTTGTGACACCTTCACTAAACCTGGCAAATAGTCCATTTTGGTCAACTATTAGCCCCTTCTCAGAATCCACTCGCACACCGATAATTTCTAGCCCTAGTGACCGAATTGAGCCCTGCAAGCTAATCATTCTGTTTTGGAATGTGTCTGAGAATTTGCTGATATCTAGGCTCTGTGCGTATTCTGCCATGGCCGCCGTAAACTCTTGGGCGCTCACCTTGCCCCCATTGATTCTTCCGGCAGCCTCCTCCATCGAAATGCCGAACTTTTTAGCCAAGATGGTGGTTAGCGGGATATTGTTGTTGATCAGCTGCAAGGCGTCTTGTCCAAATAGTGCGCCACGACTGGTCACCTGGCCGAATACCAGCGCTAAATTCTGCAAATTTGCACCAGAAACAATAGACAATCTACCCAGCGTGTCCATATCTGGTATGACTTGTTGTGCTGTACGTCCATACCCTAGCAAGGTAGATGCTGCCTTTGAAGCATCTGGAAAGGCGATCGGCTTACCAAGTACCTGATTATACAGTTGACCAAAAACCTTGTTGGCCGCCTCGGTTGACCCAGTGAGCGAAGCCATCTGCGCTTGTGTTGTTTGCAAGCCACTGGCGAGGTCGATAAACTGTTTTGCACCAAATGTACCGCCACCGATAACACCGGCAGCGACGATACCAAATTTTTTTATCGTATTAGCAACACCGCCAAAGCCCTGATTCAGTCCATCAAAAAACTTGCCATATTTTGATTGAGTCGAGTTGAGATTTCTCTCGCTCTCGTGCATCTTTTTCTGAATATTGCTAATAGCGGTGAGTGCACCACTCGAGTCAACACGATATGTAATTACGATCTCACCTTGTTGCACAACGGCGCTCCTTAAAATGTGATATTATTGGGATATAAAATTTCTTAGCGAAAGGACTTACATGGCAAAAGAATATAAAGCTCATTGGAGTAGGTATTTTTATATAGCGATCACCACATGGTGGTGGCTGGGGATACTCACTCTCGGCTGGTGGATAGTTTACAGCATATTGATAACTCGGAATCTCAGGATCTCTGTAGGCGAAGACTCCGTAACTGTCACAAGCGGGGCTTTTGCAAAAAGCGTTAAGACAATCAGTCTGAAGAATGTGAATAGTATTGAGTACAATAGGTTTGCGAAGACTGTCAAAATTGCTCTTATTGGATCGCAAACTGGATATGAGCTGGAGAGCAACATTAGCTTCAGCCGTATTGAGCATATGGACGAACTTGTTGATGATCTTCGTGCTGCTATTAAGCGTGCTCATTCTGCCAAATAGACCTACCATTTTGCCTGCTTCTCCAATAAACTGATTAGTTTGTTGGCCTTTTTGCCGCCAAGCGCAGCGGTTATTATCGCAATTTGCTGTAGCGCCTCTTGTGCCTTGAATACTTGAGCCGCTCTGACCAACACTTGTGCGTCGCCATACGGCATATCGACCGCTTCGTCAAAAGGTATCTGATAGTAATAAGCTAGGGCAGCAGCAGTGACCTTAGAGTTCTTCAAAATATCCTTGGTCTGTTTTTCAATCAGCAAGGCTAGTTTTTCTGGATCGTACTGCTGCTCGTGGTCTTCCATTACTACAGTACCTCTACCCCCTCAGCACGAAGTGTTGCGTAATCTTCGGTAGCGAGCCTAAACAGCTCAGTCATGAACGCCTCGAGATTTTCATCTCCGATTAACTCGACGAGTTTATCTACTTCTGGCGCGCCATCAATTGGCTCTAGATTAGAAAGCAACTCACCACTTAGCGAATTAGAAACGATCGCCTGTAGCTGTGCACTGCCCACACCCTTGACGCTACGCCTAGCATCATATTGAGCTGCAACCACTTTTGTACGGCTTAGACGCGGAACGACGTACTTCAGGGTGCTCACGTTGCCGTTGTCGCTCATTTCAAGTGCCATGACAACACGCGGTACATTAGTCTGGCTTTGAGTTTTATTAAACTTAAACGCCATCTCATTCTCCATTCCATAGTTGTAAAAACTACATTACTTTTTATCAATTTAGGTATTGACACGGTGTTTTTAGCACCGTGTCACCACTGTTACGCAAATGTCAGGTCGCCCTCTACGAACTGACCGTTGACAGTAACTTCGTACTCAGTCAAGCCATCTTCCAGTGACCAGTCAGTGAGTGTTGCGTCTGCATCTAAAATATAAATAGTATGCTTCGCCTGTGATGCCAATTTAGGTACCAGCTTTAAGGTACCGGGCACTTGTGTCGAAGAGCCCTTTTTTAATCCAACTTGGACTGCACCACTTGTGCCGACAGTAACGCCCTCTACGTTGTCGATTTTTTCACCATTACTATAAACATGACCTGGTACGATATTATTCAAATTTTCTTGTCCAATATCAGTCACTTTGAATTTCATGCTTGAAGTGAATTTTTTAACTATTTTTAAGTTTGTGCCATCTATAAAATCGCGTGTCACCTCGTCTTTGTCATTATCTGGTTCGAGATCGTGTACGCCCAGAATTTTCTTAAAATTCTTGCCGTCTTTTGTACCAAAATACAAATCGTGTGTCAGCCCAGAATATTCAATTGCCATTGCTTTTTCTCCTTTGCTTAATCTTTCAAAACTAATGTTACAGATTGGGCACTCCATACCCCCATCCGTAATTCAGAGGCTTCATAGGCGCTGTCTTGCATCGGAAATACGCTCACGCGAATGAATCTCGCGTCAGTGTATGGCAGCTGGCTCAGCGCCGTTCTCAGCTTGCTGTCAAGCTCGTACAGATCGGCCGCATCGGCTTTTACTACGGTGATCGTTAGTTCGGTGGTCAGTTTGGTATTACCTAAGTTACCACCGTCATATTCACCGCCGTTAGCCGCAACTGCCGCCATACCGTCTTGGCTTTTGTTTGCTGGTAATCTCCCGACAAACACATTTCTGCCAAGCTCTCCACCAACGGCAGTAGCCACTACCTTTGCGATCTCCAATGCTACATTCATCTAAAAAACCTCTTATAATCTTTCATAGTGCTTCTCACACCCTCATCAACGAAACCTTTACCAGTGCCAGATGTAGTGTACTTACGTACCACATGAGTGCCATTCGCGCGCCTGCCGCGATTCTGGTACTGCGAGTAGACTGGCTTCCATGTCAATCTAATAGCATCTCTGCCAATTCGCCGTACCTCGACATTGCGGGACTTGAGCGACCCTCTACGTCTGAACGGTGCGGTGAGGTTGGATACTGTCAGAGTGTGATTCGCCATTGCGTTCAATCCTGTCGCTGCCTGACTCTGGAAGAATCGTTTGACAGCGACTGTATTGTCGACCACCGGCATGATTACACCTCTCTATCGAGCCTTTCCAGCTCAATCTCAACGTGCTGCACTGTGCCGCTGGTGATAACTGCCCTGCCGACTGCTACGTTAGCGACGCGGTACACCCTCTTAACGCCAAACAGCGTCACTTCGGCAAAATACCCCTCGATCGAGTAGCCAATTGATGACAGCCAGTCATCCCGTCCGTCCAGATACGCTCTAGCGTCGCCCGTCATGGCATCGTAACTACCGCCACGAGTCAAGCCACTTGTCTGCTCGATGACACACTTCACGCTGTGCCGCTCGCCGCCAGTTTGGCGATATGTGCCATTGACAGGTGCAACCAGCGTGATATTATCGCGGAATATCATAGCGATGAACTCCACGCTGGCTCAGTGGCGTATCAGTGTAGCCAGACACCACACAATTGCTGATTGGCTTTACAAACTTTGCCAGTAGATCAACATTCGCCTCAGCGAACTGATCAATAACTTGCTTGGTATTATCGTACGTTACTGAATGACTCAACACCGTCTCAGATTTTACGTTGTTGTAAAAACTACCTTGATTAGCTATTGACAGCGTGTCAAATAACCTTGCAATGAGGATTCTCAAGCCGTATGGCAACGGTGTTCCATATCCCCACACCGCCTTGACGGTGTAGTAATCAGCGGATAGTGGATCAACCATCTCAATGACGTTGAACCAGCTGACGTTCAGTTCGTCGCCTTGACTCACTGATTTGACTACCAGCGGTATACTGCTTTCTGTTGTCACTTCTGGCAATAGACTAGTGAACGGATCGACGACCAGGAAACGCGAACCGCAAGTTGTCTCATATCGACGCGGCGTATTTGCTTCGCCCTGCATCTTGACATCCAGCAGCGTTTCCAGCGTCTCCGTCACTTGCTGCAATAACTGCTCAAAGTACTTATTTTCGGTATCAGAAAGGGGGCGTAAAAGTACGCCCTCGATATCTTCTTTAGTTACCAATGTTGCCATCTCTTACGCCCCTCTCTGTTAGGCTACATGTTTAATAGCCACTGCTGCCGCGATGCCGCTCAAGCCGCCACCTGCGAAGACTTCCTGCAAGTACTGCTGCTTGTTGTTCTCTAGCTTAAAGTTGCTGAACGCCTCGATTGAGTTGTCTCCAACAACTTTGTACTTGTTTAACACGACCAGGTATGCGTCGTTGTCAGCGTCGTTGGTGTCGTTAAACCACTGTGGAGTAAACTTGCCAGCAAGTTCCAAGTCTTCCAGAATGCTGACGCCTGGGGTGTACAGCATGTGTTTGTCAGCACCTCGTTCATCTTTCAGGGCAGTGAGGTAGCCACGCTTTGCGATGATGTAAATGTCGCCCTCAGCCTCGATCAAGTCGCGTGCATTCAAGATAGCAGTGCGGCGACTTTCCCCTGATTTCGGCGTATAGGTCTTAGCAAACACGTTATTGGCCTTAGCATCATCTTTGACAGAGACGAATTCTTTAATCTTGTCATCGCTGGTTGCTTCGCGACCATCACCGATGATGGCTGCGCGCTCCATGCTTGCAACGATGCGCTTCGGCAACTCTGTCAAGACATACTTCAAGATTGAGCCGGTGCTTCGGTTCTTGCGCAACGTTTCCTTATCAAGGTCAATGCGCGAGTAGATATACTGACCGTTAATGACGCGGTTATCCAGAACAATATTAGCCTCTTTCTTGGTTTCGCCGGCTTTGTGACCGTACGCGCCATCGGCGTTGGTGTCCCAGGCGGTGTTGTAAGCGTCAAGTCCAGTCCTGTCGAACAGGTTCCAGATTTGACCGCCCGCCTTAAACGCACTCTCAATCGCCTCGACGACTGGTGTCGGCAAGACCTTTTCAGGGTTTGTCACCCCCATGGTTGTTTTCAAATGGTTTTCCCACGCCGAACGAATGTCGCTCGTCTCTGCGCCTGCGTTCTTGACAAGCACATTAGCAAAATCAGTTAGCGCCTTTGGTGTGTCCAGATAATTTGTAGCAACAGTCGTGCTAACAGCTGCTGGATCAGCTGGTTCTTTAACTTGCATCTTTGCAATATCTTTCGGATCCATTTCCGTATCCTCCTCAGGATTGTTATCAGTTGGTTCATCCGGCTCTGATTGCTCAGCTTCGTCAGTAGGCTCTGCCTCTGGCGCGGCTTCCGGTGCCGCTGGTTCGTCAGTTTTCGTTTCAGGTTCAGGTTCCGTCGTCGCTTCCTCAGCTGGCTCTGCCGCCTTGGCTGCCTCCGCCTCTGCTTTCGCCTTGATCTGTTCAACCAGGCTCTGCATTGGCTTGGCGTCCGCCTGCTTGACTGCCGACATACTGAATGCAAGGTTCATACCAAACGCATTCTGCACGCCCTCGTCTTGCTTCTGCTTCTCTGGTGCCTCGGACACCTCATCGGCAAAACCAAGCTCGACAGCCTTATCGGCAAGCATCCACGTTTCCGCTTCCAGCAGCTCAGCAATCTTTTCATCACTCAGCCCTGTTCGCTTGGCGTAGATAGGCGTGATGCCCTCCTCGATTTTCATCAGAACATCTTTGGCTTTCTCCATGTCATCCACCGTACCCATCGCACAAACGGACGGGCGGTGAATCATGATCATTGAGCCTGGCGACATGATAATCTTGTCGCCTGCCATCGCAATTACTGATGCAATCGACGCCGCTAAACCATCAACTCTGACAGTGACATTTCCGTTATGATTCACAAGTGCGTTATAAATCGCCAAGCCTGCGAACACGTCGCCGCCGGGGCTGTTAATGACAACTGTCAAATCGCCCGCATGCTGCTTGAGTTCTTCGCGAAATAGGTCAGGTGTGACTTCGTCGCCCCACCAGGTATCGCTCGCGATAGGCCCGTCAAGTATAAGCTCTTGATTATTCGATGAAACGGAATTGCTCCACTTCCAGAACTTCATGCTTTTTTCCTTGTTAAAGTTAATGCTTCGACTCCTGCTTGCCCGTCCAATTTGAGCGTTTTGCTCTCGTCTTATTTCTAAGACTACAGATTACGATTTATCGAACTCATAACGCACCTGATCGTCTGTCGAGGTAGCGTTGACGATCTTGATGTTATTGACGTGCTTGCACTTCGCATTGCTGCAACGCACTTGTGCGATCATCTGCGTCACACCCTTAATGTTCAGGTAACGGCCGCACTCCTCGCATCGCAAGTCCAGATCAGCCATCTCGTCATCGATAATTCGCCGCTCAGCATTGAGATACGCCTTGACGACGCGGTACTTCGGGTGGCAATGTCCATTTGGGTGTACATCGTAGCCATCGTTCTGTGCAAAGTTGTTTATGAATATGCCACCGTCCCTGCCAATAATTGCCTCGTTTAGATTCAGGATTGGCTCATCAACTGCCACCCACTTATCGATTAGCGTTGCACAAAACTCACACGGCTTGCCGGTCTCACTCTCCATTGCTTTCTCGATCAGTGTTCCCGTTTGGTTTTGCACCTGCTTCATAGCTTCAACACTCGACAGTGCATCAGCTCGTGATATCTCAGTGCGAGCCATTCGCTGCACTCGCCATTCGTCGGTCTTCATAATGCCTCGCAGCTTCTCCTCCAGTTCGGACTGTGCCCAGCCGTGCGATGCTGCATGGTCAAGTACTCTGCGGATTGAGGCGGCTGTGTCGTCAGCGTATGAGCGAGCCACATTTAGTAGATATGCTCGGTATGCCTCCTGTGTTGATGCTGCCACCACAAAGCCTGTTAGCTCGGCCGTGGACACGCCGTTATCTATCAATAGTTGCTTGCCGTCCTCAAAGTAAATCGCACCTTGAACTATCATCAAAGCTACGATAATCAGCAGCAACGCCTCCGCAAACTCGTTCTGCTCGTCGTCTTCTTCAGTGCTATTTTCGGCCGTCTGGCGCGATTCAGCAATGGCTCGGTCAACCTGTTTCTGCATAAACTCAGTCGTTGCGTCATAAATCAGCTGCTCAAAGTCATCGAGTGTCTGCGGCTGATTATCGGCTGCTGCTTTTGGGCTGGTGCCGTTCGCTTCTCCTCGAAGCCCCATATTGCCAACCTTACGACGATCAGGTGCATCTGCCACTTCATCGCCCTCGTCAACATCTGGCTTATCGTTCTCAATTTCTGGCGGTTTGTAGTTGCCCTTACGCAATAGCTTGAAATTATTAGGTAGCTTTAGCGCGTCAATGATGCTCTCGGTGCTATAGCCTGCCGCCTCCAGCTTCAGAATGCTATTGATACGAATATCGTCAGCTTCAGCCTGCACTTTGACCTCGTCGACAACCTGAGGAATAGCGAACTCGTAGGTAATGGCCACGCCCATGCCGCCAGTGATTCGGTTTAGCTCGTGTGTCAATTGCGTGTAGTTGCGTAACAGTAATGGATCAACGACATTCTCAGCAAACACCTGCTTGGACACCTGTGCATTAGCGTATGTAGCTGTGTCGTCAATGCCTTTCATGATTGCCGATACGCCGAATGACGTATCGATCCGTCTATCAACCTGCTTAAATAAGTTCTCGAAGTCAATATCTTTGTTTGGCTGTGAGAATGGCACCCACTCAATGGCCGCACTGCCCGACGGGACGCCAGTCTTTATGTTGACTGGACGGTGCGTGTATGTAACGTTGTTGTTGCTCCCTGCTCCGCGATGAGCGTCTTGCAACATTGCCACGCTCTCTTGAAACGCCTGCCGTGTTGGTGCAGTAATAATGAATTGCCCAGCTGGCACTGCCCCGTTCTCGAAAAAGCCAGCTTGGAAATCAGCAATGTAGTCGTCGAGCGTCGCCCAGCGACGTGATGCTTCAGATGGCGAATATCCAGCGTACAGATCGTTTGGATCAACACCGCCAGGTAGCACCAGCACTTCGTCTTCAGTGAACGTCTGCGAGCCAACCGTGTATGTTGTTTTGCCGCCAACCCTAGAAACTCGCGGGAACTCCAGGAACGTAAAGCCAGCAATATTCCTACCACCCTGACCCATAAAATCACCGCCAGGCTTTGCTACGCCACCGTAGTTACTCCACACCAAAACGTATGTCTTGCGTAGCGATAGCGTCGATACAGCTATCTTCTCGGCGAACGCTACGGAGCTGTCAGATTTGTTCGGGTGGTACAGAGCATTGATGACTTCGTGTTGCACCTGCTTGCCGTTGCCGTCGATAGCAAACGGCCGCACTGTCATATACTTGTTAGCAATCGTGCGGATATTAGGATAAGCCGTCGCATAACTGCTGGATCGGTAGTGATCAAACATCGATAATCTCTGAAAAGCAGGGTCAACGCCGCTCACACGTCGCTCACCCCTTAATCCCATGGCTGTTTTAATAATTCCCATCTACTTGTTGCTCCTATATAGATAAACCGACCAAAATATTAGCTGTACGCCGACAAATACCACTGTAGCTACCTTGCCGCCGTAATATAGCCAAATACAAAATGGCACGCCGAAAAACATCAGCAGTCCTATCCATGCCTCAATGACAGTATCCCTGTCTGGCTTTTGAAACTTTAATTTGCGCAAAAAGTCTTTCAATTTCATATAGTCCTCTAACTGTAAATATACGGATTACATAATCCCAGCCCACTCCATCACCACTTCATGCCGCAGCTGCAGCCAAAAGCCCATCAATACAGAGTCGAATATGTCAGGAGATTTGCCGAGCCGCTTTTTGATTGATTCCTTGGATTCCAGCACAAATACCTTATCTTTATATTCGTGGTGGTGCATCTGCGCCTCTTTAATAAACTCATTGAGGAATGGGAAACTATCGAGTATTTTCACCTTGCCGCTATCCAGCCCCATTGCTAGCATGTACGCCACCTGTGATCGTAAATTGTTAAACGCCATCAACTCCTGTGAACGCTCAGCGTCCTCTCGGCTCTTTGGCTCGTCATCAAATGTTAGGAATGGGTCGGGAGAAAAGCCAGACTTAAACACCGCGAACTCAGCACCGCGGTCTTTGCCGCCATCGATAACGCCAACGCCAACACCCACACCGTCGACTGCAATATTCTCGTAGCCAATAGCGAAGTTATCTGAATGCTCAATCAGCCACTCGGCTTGTTTGCCAGTCTCTATCTGCTCGTTTGAGTCTTTGGTGATAGTGCCGTCAATTAGCACAAAGTTTTCCCAGTCAACCGCGACGCTGCGGTCAACGCCATCCCGCGCCACATCGTATCCAGTCGTCTTGCGGCCTGGTTCATAACTTTTGACAATCGCCTTGGCAAAGATGCTCGAGCGGAATATCGTCTTGCTCTCGTCTTGGTACTCCCAGTTGTTTTTTAGGTACCGTTCAACCCACCACGTCGGGTTGGTCATCATAGCATCAATATCTGATTGCATCTGCCATGAATCCGACAAATCAAACTCGACTACACGAATATTTGGCGGTAGCGGCTCATACTTGCCATTTCCGCCATACTTCCAACGCATATACACCTCTTTGATGTGTTCAACATCATTCGGGTTGAGGGTGATGATAGCGATGCTCGGCTGCCCGTTGGTATTGCGGCGGCCTTTACGAGACCTAGCTGTAGTGAACATCGTCAGCGACAGTTCGTCGGCTTCATCGATATGGCTAGCACTGGCGTTGATACCTTTAATCTTCTGACCGTTCCTGTCTTTCGTCTCGTCCGCCTCCACAAAGCCAATCTTTGAGCCGTTTGGGAACTTAATCTCATAATCTTGGCCGTTGTACGTGTAGTCCTCGCCCTCTTTGAAATTCTTACGGTCGAGCATAGTCAGGTATGACGGAATAACCGACCGCTTCGCCGTGCTAATATTTTTACGAAACACTGTCCAATACGTCTTCTCGAAGGTGTCGCAAATATCTATGCCGATACTGGCCGCAATATCTGTCTTGCCCGTGCCAACGGCACCGATCAGGTAAATAGTATCAACCTCAGGGCAATCGTTAATAATATCGACAACGCTCTGCTGCTTCGGCTTTAATTCTAGCGACATGAGCTATTCGCCTTTCGTTTTGCGCGGCTTGATGGTTGAGACGATCTTTGGCGGCTGCTTCTCGCGAACGCTGACGTCCAGGTCGACGTGGTCAACCGGCTTGCCAAACGCTCGATCTAGCATATCCTTGATCGCCTTGTTGTCAGGTTTCTGTGTAGCAATGAAATAGTATTCGTCGTCCACGCCATCAAGATCGCCGTCGAGAAATGCCGCAATTGTTTCGGGGTTAGTGACTTGCTCTGCTGGCAGTCGATTGCCTTTTCGGTCGGTCTTTATCACGAACAACAGCTGCACACCCGTCGCCAGTCGGAATTGTGCCTCGTAAAGCTTGTCAGCGTTTCTGGTGATTCGGTCTAAAATTCGCTGCTTCTCTTTCATCCGATCTAGCACTTTTTGAGTTTTTTTACCCTTGACTCCGCCGCTGCCTTTTCTCGCCCCGCCATGAGTTGATGGTGACGTACGATTACAACCAGCTACGTGGATATCGTAGTTGTCTTGTCGCTTATACTTTCGGCCGCATTTAGGACATGATTTGAAGTCATCTTTCATGATTATAATTCTAGAGATTGACGCGTAGTTCTTTTGGTATTGACTGCTCGGAAACGGCCGAGATGTGCACGCCGTAACTATTTGCGATGAGCTGTGCCTGCATGAAAGTTAATCCCTTGGTGCTTTTTAGTTTACGCAGCATATTTTGGTATGGTTTCTTGTTTCGGTCTTGCCAAGACTGCAAGAGAATGTAGTGCGACAACGGCTTGCATTCTCGCTCATCACCAATAATAATTGCCTGTTTTGAAATATAATAAATGGCGACCTGCCCGATCTCCTGACGGCGTCGCCTCGTCTTGTCTTGTTTGTCAATTTTTAGCCACTTAACCATGTTTGTTATCCCTCCTCTACCTCTGAAATATACAGATTAGGCGCTGGCAATCGCGGCCTCCCAACCGCTCAATCTCACCAGCGCCTAGCTATAAAATGCTTTGACTGTTTTATCAAGCAGTCAAGCGTTCCACTTCAGTCATAAACCTCTCAATCGTTCGATTGTTCTTGTGCTTTCGGTGGAATGACGATCAGCTCGTCGAATGTTAGAATGAATGCTCTGCGCCCCAATAGCTGGCTCACCTCAACCACCGCTTCGCTACCTTTCGTTGCAATCACATCGCCACATAGAGCTTCTGCTGGTTCGTCGCCATGCTTAAATGCAACCCTGTCGCCAACTTTAGCCTCTGGTGTTTCAGACTGTGCACACTTCTCGTCGTTGCTCTGCTCTTTAGCACCATCAGCAATTGCCTTTGACGCGGCGCTAGCATTTTTAGCTACCGCTTCAAAAGATCCAGCGGCAGGCTTCAGCTTCCAACTCTTGATTCTCAAAACGTTTTTCCAAGTAAACGACCATCGACGACAGCTTTTAACATCGTGATGCATCTCCGTTTCAATTTCTTCAAGGTTCGTGAGACTCAAGAAATAACCTCTACGATAATTGACGTCAAAATTACCGTCCGAGTAATAGATAGCAGCGTCCCTCAGGTCAGCGTCCCTCAGGTCAGCGCCACTCAGGTCAGCGTCCCTCAGGTCAGCGTCCCTCAGGTCAGCGTCCCTCAGGTCAGCGTCCCTCAGGTTTGCGTTATCGTCAACAGCTGCTTCAACTGCTTTTTTCATCGTGGCGTTGTCTGATTCGTACTCAAACAATACATCTCCGCTGAACCATGATTTAATTTCAATTTTGACTTTGGACATTTTAGTCTCCTATTTAGTTATTGATTCGATAAACTCAATCGCCGCATCACAACCCTTGCAAACAACAGTCTGAACGCCGGCTTCATTGAGTGTCTTAATCCACTTCTTCTGATTTTCTGATGTTACGCCTCCTTTCTTGCGCTTCATTTCGATGGCGACGAGGGTTTTGTTCCGAACCTCATCGTCACGGTCTTTATGGGCGATGATTAGATGTGGAGGCGGAAAGGGCACTGCCACAAATAGATCCGGAACGCCAGAACTCACGCCGAGCTTCTTATTTTTAGCTTTCTGGCTCCACGACTTGGTGTATGTTTCATTCGGCACGCGAAAATGTGGATAACCTTTCAGGCGTAGCCACTGTACAAATGCTTCTTGCTCTTGATCCTCGGTTGGATTATCTATGTTTGCGAGGTTAGGCATTGCTACTTCCTCCGCCAACTACCTTGAAACACTCACTCGGCTTCCTCAAAAAGCGTTCGGTGTTCTCGCCATCTTTCATTTCGATAATCACCTTGGTAACTTTTCGGGTTTTGAATATTACGAAGAGCCCGTCAAATAAGCGCGTAGTATATTGCTCCTCGGTTACTCCGCCAGCAACAACAACGCCGAGTCCGTATCTGTCGGGATTGTTTTTTCTTTCATCCCGATAGTTGAAATACACTTTGTCGCCGATAGCAAGCCCGTCAAAAGACTGCCGAAATGTCGACTCTTTAAGTTCGATTTCACCCATTACTTCCTCCTCTTTTTAGATTCATCTAGCCACTCTCGATACTCGATCTCGTCCTCGATTGCTGGCACGATTAGGACTGTTAGTATTACGATTGCGAAAATTATTGCGATTATTATGGTCATGATTGTTTCTCCTCCGGCTTCTTAATTCGCACCAGGCGACAATTTGTAATATATGCCCCCATGATGCTTGTCCTATCGCCAGTCTCTAAGGCTCTAAGCACCGGTAGTCCCACGCCACACATTTCTACAATCTGGCAGACGATGTTAATTTTGTTGCCAGTCTCCGCATCTGGATAGACAACCAAAACATAATCGTGCATCCGCAACTTGTCATCGTCACCTATTTTCCAATCGTCGTAGGTAAAATGGCTTAAAACTAGGTCGCAGCATGCTGCGTGGTTGTAGTTGTAATCGCTGTGGTCTAGCGGCTCTTTAACGTAGTCGTCCCATAGCGGCTGGCCGCAGTTGTGACACTCTGGACGACCGGCGCAATAGCACAGGTCATGTCCGTCGTTGCATGACAATGCACGAGGGTCGCCTCGCCGTTTTATGTCAGTCATCGTCCAACTCCTCTAGCCTCTTTTTATTTGCGTAGTCAATAAGGCTCTCGTAATCTATATTCATAGTCACCTCGATGCGCGGCAACAGTAGCATGGTCCCGTCAACTCCGCTTCTTGCAATGGAATCAAACTCAAAATTAGCAAAAGCCAAACATGAATCAATATTATCTTTGATGTAGTCTATAACCTGTTTTCGATCAGTTTGTAGCATGGTACTTTTCCTCAGGTAACTCAGAATTTTTACTATCAAAACGCCTGTCTATTATCACGAATGATTGCCAAGGAGCTTCTCTGAAAATAGTTCCAACCGTTTCTTTGGCCAATAACTCGGCATTATAAACGTCTTCATCCCAGCCGCTCGCAATGACAAGTACTCCATTGTATTCATAATTAAATTCATATTTGTAATATCGAGCGAAATTGACCTCGAGGTTTTCATATTCTTCTGGCAATTCATTTTTAATTCTCTTGTTTTCGTCTATGACTACGATTTCTTTCATTGACATCTCCTTTCTCTATGTCCACAAAGTTAGTGGTTTAGTTGACATTAGTCGTCCTCTTGATTGCTCTAAATATCTCCATCGCCACCTGAGGCACTATTGCGTTTCCATAGGCTTTGATCGATCCGTTTCTCCATTTGGCGAAACTATAGGAAACTCCGTCCACTTCTCGGGGAAGCCCATCATCCATTCTGGCATTGCAGGTTGAAGCCGCAACTTCTCGCCAGTCCCGCTCCCAACCAGAGTAGTGACTGTTCTGCCGCTCTGGCTTTTTGCTCTCGGATTGTATATCTTTGCTGGGCCTCTGCTTCCGTCCGATGCGTCCGGCGTTGGCAACATCATCGGAATCGACTTTCCGTTCTCGCAAACCTTCAGCCCTTGAGTTTGCACAGTAGGCAATAATCCAGACCCTGTCTCGTCGGTGCGGGGCGTTGACGGCACAAGCTGGAATAATAAACGGTTGGACTTCGTAACCTTCGCTTTCCAAGTCAGTGCACACCTGCTCGAGTACCATGCCGTCGTTCCAAGTAACGAGGCCACGCACATTTTCAGCGATGACCCAGTCTGGTTTGACGTTTTGTATGACTCGAAACATGTTCGGCCACTGGTAGCGGTCATCTGCCGTGCCTTTTCTTCGTCCAGCTTGGCTGAATGGCTGGCAGGGGAAGCCTCCTGTGAGTATAGTGAGCGTTTCGTTTTCGTCGCTCCTAGCTCTACTGCACATCTTGTGTCTCTTGCTGTCGGTGTCGGCAACAAGGTCGGCGATATCGCCATAGAATATCCCGTCCGGCCAGTGCTTCTTGAGTACTGCGGCGGGGAATTCTGCCCATTCGCAGAAGATATGGTTGATTTTTGCTTCATTGAATACCTCCTCCAGCGCTAATGAAAAACCGCCTATTCCCGCAAATAAATCGTAGTGTGTTATGTTCATTTGTTGTCCTTACTGGTTTTATGCGTCGTTAGATTTTATCGGTGCAACGCCAGCCACAATCTCGTTTCCGTCCCATGCATAATCTGGCGAGGACTTTATCAAGATTGGTTCATCATATTTGCCGACGTGGATCGTAACGCCGCCCATCATACCGTCGCTCTGCTTGAATTGTCGCAGTGCCTCGATAAGCAGTTTAGGATTGACCACAACAGACTTTACAGGAAACGCCTCTGAACTTTTTTGCTCGACGAACGGGCGCGTTTCTGGAAAACGCAGCTCGGTTTGCTCTTGGAATGGAATCTCGGCTTTAATCGGAAAACTCTCGTCAATCGGCACCATTTCACCGTACGGATTTGTGCGAACAATAATTTTGCCGTCATGAACATACGCTCGGTCAAAGTCAGTCTTCATGACTTTATCAGCGGCAACGAGAACGCTCTGCGGGATATTCATTGAGCAGGCTTTCACACCAGGCTCGGTGTCAACTTCGCGTCGGATCAGCTTATAACCGTCTGTAGCGATGAGCGTGGCTTTATATATGCCTTTCTCTTGCTCGACAACCTCCAGTCTGATATTCTCCAAAACCTTATTCTGCGGCGTTGGTTTCTGCGCCATTTTGTATACAGCGATTTGCTGCTTGGTTAGCGAAACGATACTACTCACTTCTCCCACCAAAATCCTTTCTGCTCAGCTTCAGTCTCAGACTGTTTGTTGTCTTTCAAACTGCCAGCTGGCTTATTATTTATCTTGACCGCAATGTCTACGCTCCGAACGCCGTGCTCCAGCAGCCATTTCTTGGCTCGCTTGGCATCAGGTTCGGTAGCGTAGGTTTTCGCGTGCGGTTTGTTCTTCTCATCACTCCAGCGAACCGTGAATGTGCAATTCATCAGGGACATTACGTAGCCTCCAGTTTCTTGCGCTTGCGGCGCTGTTTTTTGCGAAGGGCTTTTTTAGTCACGACTCCTCAATCTCCAAACCTCTCATACATACAGTTTTCATGCATGTCTGGATAGTCTTTTCGCTCTGCGTCAGATTGAATGAGTGCCAAATTGCACATGCTGCATCTGCCGTATGGTGCGGTTTTTTCAAATTCAGCTAGCTCAGCGTCTTGTTTAGGTCTACGTTTGCTGATCCGGCCGCAAATCCGAGCTGCCTCCCGATTGAGTGCAAAGCCCGTTTTGTTTCCCCTCGACCTCGATCCACCCTTTCTGCCGATTTCACGGTAGAAGTTTGGATTTTTCGCGAGAATTGTTGCGGCAGCTTTCCTGCCGCCACTCTTCGTTCCCGTCATGGCTCTCCTTTCATTTATTAAAATGGTATTTCGCTCAAATCAATCGGCGCGTCGAGTTCGATATCCTCGGTTGCTGTCGCTGCTTGATTAGTCGTTGTGTTTGCCGCCTTAGCGTCGTCTTCGGCGTATCGCTCCGTGGCTGGCGCAGCGTTATTGCCGCTACCCTTGGCGTCGCTCAAAAGCTGGAACTGATCGATGATGACTTCAGTGGCTTTACGCTTGATATCATCTTTCTCCCAGATTCGTGTTTGCAATCTGCCGGTTATGCCAATTTGCTTGCCTTTCGGTGCGTACTCTGCCAGTAATTCGGCCGCTTTATTCCAAGCCACACAATCGATGAAACTAGCGTCGGCATCTTTGCCGTAGCCATCAACCGCTAGTGCGAATGAGGCTACGGACTTGCCGCTATTCGTCGTTTTGACTTCGATATCTCGGACGACACGACCGATTAGAGTTACGTTATTGATTACTGCCATATTTAGAAACTCTTTTCCTCGCGAATCTCCACACCTGGAATTTCACGTAATCCATTAGCGATGGCTTCGCGGATTAGTTTGTCGCTTGGCTCGCAGAGATAGCGCGGCACTAACTCAGGATTGGTAACCGTGAATACCGTTTTGGTTTTAATGCCAGATTTGACGGCTGGCTTCTGCGATTTAGCGGCTTTAGCTGCTTCAGCCTCGGCAATCTCTTGCTCGCGTTTACGCTGTGCTGCCAGTTTCGCAGCTTCAGCCTCATCACGCTCGGCGGTTGTCAGTTCGTCTTTACGTGTCAACAACTCGTTGATGGCTTTAGTGAATGCCAGCTTGATTTCAGCGTGATTCTGATCAGCTTCTGGCAACTCAGCGAATACCTGCTTCAATTCAGCGCCTCGCTCGTCGCAGGCTTTCTGGCTGCGTAGTGATTTGGCATTGACCTCAAACTTGGCGCAAATAGCGTCAACGCGTGCCGCTTCCTCTTTTGCTAGCCGCTCCTGCTCTTCTTGGTAAGCGAGGATTTTCTGGCTGATATTCTCTAGTGCTTCTTCGGCTGGTGCCAGAATATCTTTTTCAGCGTCGATGAACTGTGACTTGACGCTGTCGAAGTTGCGAGTGATTGCCAACCGTGCGTTTTTGACTTCAGTGCGGTGCGAGGTGATCAGCTTGCGGATTGCCACTGCTTCTTTGGCTGTAGCGTCGTCAATTACCTCTTTGGCTTTGGCTTGCCCCAAAAGCTCTTGAGATTTCACCTTGAACGGTGATATTGTTGCGACTTGTGAGTCGACGTATTCTTGTAGTTGTGACATGCGTCCTCCTTTAATTTTTAATAGCGGCAAGTTCCGCCAGCGTATTGTTCATCTCAACCAGCGTGCCCAGCTCCATCTCAAGAGTTTCATCAATAAGAGGCTGCACATCGCTGCGCTTAACGTGGATAGTCCACAGCACCAAGTGATTCATCTCCTGCCTGTCATCGAACAGCGCAAAGTACAAATCCTCCAGCTCGGGATTAACCACGAAATATTGCAAAACCTGGTCTTGATAGTTGTTTTGAGCGTCGTTTGGAATGCTGTAGTATGGGTTGTAATCAGGGCGCTGCTTGGCTTTGTAATCGGTGTAAATATACTTGAGATGTTTTGCTGAACTCAGCGATTTTACCTCGCCGGCGTATGTCGGTAGCTGGTCTCCCTCGACAGGTTGCGCGCCGTCTGGCGAAACCATGATGTCGTCGTCGATATCGCTCACCCAAATGCCCGGCTCAGTATCGAATGGCAAACCTAGCTTCTCACTCATCATCTGCAAAGCCACATTTTCGAGGCGATGTCCGCGCTCCATGTCTGGCTCGCCGTCTGCCGGTACAGCTGCCTTTTCAGCCAGCACCGTCCAAAAACCGTCGTAGCGCCGTGATTTGTCGCGTGCCATCGGACGTACGCCTTTGACTTTCGTGCCGGTGATTCGCCCCAATCTATGCAATAGCCACTCTTCGCTGTTTTGCTCAATTTTATGAATTTGCATTTTTCAAATCCTCGGCCTTACTTAGCGCTGCTTGTAAACGGTTTTGAGTAGCAGCAACGTGCGCCTCGCTTGCTTTTCGCTCTGGTTTCAGATCCGGGAAGAAATCCTCAGGCTTTGATTGACCATCTTTGATTGCCTTGTAGACACCCCGCAAATCTACCAAATCCTCTTTCAGCGCAACCGTTAGTTGCTTGTCGATGTATTTCTCAAGGTGTTCTTGCTTGACGCCCAACGATTTGAACGCGTCAAGTAGTACCGCAACAATTTCATCGATTGGTCGCTTGTCGGATTCAGCAAGTGTTTTTCGGGTTTCAGCCACTGCCATCTCGACAATATCACCAGGAATGACTGACAGAATACATGCTCGTTGCCGGCGCGCTGCAAAGTTAGCCGTGGCTTCGTAAATGTCGCGGCCATCGGTTAGATCTTTGCGCCCCTGCTTCGTATCCCGTTTATGTTCGATAGAAAATGTTTTGGTGACGCGGGTGTTCGTTTCCAAATCCCACGCATATGCCATCATCTCTGAACGCCCGTTAGCGGTGCTTAATTCAATCACGCCAGTATCGACATTACCCCAGTTTTGAGCTAATGCTTCAGCCAACCTGATTGACGGCCCAGACACGCGCTGGCCGGCGCGCGGATAGGTGTATATTGCTTGCTCTGCTAGCGTTGGTCGCTGGCAGGTTGCCTTGATTCTATTGATTGCCTCAGTCTCGTTTCGCGGAAACTTCTTGGCTGATAGCATCGCCACCTGCACTTCCTGCGCTTGGCGCGCTATCATCATCTCGGTTTGTGTCGTGCGCTGTAGTTGAGTCTGTTCCACTTACGCCTCCCCCGCCAAAGCACGATCGAGAAATGTCGGATCGATTAGGTTTTCCAGTTTTTCCAACAAACTATTTTCGTCCATAAAATTTGCCCTCAATCCATTTCATACCTTTATCAAAAATCCGCAGCCACTTCGCTGCTTTGACTGACTTGTCAAAGTCGTGGTCATCTAGTTCGCGTAGCTTGTCAATCACCTTGTCGAGAGGCTCGCGTTTATGCACCGGCACCAGCTGAACTGGTGACGGCATCACGTTTACGTGTATCTTCATCGCCAAATCTCCTTTCGCGATTTTAATTCTTGTATAGCTTCGTCGAACGCACCATTCGCAAACAGCACGATTGCCAGCACCGCGATTGCTACGAACTGCACCCACCAAAGACGCAGATCTGTTGGCTCGCTGATTGCGATTATCGCGGCTGGTAGTCCGACTACCCAACTGATGATTTTTTTGATCTGTTTGTTTTTCGCTGCCATTTTTCAGCTCCTTTCGTTTTACGTACAAGAGTGCTCGCAGTCACTCTCGTACTGTTAGATATCTCGTCTCTGTCGTGTTTTAAGCGGTTTGTAGTCCGCTGTCTCTAATTTCTGACCAGCTGTTACTCAAATCCCTAAAAACCCGCTCTGACGTTTCAATGAAGCTACAAACGCTGAACGTACAGGATTTCTAGCCTCATTTTTACGTCAAATAAAAAAGAATCGACGCGAAGTCGATTCATGGTTGATAGATTTGACTAACAGAGGTAGTCGCTGTTTATATCATGTAAGAATATTTCGTGATTTATATATATCAGCTTTTCAAACCGAAAAGTGACTCCCGGGGAGTTCACCCCGGTTGAGGTCGCGGTTCTGAAAGGCCGCACCTCAAAATTTTCTCTAGGAGGGAAAATAATGTCTACCGAAATCTTGACTGTGGTCGTTAGCACCGCACTCATCGCTGGACTGTTTACCATCACTATCGTGGAACTGTACCGGCGCCGACTGGCGGCGGCGGCGCTGTCCGCGTTCGCGACGTGCGCTACTGCGCACATCGTGTTTGTCATGAGTGCGTGGAAGGGGGCGGCGGTCGCGTACTTGGACGCGCCGACGATGGAATCGGCGGCGTGGCCGCCAATCTCGTCGCTTCCCACGGTGGCGTACGACTCCACCGCCTGGGCGGCTGTCGTCTTCTTGATGGTGAGCGTCGTGCTCGGAGCCATTGAATGGAAGCGCAGGAGGGTCGCCGAAAAGGAGATGGCAGCCTTCCTGATGGACATCCTTGGGGTCGATAAGTCCAAGGAGAATGAGTCCGAGAAGGACTGAGGACTGAGATGCTACGCGCCAGCAGAAGGCGCACTAAGATAAATATTCTGTAAAACCGCCGGAAATACCGGCGTCCCCGCACTATCACGGTGCGGGGTTATTTCCTTTTTGGAAGATGGCCTTATTCACTCTTTTTCAGATAATACGCCACATCCGCCACCAGTTCAACCAGCCGGTTAGAATAGCCCCATTCATTGTCATACCAGACCATAACCTTGATCAAATTACCACCAACTACCTTCGTCAACGGAAGATCGACAATCCCCGAATATGAATTGCCAATGAAGTCGCGGCTCACCAAAGGTTCCTCAGAAACACCCAAAATGCCTTGATAGAAATTACTCTGGGCGGCTTTTTTGAACGCGTCATTTACCTGCTCGACAGTTACGTCTTTCCTGAGAAGCGCCGTCACGTCACTAAGCGACACCACTGGAGTCGGTACGCGCACACTAAGTCCATCAAATTTTCCAGTTAGCTGCGGCAAGGTTTTAGTTACAGCAATTGCGGCGCCAGTCGTAGTCGGGACAATGTTTTCGGCGGCGTTGCGACCTTCTCTAAGATCCTTGGATGGAGCATCCTGAAGCTTTTGGCTAGCCGTATAACTGTGCACCGTCGTTAGCATTGACTTTTCAACGCCAAACTCCGCATCCAAAATCGCCATAACCGCACCCAGAGAGTTGGTCGTACAACTAGCATTAGACACGATTGGCGTCGCGTTTTTTACCTTGTCATCGTTAGTTCCCAAAACAATTGTATCGACTCCCTCAGACTTTGTCGGACCACTGATAACCACACGCTTTGCGCCAGCCGTTAAGTGCTTGCTCGCACCATCTTTATCGGTGAAAAATCCTGTCGATTCAATCACCACATCAATTCCCAAATCTCGCCACGGCAGATTTTCTGGATCTTTCTCAGCCAGTACCTTAACCGAC
>ERZ772910.250-NODE-250-length-33193-cov-3.639417_pt1 | contig 33193 bp, 29 predicted proteins | sample MGYA00511357_ERZ772910 | MGnify/ENA primary metagenome ERZ772910 (study PRJEB29015, sample SAMEA2738096) | human oral metagenome | biome: human oral; feature: human-associated habitat; material: saliva | place: China | collected 2193 ... | reverse complement strand
ACCGGCACATCCTTCTTCTCTCGGATATGCTTGCATACTTCAAATCCGTCCATTCCCGGCAGCATCAGATCCAGGATGATCAGGCCGTAATCTCCGGATAATGCCTGTTTTAGCCCTTCCTCGCCGTCGTGTTCGATTGTGACATCGAAATCACTCAGCTCCAGATAATCCTTCTCCAGATCTGCGATCGCTTCCTCATCTTCAATGATTAAGATCCTGCTCATGTTGAGTTCTCCTCTCTGCTTGATTCCTTTGCTTCGATTCATTTCAAACTTTCAGGCTTCTCGTTAAATGATATCGGCGTCAAAAAACCAGAAATTTCCTGTTCTCCTGATCCCCTTCTCACTTCTATCATAGAATCACCTACACCACCTCGTCCTCGTTTTCCGGTCTTCTGTACTTACGCAAAACGATGTGCATACAGGTGCCTTCTCCTTCATGACTGGTTGCCCATATATATCCTCCATGGTCTTCCACGATTTTCTTTACAATGGAAAGTCCGATTCCGGAACCTCCCTGTCTGGAGTTCCTGGAGGAGTCCGTTCTGTAAAAACGATCGAAAATGTAAGGAATATCACTCTGGGCAATTCCTTTTCCGTTGTCCTCTATCTCAATCCGGATCGAATCCACCTCATCCAGAATGCGAAAATCAATTTGCCCGCTTCCGTCCTCGCGTTCCAAATACTTCACACTGTTGCTGACGATATTGTTAATGACCCGCTTCATCTGCTCCGGATCCGCAATCACCTCCGTTCCGGGAGCCGTCAGGTTCACATAGTTGAGTCGGATTCTCCTGCTCTCCAAATCCATGCCGATCTCTTCGATGCAGTCACGAAAATAATCCGATACATCAATTCTTCTGAAATGATAGGGAATGCGATCGTTGTCGATCCTGGAATAAAGCTTCAGCTCGTTGATCAGATTATTCATATCGTTTGCTTTATTCAGGATGGTGCGGACATAGTGGTTCTGCTTTTTGCTCGTATCCGCGACCCCTTCTAACAGACCTTCCGCATATCCCTTGATTGCCGTAATCGGCGTTTTCAGATCGTGGGAGATATTGCTGATCAACTCATTGTTCTGTTTTTCATGCTCCAATTTTTCATCGGCAGATTCTTTCAGCCGAAGACGCATTGCCTCGTAATTGCGATAAAGCTCCGTGACCTCCTCGTCTTCCTTGCCATAGGTGATCAGATAATCCAACTCCCCGTCTCCGATATGTTTCATGGCCTCGTTGAGCTCCCGAATCGGTCTGAAAAGGCTCATTCGTATCCATAAAACCAGCGCAATCGAGGTGAGAATCAGGATCAGCGTAATGGCAATCGCCATGTAAAAGATCAAATGCCGCATTTGGGGAGACATCTGATAGCCCCCATTCCTGCGAACCAGTATGTCTGCCGCATAATAAGACAGTGCAATCATACTGATTGGGAGCACCACCATGATCACCGCCGTCGTGATCAATTTTGTTCGAAGTCGCATGCTCGTTTCCTTAATTTACAGTATAGCAGATTTCACTGATTTTTTTGAAAATATTCAGACAGTCCTGCAAATTCTTCCAAAGTCAGCGCCTCTCCCCTGATATTTTCCGGTTTTCCTAACAGAGCGATCGCACTTTTGATCTTCTCCTTGGGAAAAGAGCCTGAAAGACTGTTGACCAGGGTTTTTCTTCTCTGTCCGAAAGCTTCTCTGATCATCCGGAACAGTAGCTCCCTGTCCTTTACAACCACGGGTGCCTTTTGCCTTTTTCGCAGTAAAATAACCGCACTTTCCACCTTCGGCGCCGGTAAAAAAGAGGTGGCGGGTACACTACAGACAAATTCCGGCTCCGCATAATATTGCACCGCAAGCGACAGCTCCCCATAGTCCTTCCCTCCGGGGCCTGCGCACATGCGCTGTGCCAGCTCCTTCTGCACCATGACCGTAAGCGAAGCGGGTGCAGGCTCCTTCTCTAACAATTTCATGATGATCGGCGTTGTGATGTAGTAGGGAAGATTCGCCACCACCTTTAACGGATTTCCCTCGTTTTTTTCTTCCATGATCTTTTGCAGATCCGTTTTCAAGATATCTTCGTTTCGGATGGTGACGTTTCCGTAATCGGCTAGCGTTTCCTCCAGCACCGGAATCAGCGTCCTGTCAATCTCAACTGCGACCACGCTTCCCGCTTTCTCTGCCAGATACTGTGTCAGTGTCCCGATTCCGGGTCCAATCTCCAGCACACAATCCTCTTTGGTCAGATCAGACGCTTCTACGATTTGCTGGAGAACTCCTTCATCGATCAGAAAGTTCTGACCGAATTTCTTTTTCATTTGAAGCCGGTGTCTGCGAACGACTTCCCGTGTTTCCTTTGCACACCCAAGACTTGCCGCCATATACCGTTCCTTCTGCCCCTCTCTCTTCGTCAACCTATTCTTCTATTCCTTGATGTGGAAAAGCGATCTTGCATTCTCATTTACAGTTTCCAGAACCTTTTCTGCAGAGATTCCTTTGATTTCTGCTATGGCTTTTACCACATACGATAGATAGGCAGAACTATTTCTCTTCCCCCGGAATGGCTCCGGCGTCAGATAGGGCGCATCCGTTTCCAACAGGATGCGGGAAAGCGGCATATACTCCACCACTTCTTTGATCTTTTGTGCATTTTTAAACGTCAATACCCCACCGATTCCAAGATGAAATCCCAGCTCCAGAAACTCTCTTGCACTCTCCCTGGAATAGGAAAAACAGTGAATGTCTCCTCCGTTTGCTGCGGCGTCCGTTCTTTTTAACAAGTCAAGGGTGTCCTTTGCCGCATCCCTGGAGTGAATAACGATAGGAAGCGCAAGCTCCTTCGCCACCTCAATTTGCTCTTCCAGCGCTCTTTGCTGTACCTCTCTTGGAGGATCCGGGTAATGATAATCCAAACCGATCTCCCCGATGGCAACGATCCGTTTGGGATTCTCCCTCTTTTTTCGGCAAAGAACCTCTCCGACTTTACCCGACCACTCTTTCGCATTTTCCGGATGAATTCCCAGCGCCGCATAAAAAACCGGACTCTCGCCCTGCGTACTCTCTCCATCCTCTCCGCTCGTCCGGTGCACCAGTGACAGAATCTTCTCAAAGCTTGCCAAATCGCTTGCCGCATCGATTACCTGCGTCACTCCGGAGGCCCGCAGTTCCCTGAGCAGCTCCTCCCGGTCGCAATCATATGCCGTATCATCATAATGTGCATGCGTATCTATCATCATAAATCCCAGTATAGCAATTCTTTTTGAAAAAATCCTCATTTTTTTTGAGATTTTCTTTTTTTTGTAAAAATAGGGCTTGCAATTCGAAACTTATTGTAGTAGAATCTCTTTTGTTGTCACGGAACACAACTAAATCACCTGCGTCTCTAGCTCAGTTGGTAGAGCACCTGACTCTTAATCAGGTTGTCCAGGGTTCGAGACCCTGGAGACGCAATCAACAGCACCGCTTTTGAAGATTTGAATCTTTGGGAGCGGTGTTAGTTTGTGATTACAAGTGACACAAAATACCCACTCATGGCAAACTTGTTTGACTATGAGTGGGTATTTTAGTGGCACGCACCGACATGAAGCAGTCTATCCTCATGGTGAAATCGTCACGATTCCGGTTTCGCTTTTTCCGGATGTTCCAGGGCTTCCCTCATGGTGCGCCATCCGAGGAGAGCACACTTCACACGGGCAGGCATGTGCGAAACATCCTTTAGCGCCGCTGCCTCATCCAGTTCTTCTTCCAGCTTCTCCTCGTTTTCCTCTTCCCCATGAATCATGCCGAAAAAGAGCTTCGCCTTCCGGAGCGCCACCTCCTTCGACTCCCCGATCACCTGATCCAACATCATATCCACCGAAGCCTGGGAAATCGCACACCCTGTTCCGTCAAAGGAACCGTCTTTCACAACGTCTCCCTCTAATTTGAAATACAAGGTGATGTCATCCCCGCAGCTGGGATTGACCCCCTGCAGCACCAGATCCGCATCCTCCATTTTACCTCTGTGTGAAGGATGCAGATTGTGTTCATTCACGATTTCTCTGTATAACTGTTTAAGCTCCATATCCCATTACCTTTCTAACACCCGAAATCACTTCAAGGAAGCGGTCTACTTCCTCCTCGGTATTATAAAAATACAAGCTGGCTCTCGCTGTGGAGCCCACCTTAAGGAACTGCATGAGGGGCTGCGCACAGTGATGTCCTGCCCGGATGCATACATGATCCTCGTTCAGGACAGACGAAATATCATGCGGATGCACGCCCTCCATGGTGAAGGTGACAATGCCGGAATGCTTAGACGGATCCTTGGAACCGTAGACATGAATATAGTCCATTTGCTTCAGACCATCCATCAGGCGCTTGGTCAGCTTCTCCTCCTGCTCCATGACGTCCTTGAATCCGACTTCCTGTAAATACCGGATTGCTGCCTTAAGTCCCACTGCGTCTCCTGCATTCACCGTCCCTGCCTCAAATTTCGCAGGGAGCTCCGCCGTTGTAAAAGAATCTCTGGTCACATATTCAATCATCTCTCCACCGGTCAGGAAGGGGGGCATCTTATCTAACAGCTCGAACCTGCCGTACAGCACGCCGATTCCCATCGGCGCCATCAGCTTATGACCGGAAAATGCAAAGAAATCGGCACTCAGATCCTGCACATCGACCGGCATGTGCGGGGTAGACTGCGCACCGTCCACCACGGCGATTGCCCCCTTGCTGTGCGCACAGGCAATCATCTCTTTCACCGGATTGGTCACGCCAAGCACATTGGATACCTGCGCAATGGCCAAGATTTTACAACGGTCCGTGATCTTGCTTTCGTATTCCTCTTTGGAAATGACGCCTTCTTCATCGGGCTCCAGCCACACCAGATGTGCTCCTGCCTTCTTTGCAGCGACCTGCCACGGTAGGATATTGGAATGATGCTCCATCACGGAGAGCACCACCTCGTCTCCCTCGTGCAAATGGCTCTGTCCATAACTCTGTGCAACGAGATTCAGAGATTCTGTTGTGTTTCTGGTAAAAATAATCTCCTCGTCCTGCGCCGCATGAATGAACTCCGCTACGGCATGTCTGGCTTCTTCGTATTTAGCGGTTGCATTTAGGCTCCAGTCATACAGCCCCCGCAGAGGATTGGCATTTGCATTCTGATAAAACTGCGTGACTGCGTCCAACACACAGGACGGTCTCTGCGTTGTCGCGGCATTGTCGAAATAGATGTAATCGTTTTTTCCGTCAAAACGGCTTTTGTCAAAAATCGGAAAATCGTTTCTGTAGTTTTTCATAGTGTTTTCCTCAAATAGTCTTCTACGTATCCCCTGATGTGGTCATCCGGTATCATACGCGCGACACTCTTCATACGGGCACGCACCATCATCCGACGTGCCTCTTCCTCCGAAATTCCTCTTGCCTGACAATAAAACATCAGATCTTCTCCCAGCTGCCCGATCGTTGCGCCGTGGTGTCCGTTTACATCCTCCTCCTCACAGAGAATCAGCGGAATCGTCCGGTTCACTGCGCGATCAGAGAGTAAGAGATTATCCTCCGCCTCCTCTCCTGCAGCACCTGCACTTCCCTTTTTAAAATCCAACGTACCACGGAAAGTCTTTTTCGCCTCGTCCATCAGGATCCCGCGAAACTGCATATCGGAAGTCGATTTCTGCCCCCTGTGCGTGGCAATATAATCCATATCGTATTGCTGGTTTTTCCGGCAAAGATAGGCAGTATTGACCTGCAGATCCGACTTTTTTCCTAACAGATTAACATGGCAGCCCACATAGGACCTTTCTCCTCCCAGATCCATCCGTACAATGTCTATTCTCGCATTCTCTTCCGCTACCGCGCCGATATCGTCGAAGATCTGTACCTTTTCGCCTGCCATTTGCACCTGATAGAGGTGGATGACGGCGTCTTTTTTTGCAAGCAGAAGCGTCTGCATGCCGACGGCGCCCTCTGCCTCCGCGCCCGTATGCAGATCGAGAATCACGCTTACTTCAGCCCCCTCCTCCGCACAGATCACCTGGCGCAAGAGACAAGCCTTGCCTTCTTCCGCCTCCTGTCTATGCAGCTTGAGGACAAGGGGCTCCTTCACCTTTTCCCCTGCGGGAACACGGAAGACCTGTGCCTTTACTCCACAGGACACAAGCAGATCTTCAACTTCTCTTCCCATTCCGCTGGGAAGCGCCTGTGTCTCATACCTTGCCGAGGTATCCCCATTTGGAGGAGTGGCTTCCTGCGTGGATTCTTTGATTTTTTCCCTCGTCCGGGCAAAAAAAGTCTGCACGCCTTCCGCATCCAGCTCCTCTTCCAGAAGGATCCCCTTCGGCAGTTTTTCCGGAAGCGAAATCCTTGTTTCCGCCGTCTCCAGCTCTCCCGTTTCGATCTGCTCTTCATTCATATGCAGAAAACGGTAGGTCAGCACCGGCAGATTGTTCACACCGATCTTTCTATTAGCCATTGCTATTCATCTCCAATTTGATCAGATTGTTCATTTCTACCGCATATTCCAGAGGCAGTTCCTTGGAAACGGGGCTCGCAAAGCCGGACACAATCATCGCCCTGGCATCCGCTTCCGGTATCCCCCTCGACATCAGATAAAAAATTGCCTCATCCGAAATTCTGCCGATCTTTGCTTCGTGACCCACATCGGCATCGTCCGTGCGAATATCCATCCCCGGCACCGTATCCGCACGGGATATGGAGTCCAGCATCAGGGAATCACAGGAAACGGAGGCCTTCGCCTTTTTTGCGGACGGCAGGATCGTCACAGAGGAACGATAGGTGCCGATGCCGCCGTCCTTACTGATCGATTTCGTCGTAATCAAGGAAGTCGTCCCTCTTCCCCTGTGTACAACCTTGGCCCCGGTATCCAAATTCTGGCCTGCGCCGGCAAAAGTGATGCCGGTAAATTCCATATGGGAGTGGTCTCCCTTTAAAATCGTCATCGGATAGAGATAGGAAACATGGGAGCCGAAGGATCCGGACACCCATTCCATCGTTCCTCCCTCCTCCACAAGAGCTCTTTTTGTGTTCAGGTTGTACATATTCTTGGACCAGTTTTCGATCGTTGAATAACGGAGTCTGGCATTCTTTTTCACATATAACTCTACGCAACCCGCATGGAGGTTGGCTACATTATATTTGGGGGCGGAACATCCCTCTATGAAATGCAGGTCGGCTCCCTCGTCTACGATGATGAGCGTGTGCTCGAACTGCCCGGCTCCTGCGGCGTTTAAACGGAAATAGGATTGAAGCGGAATCTCCACCTTTACGCCCTTTGGCACATATACAAAGGAACCGCCGGACCAGACAGCCCCGTGCAGGGCTGCAAATTTATGGTCGGAAGGGGGCACCAGGTGCATGAAATATTCTTTTACCATTTCGGCAAATTCATTATGGAGGGCACTTTCCAGGTCGGTGTAGACCACTCCCTTCTCGGCTACGTCTTTCTGCAGATTATGGTAGACAAGTTCGGAGTCAAACTGCGCCCCGACTCCTGCCAGAGATTCTCTCTCCGCCTGCGGAATGCCGAGTCTCTCGAAGGTGCTCTTGATATCCTCCGGCACCTCCTCCCAACTGCCCTTCATCTTGGTCTTGTGTCTGACATAGGTTGCGATGTTGTCCATATTCAGGCCCTCAATCGAAGGGCCCCAGTCCGGGATCTGAAGCTCATGATAGAGCCTCAGAGATTTCAAACGAAAATCCAACATCCATGCGGGATCGTTCTTTTCCGTGGATATCCTTCTGACAATTTCCTCCGTCAGACCCTCTTTTTCTCTGAAATAATCCGAACTATTTTCTTCGTTTTTAAAATCATATAAACTACGGTCCACATCGGAAACCGCACATTTCGTGGCTGGCATTTTTTCCTCCGGTCCTTTATTCAAAGCGCTCAAACCCGTGTTCGTTAATTTCATCTACGAGGCTGCCGTCTCCGGAATGAACCAGACGCCCCTTCACCAGAATATGTGTGTGATCAACATGCAGTGCCTCTAAAATTCTGGTGGAGTGAGTAATAATCAGAAGCGCCCCGTGTTCATTCTTCTGGTACTCCTGCACGCCCCTTGAGACCGTCCGCACGGCATCGACATCCAGTCCGGAATCGGTCTCATCCAAAATGGCAAGCCTAGGCTGCAACATCAACATCTGCAAAATCTCCGCCTTCTTTTTTTCTCCGCCGGAAAATCCGACATTCAGATCTCTGTCCGCATAGGCAGGATCCATGTCTAACAGCTCCATACAGGCCTTCATCTGTTTCTGAAAGGCCAGGAGCTTGACTGCCTTCCCTGTTTTCTCACGGTATGCATTGCGAATAAACGCAGACAGGGAAATACCCGGCACCTCCAAAGGATTCTGAAATGACAGGAATATGCCTGCATGCGCACGCTTATCGGCACTCTGATTGGTGATGTCCTCCCCGTCAAAGAGAATCGTCCCCTTTGTGACAGGATAGTGCGGATTTCCCATTAACGTATAACCCAGGGTCGATTTTCCTGCGCCATTGGGTCCCATCAGGACATGGGTCTCCCCTTCCCGGATCTCCAGGTTGATATCGTGAAGGATCGGCAGCTCGTGGTCGATGGAAACCGATACCTGATTGACGTTTAATAATGACATGATTTATCCTCCATGTAATAGAACTCGAGTTAGATCAGCATCCTAATTCCTAGTGGTGTACTGGGAATATAGTGTATCATCGAACTTGATTGTGCGCAACCTCATTTTTATCTTGCAAGTGATAAAAAATCCCCTGCGACATCGATTTTCCCGGCTGAACACTATTTTTGTGGACGTGACAAAAAGGATCGAAAAAAGACCTGATGCTCACCGGTCTTTTGTGAGCTTCAGGTCTTCTTTTGCCTGCCTATCTCTATTCTACTTCACGGCAATCACTTCGATTTCGCAGAGCGCTCCCTTCGGGATGTCCTTCACTGCTACGCAGCTGCGCGCCGGCTTTGAGGTAAAATACTGCGCGTACACCTCGTTGAATTCCGCAAAGTCACTGATCTCGGACAGGAAGCAGGTTGCCTTTATCACATGTTCAAAACCGTACCCTGCCGCCTCTAAGATCGCCTTTACATTTTCACAGCTCTGCTTCGCCTGCGCACGGATGCCTTCCGGAAAAGCACCTGTTTTGGGATCTACCGGAATCTGCCCGGATGCGAACAACATGCCGTTGTGCTCATAAGCCTGTGAATACGGCCCTACCGCTGCCGGTGCGTTCGGTGTTGCAATTTCTCTCATCTGTAACTCCCTCCTTTTTGTGTGTACCTTCTTTGTTCCCCTGATCTATCACCTTCTGCTTAGGAAAAGGGCGCTGTCCCCTTTTCCCGCATGAGGTTCCTTGTAAAAACAAACTTCCCTTATCTTGCCTTTGGAACCAATCCGCATTTTTTCTTGACTTTGAACAACGTTTTGGAGGAAATCCTGTTCGCCCTCTCTGCGCCTTCTTTGTAAACGGATTCTACATAATCCTTATTTTTCTCCAAGTCGGCAAACTTCTCCTGAATCGGTCGCAACTCTTCTACTACCGCTTCTCCCACTGCCTTCTTGAAATCGCCATAGCCCTTCCCGGCAAAATCATGTGCAATCTCCTCCATGCTAAGGCCTGTTATATTTGAGTAGATGACCATCAGGTTATTGATGCCGTCCTTTCCCTCTCTGAACGCCACTTCCGTCTCCGAATCGGTGACCGCTCGCTTAAATTTGTTCACAATCACCTTCGGATCATCCAGAATGGTGACATAGCCGTTTGGATTGGGATCGGATTTGGACATCTTTTTCTTCGGATCCTGCAGAGACATAACCTTGGATCCGGTCTCTCCGTAATACCCCTCCGGAATCTTGAACACATCTCCGTGCAGGTTGTTGAAACGCATGGCCACATCTCTGGTCAACTCCAGATGCTGTCTCTGATCCACACCGACCGGCACAAAATCCGGCTCATAAAGTAAAATATCCGCCGCCATCAGAGACGGATAGGTAAACAGACCCGCATTGATATTATCCGGATGAGAAGAGGACTTATCCTTGAACTGCGTCATACGGGAGAGTTCTCCGAACTGAGAGTAGCACATCAGAATCCATGCCATCTCCGTATGGGCAGGCACATGAGACTGGAAGAACATCAAGCTCTTCTCCGGATCGATGCCACAAGCAAGCAACAGCATAAATGCGTCCATCGACTGCTTCCTGAGTTTTGCAGGCTCTACACGAACCGTCAAAGAATGCAGATCCGCGATAAAATAGTAATTGCGGAACTCATCCTGCAGTCTGCTCCAATTGCGCACCGCTCCGATATAATTCCCAAGTGTAAAAATACCCGTCGGCTGAATGCCGGATAACATGATTTTCTTCGGTTCGTTTTCCAAGAGATACTCCTATCTTTATCCCGATGCGTTGGTCAAAAAAGATGCTTCCTCCCGCATCGTTGTATAAAAAAATGACCCAACTCTCTGCAGCTTTCTGCCGAAATGGATCTGAATACCAATTGTTTTATATCACGGTAAAACAGAAAAGTCAATAAGGTGTATAATGAATCCCATGAGGACAAAAATAAAAACCCAAACCATGGATATGACCTCCGGTCCTATCATGAAACAGCTGATCCTTTTCTCCCTCCCCCTCCTCTTCGGAAATATCTTCCAGCAGTTTTACAGTACGGTCGATTCGGTCGTGGTGGGAAATTATGCCAGCATGGACCCTGCGGTCAATGCGGATGCTCTGGGTGCCGTCACCTCGGTCGGACCTGCCGTCAGTACGCTGGTGGGTCTTTTCGTCGGCTTTTCTACCGGTGCCAGTGTCGTCGTCTCCCAGTATTTTGGGGCAAGGAACAGACGCGCTCTTCGTGCTTCTATACATACCTCTCTGGTTACTACCTTTCTCATGGGTCTTGTTCTGATGGTCATCGGCTACTACGCCTCTCCCGCCTTTGTGACTTTCATGAACACACCGGAAACCATTGCCCCCCTCTCGGTCACCTACCTCCGCATCTACTTTCTCGGTATTGAAGGGCTGATGATCTACAACATGGCCTCTGCCATTCTCCGCGCCATCGGAAATTCAAGAATTCCTTTGTATTTCCTGATCCTGACCAGCCTTCTGAACGTTGTTCTGGATCTTATTTTTGTCATCAATTTCCACATGGGAGTCGCAGGTGTCGCCTGGGCGACCAATCTCTCTCAATTTATCTCTGCGGCGCTTTCTCTTGTCGTTCTCTTTCGTTCCAAGGAAGACTGCGGCATTACCCTTAGAGAGATGAAAATTGATCCGCCCACTCTACATAAAATCTTCTATATCGGTCTTCCCGCCGGTGCACAGATGGCGATTATCTCCTTCTCGAATATCTTCGTACAAGGGTATATCAATCGCTTTGGAAACGCTTCCACATCGGGATGGGGTGCCTTCGGAAGGGTCGACGCCTTTGTCATCCTGCCTCTTCAAAGCCTTGCGCTTGCCATAACCACCTTTGTCGGACAAAATGCAGGAGCTGGCAACCTCAGCCGGATCAAAAAGGGAATTTCCTCCTGCATTCTGCTTGCCTTTATCGTCACCTATGCCATCTGCATCCTGGAATTCATTGCCGCCCCGCAAATCATTTACTTCTTTAACCAGGATCCGGAAGTGATCCGCTTCGGAACCCTCTTTGTAAGACTCAACTGTCTCTTTGACGGTGTTGCCGCCCTCAATCAAATCCATGCCTGTGCCCTGCGCGGTGTCGGAGATGCCAAGGCACCCATGATCATCATGATTTTTTCCTTCGTGATCTTTCGACAAATTTATCTCTTCATCTGCACCCACCTGACCGATTCCATTTATCCGGTCGGCATCGCCTACCCCTGCGGTTGGGTTGTCTGCAGTCTGATCATGTACCTCTATTTCCGCAAAAGCGGTTGGGAGGAGCGGGTGCTCAATAACCAGCTGCTCTGATTGCAGTTGCCAGCCCGCCTCCCCCACGCAGACAAATGTATTTTCTCCTCTTACACGCCTTCCTTTATTTAAAAAGAGTACCAAGGATGCCGCGGGCAAGGCTTGCGCCTACGTTTCCTCCTAACCTCTTTCCGAACGTCCCGAAAGAAGCGCCTGCCGCTTTTCCCAGTTCGCGCCCGATCGTCCCGGCAGCAGAATTTCCGACACTCTTGATCGCCCTTGCATTTGCCCGGTCTTTTGCTGTCTTCTCTTTTTGTAATTCCTTCTCCTCCGCCTGTCTCGCCTTTTCTTCTGCCTTTTGCCTCTGCGCTTCCAACCTCTTCTCTTCGGCAACCCGCACTTTTTCTTCTGCTTCCTGCTGCTTCTGCGCCGCTTTTTCTCTTTCTAGTTCTTCCTGCTGTTTGGATTTCTCTAGTCCCATCCGTTCCAGGAATTCATAGGCGGAATCCGGATCGACCGGCGTAATATATTTCTGATATAGGAGGCTGTTTTTTGCCGCGGACAGTCTTTCCTCCTCTGTTGCTGCGGTAAAAGAGGACTGCGGAGGCAGCACCTTGATTTTCTGCGCGATTTGCGGGATTCCGTCCTCCCCCAGGAAGGACACGACCGCTTCCCCCACTCCTAAATTTAAGATGGTTGTTCTGGTGTCAAAAGACGGATTTTCACGAAAGGCTTCCGCTGCCGCTTTCACCGCCTTTTGCTCCGCCGGCGTATAAGCTCTTAGGCCATGCTCTACCCGGTTGCTCAACTGGGCAAGCACCTGCGGTGGAATATCCGCGGGGTTCTGTGTGCAAAAATAGATCCCGATCCCCTTGGAACGAATCAGCTTGACCGCCTGCTCGATTTTTTCCAAAAGAACCTTGGGAATATCACGAAACAACAAGTGCGCCTCGTCAAAGAAAAAGACCATCTTGGGTTTATCCAGATCTCCTTCTTCCGGCAGCGTTTCAAACAGCTCCGAAATAAACCACAGCAGGAAGGTCGAATACATCTTCGGATTCGCGATCAGCGCTCTGGCGTCCAAAATATGCAGCATTCCCTCTCTACCATCCACCGTTTTTGTCAGAAAATCATGGATGTCCAGCGCCGGTTCGCCAAAAAAAGTGTCCGCCCCTTCCGTTTCCAGGGCTGCCACCTGTCGGATGATCACCCCGATGGACTGTGACGCATAGGTTCCGTACTGTTTACTGAACGTTTCTTTCTCTTCGATCATATAGTTCAGAAGTGCCTTCAGATCCTTGGTGTCTGTTAAAAGAAGGCTCTGATCGTCCGCAATCTGGAAGGCGATCTGGAGAATGCTGGCCTGCGTGGTCGTGAGTTCGAGGAGCCTTGCAAGCAAAAGCGGCCCCATCTCCGAGATGGTCGTCCTAAGAGGGATTCCCGTTTTTCCGTAAAGATCCCAGAAGAGAGAGGGGAAGCCCTTCTGTACAAATCCGGTATCCGTGAGTCCGAATCGATTTTTTCTCTCCTGTAAATCCGCGCTGTCCTCCCCCGCATGCATCAAACCGGAGATATCGCCTTTCACATCCGCCAGAAACACCGGTACGCCCAATTCACTGAAGGCTTCCGCCATCACTTTCAGCGTCACCGTCTTTCCCGTACCGGTTGCTCCTGCAATCAGCCCGTGACGGTTTGCCATTTGAGGAAACATTACAATATGTTCCTTCTCCTCGTTGACACCAACCCAGATCTTTCCATTTTCCAGCATATCTTCCTCCCTTACCTTATCAATGATGTCGTGTTCAAAATGATCGCATTTCCACTTGATATCGCAAGTATTCTAGCATGATTTATGAATCGGGAACGCTAGAATCTGTGCTCCTCCAGAAAACTCCTTTTGTCATTGTGGTATAACACCACAGTATCTCCGCATTGTAATTTGCTATCCCCCCGCGGAAGCATTTTTCTGACTTTTCTTCCTCTTCCGACGCTCCCGTTTTCCCCCGGTGACGGATGTTCGTTTTGCGCTTGATTTTCCTCCAAAACCTTCCTTTCACTCGTCGACAGATTTGCAACCGATCCTTGATTTCCGGTTGACGGGATGGGGCGCAGAATCAAAACAATATTCGTTTGCCTCGAGAGATCCAGCTGACGAATCTCCTTTCCCACCCAGGGATGATCCTCATGAAGAACCACTTCCGTCAGGGATATGGGCGAATCGTCCCGCAACGCTTCTGCGCCGAGCACAAGCGCATCCCCGGCGTGCATCCGTACATCTCCCCTCGGCACGATGACCTGGTTTCTCCTTTTTAAAACAACGATTCGCAAATCTCCGGGCAGTTCCAGCTCCTTGATGGTCTTTTCACACCAAGAGTCCTTTTTTTCCAAAAAGAAGCGGATAAAGTGGATGCCATTTCCACCGCCATCGTCTCCGATTCGTTTCAGCCTCTGATACTGCTCCACAAATCCCGCACTGATAATACCCGTCGGAATCGCTACCATCCCGACTCCCAGAAAGGTGATCCCGATCCCCAGTAATTTCCCTAACGGTGTAACCGGATAGATGTCCCCGTATCCCACCGTGAGCAGTGTTGATGCCGCCCACCAGATTCCGGAAAACGCGTCCGTAAAGACCTGCGGCTGCGCATTGTGTTCGACGGAATACATGCAGAGACTGGAGGCTACCATCAAAATGCAAATGATAAACACCGAAGAAAGCAACTGTTGTCTCTTGGATTCCAAGACCTCCGTGATCACATTCAGGGAATCGTAATAGTTGTTGATCCGAAAGAGTCTAAAGATTCGAATCACACGGAACATCCGGAACACAGCCGCACCGGCAGGAAAGAAAATCGGCAGGTAATACGGCAGGAAGGATAACAGGTCAATGATTCCTGAAAAAGAAAGGATATAAGCATATAATGCCCCTTTTTCCGTCTTCCCCGTATACAGTTCCTTCGCCGTCAACAAGCGAAGAACATAGTCGATTGCAAAAAAGAGAACCGTCCACCGTTCCACCTCACGCAGCAGGAAACCATGTTTCACCTGAAATCCCTGATAGGTTGCCAGAATGGCGGCGCTTAAATTGCATAACAAACAAAGGGTGGAGATGATATCATAGGCTCTGTTAACCGGTTCATCAACCACGCCGACCGATACCATTCGAAAGAGCCGGTGTCGAAAATCGGAATTCCATTTCATTCTGTTATATCCTCATTTATGTACGAAAAGGATTTTCCACAGTATCCTTTCCTTGATAAAAAAACTTGACAAGTCCTGTCGCTATATTGTAATATCTTTTTTGTGCGTTTCCTATAGGTATTTGCATTGTATCATGCAAAAGCAAGAAATGGGTTTCGCTTTCGAGGTGTGGCTCAGTTTGGTAGAGCGCTACGTTCGGGACGTAGAGGCCGCAAGTTCGAATCTTGTCACCTCGATAGAAAGAGAACGGTCATCCAGCGGATGGCCGTTTTTTTTGCACCAAAATTTCTGAAAACGCACCGTGCTTTCACCTAAGACGCAAATTCTCCCCGGAGTCAAGCGACCAGCTTGTTTGAGTACGTCAAAGCCGAAAGTATGATTGTCCTTTTCTTTCCCTCTTGTTATACTTGTTTTATCAAGGTCTACGAACGACTCGTGACCTCGTATGAAAATGAAATTTCTTGCTTGTTTTGCAGTGAATCGAAAACGGAACGGAACAATATATCATTGAAATGATTCGCTAAGGGGGGCATTATGAAAATCGAAATTACACCGAGGACTTACACGGATACGGTCAATGGAGTTACCAGATCTTTGCCGCTTGGGGACCGTGATGAATCTCTCTTTCTGAACTGGGATGAAGATAAAGACTTATTTTCTATCGGACTTCCCGGAGGAAGAAACTATACGGTTTCAAAAAAAACAGATGCGGAAGATAAGATCTATTTGGTTAAAGAGTATGATCGTGACAAAAAAGTGAAAGAAATAGAGATCAACATTGATACAATCGATGCACATTCCGCATCTTATCCCGAGATGCTTGCACTATCTGTATATACCGATCTGACCGGATATACGAAAGATTTTAAAAACGATGTAAGATCCGCGCTTAGATTATTGGGCGGAGATCATGAACAAGACAGAATTGATCAGAAACAGGATTACTATCAGGTGTTGAGGGAAATGATGCAAAGCAGCCAGCGATCCGGCTCTTATCAATACTATCTCTCGCTTAAACATTTTTTTGATTATTACGATAAAAATAGGCCTGGCGTACCATCAAAACTGTTATAATGAACTCCACCTCGATAGACATGCGTCTTGTTACCCGGTAATGGTTTTTTGTTCCGCTGAAACAACTGCTGTTTGATTTTTTTACAATATCGGTGAGGGAAAATGATTTGATCATTTGAATTGAGTGAACACAATGATTTCAACCATCTATTCCACTGTTGGTTTGTGTACGCTTAATTTGGATTATCATACATTTCCAGCTACCGTTCTGGTTGGTTCCTTCTGTATGAGTCCATTTTGTGTACACAAAATGGACTTTTTTGAAACAAAACAGGAGGGCTTTTATGCTACAAATTCGAAATTTGACACTCACACACAGGGCAGATCTGCGGGTTTTATTAGAGCAATTTCATTTGGTTCTCAATGACGGGGACAAGGCCGTCATCATTGGAGAAGAGGGGAACGGGAAATCGACCTTGATGAAATGGCTCTATGATCCGGAACTTACCTCCTCATACACGGAATGGGAAGGTGAGCGGATAACGGCCGGAGAAACACTTGGGTATCTTCCTCAGGAGCTGCCCGAAACGGACAGGGACAAAACGCTTTACGAATACTTTTCGGAATCGCATCTGTTTTTTGACCAGAACCCCAGGGATTTAGCGCAGATGGCAATGGAATTCCATGTCCCCCCTGATTTCTTTTACCAGGATCAGAAATTGGGGAGTCTGTCCGGAGGAGAAAAGGTCAAGGCGCAACTCATGCGAATTCTGATCGACAAGCCGACTGTGCTTCTTTTGGATGAACCTTCCAATGATCTGGATATCCGCACTTTGGAACTTCTGGAGAGACTTTTTCTTCAATGGGAGCACATTCTTCTTTTTATCTCCCATGATGAAACACTGATTGAAAATACCGCCAATGTGATCATCCACTTGGAACAGATCAAGCGAAAAACCAGGAGCCGATATACGGTCGTCAGGGACCATTACCGGAACTATGTGGAAAGGAGAGCTGCAATTTTTGCAAGGCAGGAGCAACAGGCGATCAACGACAGGAAGGAGAAGAAGCTCCGGGATGAAAAATTTGCGAAGATTTACAACAGCGTTTCGCACGACCTTGCCTATGTTTCCAGGCAACTGCCCTCGGAAGGCAAGAATCTGAAGGATAAGATTCATACCATAAAGGCCATGGGAAGACGCTTTGAAAAAGAGGACGCAAAGATGACTCCTCAGCCTGAGCAGGAGGAAGAAATCTTTTTCCAACTGGGGAATGCGAGTGCCGGAATACCGTCCGGCAAGACGGTAATTGCGTATGAACTGGATGAACTTCGAACGCCGGACGGAACAAAAGTCCTTGCAAAAGATATTTTACTGCGAGTCAAAGGCCCCGAGAAAGTCTGCATTGTGGGAACGAACGGTGCCGGTAAGACCACTCTGCTGAAACGAATGGCACAGGAATTGCTTTCCAGAAAAGATCTCCTGGTGCAATACATGCCTCAGAACTATGAGGAACTTCTTGACCTTGAGGCAACTCCGGTGGAATTTTTGGACAACTCCGGGGACAAGGACGTTCGTACTCGCATCCGAACCTATCTGGGCGCATTGAAATATACGGCAGAGGAAATGGATCATCCGATCGGGTCATTATCCGGCGGACAAAAAGCAAAAATCTTGCTGTTAAAGATGAGCCTGTCTGCTGCCAATGTCCTGCTTTTGGACGAGCCTACCAGAAACTTTTCGCCTCTTTCCGGTCCTGTGATCCGTAAGATGATCGCTTCTTTTCCCGGAGCGGTGATCAGCATTTCTCATGATCGAAAATACATAAAAGAAGTTTGTACAAAAACTTATCAGCTTACAGAGACAGGACTTCGTCCCCTATGATCCGGTAGAATGCCGCCGTTCCCGATCCTATGGCTCGTTTTCCTGTCCGCACACCTGCAATACGATGCGGATTCTGCTGCCCAGTTCCTCCCTGGAAACGACCTCGAAATGGCCCCGGTGTCTGTCCACGATCCACTTTGCAATGGAAAGACCGAGGCCCGTTCCCTGGTAGTTTCTCACTTCATCCGAACGGTAGAACCGCTCAAATATATGCCGGACATCCTTTTCCTCCATTCCGATGCCCGTATCTTCCACCTGCAAACAGGGGCTGTGATTTTCCAAATAGAAGGCGGAGAGAGCAATCTCTCCCCTTTTTTCCGTATATTTGGCGGCATTTTCCACGAGAATCCGCACTGCCTGCTTTAACATGGCTGCGTCCGCAAAGGCATAAACGGCGTCCTCCGCTTTCAACAAATAACGATGTCCCTCGTCGATCATCAGGGATTCTTCGTAGATTTCCCTCATGAGAGGAACCAGGTCGATTCGTTCCAGCTTTAAACCCGCTCTTCCTGCGTCTCCCCTTGCCAGGAAGAGGAGCTGCTCCACCAACCGGCTCATGTGATCGGACTCATTTTTGATGGCATGAATGGATTCGTCCAGTATCTTCGGATCTTCTTTTCCCCACCGGTCCAGCATATTCGCATAACCCTGAATAACCGCAATCGGTGTCTTTAGTTCATGGGAAGCGTCGTTCACAAACCTCGCCTGCTGCCGGTAAGATTCCCGCATTCTGGTTAAAAGATTGTTGATCGCAGCCTCAATCCCTGCCAAATCTCTGTCGCCCAGATTCAGCTTCTGCGTATCTTCTGCCCTCATCCGATCCAGTGCATTTTCCAGTGTCTCGAATTTATCTTCATCAAAGGACAGTCTTGTTAGCTCATCTGCACGCAGGGCAAGGTCGCTCAAAGGACTCAGTGTTCTTCTGATGGCTCTGTCTTCCTGCGGATAGGATAAAAGAAGTTTCAACGCTTGCATGAGCACCGTCACTCCAACGATGCAACCGGAGAGAAGAAACCATTTTTGCAGCGGAATTTCTACGAGGCCACTCCGTGTTCCTAAGAGGAGCCTGGTCGATAACACCCACTCTCCACCCTTCATCTGCGCCTTCCAATCCGACAGACCGCCTATCTTGAAAAGAGAGCCCATCCATTCCCGAAATCCGTGTGTACTGCGCAGATCCGGAAACACGCCCGAAACCGCATAAATCTGCCCAAGGAGAAAAATGAAGAAAATCAGAAAGAAAAGAAGCAGGTCCGCCCCCAGATAAATGCTTATTTTTTTCAGCAGCATTCCCTGGTGGAGCTTTCTTCGGATGGATACTACACGCTGCGCCTGTAGATCAGACCCGTTTGATGACATAACCCACCCCTCGAACCGTTTCGATGACTTTTTCTCCAAACACCTCGTCTATTTTGGACCTTAAAAACCGCACATAGACGTCGATCACATTGGTTTCCCCTGCATATTCATAGCCGCAGACCTTCTCCAGCAGCGTATCCCGCGACAGCACAAGATCCATATTTTCCAGCAAGGTCTGCAACAGAAGAAATTCACGATTGGTTAACGTGATTTCATGCCCATCGTAGAGCACGCGATGCTTTTTCGTATTTAAGGACAGTTTCCCTCTTACGAATACCCCTTCTTCCTCCTCCTCTTTTCTTTCTGCATGATGAGGGGCTTTCGTATGCAGTTTCAGCGCCACCCTGATTCTTGCAAGCAGCTCTTCAATAGCAAAAGGTTTCGTGATGTAGTCCGATGCGCCTGCGTCCAGTCCGGAGACCTTATCCATCACCGCATCTCTGGCCGTAAGAAGAATGACAGGCGGGGCCTCTTCTCCTTCCTCCCTGTTCAGCCTCCTTAGAACCTCCAGGCCGTTCAGTCCCGGCAGCATAATATCCAGTAGAATCAGATCAAAATGGGACGAGAGCGCCGTATCCAGCGCATCCCGTCCGTTCATCACTTTCTCCGTTTCATAGCCTTCGTGCTGTAATTCCAGCTCCACGAACCTTGCCAGTTTTTCTTCGTCCTCTACAATGAGGATCCTTGCTCCCATTCTATTTTCAAATTTCCTTCTCTATGAATGATGATGCCCATGACTCGTCCACAATGACAAAAGCTTCCTCAGTCTTCCCGGTTGAATTCCTGCTTCATCCGATCCGCCATATCTCCGGCCTTTTGCATCGCGTCGTTGACTTCTTCCAAATGTTCATGGCCTTCGAACGAATAACGGCAGTTAAAGAAGAGAGAAACCACCATCAGAATCAATAAAATCTTCCAGAAAAACAGCATTGCAACGACCAGCAGCAAGCTGGGAACGGAGAGGATTTTCTTCTCGTTTCTCTTCATCTGGAAATTGCTGTGTAAAACAGCCTCGACAAAGTTCCGGAACATTCTCCCCATATTCCTTCCATAGTTCCGCTTCTTTCCTTCGTCTTCTTCCTTCTCTACGCTATCCGCTACTTTTTCGTACTGGTTCTGATCCTCGTAGCTGGTCGAAAATGCTTCCTGCCCGCGGGAAGCCGTTTTCCCCTGCCTTTCCAGGTCAATCATGGCATCCAGCAGATCCCAGTTGTTTGCTTCTAGGGCTGCCCTGGCATCCTCCATACTCACCTTTGCCTTTTGGCTTAATTTCTCTACTTTTTCAAAGTCTTCCATTTTTTTTCCTCCATTGGTCTGATCCCACCCGATTTTTCAGGTTGTCTGATGTTTGTTATTTTCTTCAAGCATCTTGTGATCCTAGCATAATGGAGGCTTCTTAAATGTACTTTGAAGAAAAATTAAAACTGGATTAAAAACACCTAAGCCTGATAATCTGTTACCAAAAACATCGGCTTAATGGCGATGACTTCTTCATATTCCTTTCTCGTCACTTCCACATCCGCATTTAGTGCCCGCAGGTCTTCCTTAAGGAGCAGGAAGGCTTCGGAAACACTTTGCGCTCTCCCCATACGAATGCTCCTGATCATTCTTTCAATGGAGGAGGGATGTGCATAGGCGGGTGGAAGGGAGAAATCTTTTCCCTTTAAATAATTTCGCATTGCCTCTTCGGCTGCGTCCCACTGCTTTAAAGCTTCCTTCTTGTTTCGTTTCCCGCTTGGCAGGGCGCCTGCCGCCATCAGAGAAAACAAGATCGAAAAGCCGAACATTAAGAAATAAATGGAGAAATCACCCTCTTTTCGGATGAGAGATACCGCTCCAAACACGCAACAGAGGATGGCAGCGATCAAAATAAGGAGCGCCATGATGCGAAAGGTAGGAGAAATGGCATCCGCCACCCTTTTATTGGCGGCACACCTGGTCAATTCCCTGTAAAGCTCCGGTCTTTTTTCCAGGGTTTCCTTGTCCTGCTGTAATTTCTTTACACTGCTTTGCGCCTGTATAGAAAGTTCCTTTAGATATTTCTTCTCCTCTTCGATTCTTGCCCTCTCCAGCCGCTCCTCGGCCTGCTTTGAGAGGGTCGGAATCTCCGGATGATGCTTTCTTAGTGTGAATAGGAGGTCATCCACCTCCTGTTCCAGCTTGAAATTACACTGTTTCTGTGTTCCGTCTTTCTTTTCCACCACCAGGTAGGGAATGGAGGCAAAAATGCCTTTTCCGGTAAATCCACCCTTCGTCATGGCAACTTTTTTAAACACCCTCGCCACGTCTTCATAGCAAATATAGAAGCGTCTCTCGATATAAAAGCTGTTTAAATACATTGCCCTCTTTCCCAGACCGCAAGGGCCGAAGTGCAGGCAGTTTTTCTTATCCATGCGCAGCTCTTCGCCAGTCAGTTTCCTGTCTGCAATCGGTGTTGTAAAGATCATCTTTTTCTCCATTCCCCAAACAAAATCACACTACAAAAGGTTATTGATTTTTATGCTTCCGTGCTGCAACCAGAAAGATGCCAAGGAAGAGAGCCGCCACAAGGATTCCTACCGGGTAAGCAATCGTTGTATTCTGATTCAGTGCTGCAAAATGTCCCAGGCATTCAGGCGCCATACAGAAGTAAGTTGCAGAAACGGCACTCATGAAAGTGGCAGGGACCGCAGTAATCCAATAATTCTTTTTCTCGGCAACCAGATACATACTTGCTGCCCAGAGTACGATCATTGCAAGCGTCTGATTCGACCAGCTGAAATAGTTCCAAATGACGCTGTAGTCGATGATTCCAAAGGTATTTCCAAAGCCCAGAAACGCACCGACGCCAAGCACCGGGATGCAGAGCGCAAGCCTTGAGGTCCATTTGCTCATGTCAATTTTGAACCAGTCCGCAATGGTTAACCTCGCCGAACGGAAGGCGGTATCTCCTGAGGTGATAGGGCAGGCAATGACGCCCAGCATGGCCAGCGCCACGCCGACTCCTCCCATGGTTTGCTTACAGATGGCATAGACCGTCGTCGAATTGCCGCCACCGGCATCCAGGAGCCCTTTGCTTCCATACAGGGTGCAGCCTGCTGCCGCCCATACCAGAGCGATGATTCCTTCCGCCACCATGGCGCCGTAGAACACGAACTGTCCCTGCTTCTCGCTCTTCATACAACGTGCCATCAGGGGAGACTGGGTGGAGTGGAAGCCGGAAATTGCTCCACAGGCAACCGTAATGAACATAAAGCTCCAGATGGGTTTTCCGGCAGGATGAAGATTTCGGAAATTCTCCCAAACTTCCGGCATCGGTTTTCCGCTGGTTAAAGTTCCGATTCCAACGCCAATCGCCATGACAATCAGACAGACTCCGAAAATCGGGTAAATTCTTCCGATCACCTGATCGATGGAAATAAAGGTAGCGATGAAATAATAAATCAGAATCAGCGTCAACCAGAAGGTGGTGTTGACCACGATCCCGGACATATTGCTTTCCTTAAACAAGACCACCAGCAAGCCGGCAGGTCCTACCGCAAATACGGTTCCAACCATGATTAAGAGGATAACGGAGAAGACCCTCATCACATTCTTCATTCCGTCTCCCAGATAGGTTCCTGTCACCTCCGAGATGGAAGCACCCCTGTTTCTCTCGGAAAGCATACCGGAAAAATAGTCGTGTACGCCTCCTGCAAAGATCGTTCCAAAGGTGATCCAGAGATAGACCACAGGCCCCCATTCCGCCCCTGTCAGAGCGCCGAAGATCGGCCCGAGTCCCGCAATATTTAACAGCTGTACCAGAAACAGCTTCCATTGCGGCATGACCACATAATCGACTCCGTCATTGATGGCAACGGCGGGGGTCTCTCTGTCGTCCGGACCGAAGGTCTTTGTCACAAATTTCCCGTAAGTGAAATATCCTGCAATCAAGATCGCAAGACAGAGTAAAAAACTGAGCATTTTACACCTCCCACATGAAAAGTTAGTAGTTACATTATGCCTATAAAGATTGTATAAACTATATTTTAGTCTATTTCAACCCCAAAACTTAAATTTTTCCACAAACTTTTCTATTGCAGACAGGAAAGCCTGGTTTTTTTCCAATACGCCCCCATGGAAAAACCTGCTTTTTCCGTTACTTCATTCGAAAGATATCTTGCAAGTCCCTCGGAATTCACCTTCCACGCCCGTGCCTCCTCTTCCGTACGAAACTCAACTTCCGCATACCAAAACGCCGTTTCTGCCTCCTCATCCACATGGTTGACTTCCAAAAGCAAACCATCCGGCAGCGCATAGGTTCTCCTCACCTTCGGCACCAGCGGATGTGAGATCAACTCTTCCAGCTCGGCAAAGTATCGTTTTTCGATCGGAAATTCTATCTCTTTTCTGGACAAAAGCCCTGACGATTTAAAGGTCAGCAGATAGGTTGCCTTTTCCGGATTCTGTGTCGAAATTTCCTCCCGAATCCTGACCGTCGGTTCCACGGAAATATATCCCTGGCGCATTTTTTCCTCTTTGACCAGATTTAAGTGCACCCCTACGCTCTCCGGCCACCCCGAAACCAGCCATTTTCTCTCAATTTCCATCCCATTATCTGTTTCCACCTTCCATCCTCCTTTTTCTATTCCCTTGTCTGTTCCTTTGCCTGTTCCTTTGTTTTTTTCGCTGTCTGTTCCTTTTTCTCTCCCTCCGTCAGCCCCTTATCTGATTTCGATTGTACACTTACATTATTTATAGTATGATTGCTAGAGTCTGTCTGTTAAAATTTTCACTTATAGAGGAACTTATGTCCGGCTTTACTGATTTAAATTTTATTTTTCGATTTCTCCCCATCGTTTTATTCATCAATTTTTTAGCCGGACAGAAGGCTAGACGTCTGCTGATTCTTGCTGAAAGCCTGGCTTTTTATGCCCTGCTTGACCTGCGTGCGCTCCCTCTGCTCATCCTCTTTGTGATCTTAAACTTTATTTTAGCAAAAAAACCTTTCCATAAGAGTTCGCGTGGAAAGTATTCCTACTTTTTCATCATTACGGCTCTGGATCTTGCCACCCTCTTTCTTTTTAAATTGATGAACCTGTTTTCCGGAGGTGGCAATTTTTCCATGGACGGAAGCGCTTCCTCCTTTTTGCTTCCTGCCGGAATCAGCTTCTACCTGTTCAAAATGATTTCCTTCCAGATTGATCTTTATCGAGGGATGATTCCAAGAAATGTTTCCTTCCTCGACTGTGCTTCCTATTTTTGTCTTTTTCCGCAGATTACTTCCGGGCCCATTATGCGCTTCCAGGACTATATGAGAAATAAAAACTGGTCGCATTTATCCCGCCCTTCCACAAAAGACACGACGAAGTCCCCCCTCTCGATGATCGAGGACGGCCTTTTCTACTTTGTCGCAGGGCTCTCTTTGAAGGTACTCCTTGCCGATCATCTGGCGATGATTCCGCACCAGGCACAGTCCATCGGCTTTTCTTCCATTTCAACCACCCTTGCCTGGATCTGTGCTTATGCCTATTCGCTTCAAATCTATTTTGACTTCTGGGGCTACTCCTTAATGGCTTCCGGCATTGCCGTTATGCTGGGATTTCCTTTTATTCAGAACTTCGATCATCCCTATGCCGCCACCTCGGTGACCTCTTTTTACCGCAAATGGCATATCACACTGGGACTGTGGTTTCGCGACTATCTCTATATTCCCTTGGGGGGCAGCAAGCACGGAGACAAGGTCACGATCCGAAATCTTTTTATCGTTTGGTTTTTCACCGCGCTCTGGCACGGTTTTGCCCTTCATTTCATTCTTTGGGGGCTCTCGCTTTGCCTCCTGATTGTTTGGGAAAAAATGGTTCTGGATTATATTCCTTTCTTTTCCAAAATCTTTGGAAGATTTCATGTGCTGGTTTTGGTTCCTCTCACCTGGGTGTTTTTTTCCGTGGAAAAAAGCGCCGATCTTCCGATTCTGTTTTCACGCCTCTTCCCCTTCCTTGCCGGTAAGGGGGCAAACGCAACCGTATTTGCCGGAGATTATCAGGAAATTCTCTCTTCCTACGCACCCTACCTGCTCTGCTCCATTCTCCTGTTAATCCCCTTTATTTATCGTTTTTTGGAGCAACGAAAAAGAAGCTTTGCGACAAAACTCCTCCTCCTTGCGCTGTTTTGGCTCAGCGTCACCTCTCTCCTGAACAATGCCGCCAACCCGTTTCTATACCTAAGATTCTGATTCAGAAATTCTGATTGTGATTCTAAGATTCTGATTCTGCTGTGAACTTGTTCGGATGACGGTTACGTCCATTTACATTTCTCTGCGGTTGGCCAAGATCGTACAATCGCCCAGGTTTCTTCACCTGAAGATTCCTGACGGAAAGGTTACTGTTTATCGATGAAGAAATACCCTTCTCTACTCACCTGTATTTTAATATCCTCTCTTCTTTTAAGCTTGACCGGTGCCGCACGCCTGAAGCAGACGAATTCTCTTACCCTGAAAGAATGGGAGAAGGAGCCGCTTTCCGTGACAGGGCTAAAATGGATCGTTCACGCGTTTCAGGGAAGTCAGGAGAATCTTCCCGAAGAAAATGCAGACGCATCCTCCGGATCCTCCTCTTCCTCTCCCATAGAAACGGCAGGGGCGCAGGCGGATTCCTCTTCTACGGATCAGCCAGAAGGTCAGAACGGCTCTTCCACACAGAACCCGGCGCAGTCCGGAGCCTCTTCTTCTGGTCTTTTAGCCGGTCAGGACCATTCTTCCTCCGAATCCGGTCGTACCGATGGAAGTTCCGATTCTGCTGCTCCCGCCCCGGAATTTATCACTGTGGATGCTTCTTACTTTGACGATGCTCTTTTTATCGGCGATTCCAGAACCGTCGGTCTGATGCAATACTGCAAGGAGCTAGACGGACATGCGACCTTCTACTGCCAGCAGGCGCTTACCATATTCAATCTTCTAACCAGGGAGGTTGTCAAAACGGATCACGGGAAGATTTCTATTGATCAGGCACTGCAGGAGAGGCAGTTCGGTAAAATCTACCTGATGATCGGCATCAATGAAATGGGTACCGGAAATGACGATTATTTCATCAAACATTATCAGGCTGCGATTGAAAGAATCCATGCCTTGCAGCCGAATGCCATCATCTATCTCGAAGCCATTATGCACGTGACCGGAAGAAAAAACGCCTCCGATCCTATTTTCAACAATACCAGAATCAATCGTCGAAATGAGCGGATCAAGGCGCTAGCAGACAATGTAACCTATTTTTATATTGATATGAATGAGGCGATCGATGATGCAAACGGCAACTTGCGGAAGGATCTCTCTTATGATGACGCACATCTGCTCGGATCCTCCTTCGGGTACTGGTATGATTTCCTGAAAACCCATGCCATTGCGCATGAATAGACGCATGAAGGATCCATATTTATTTTTTGATTTTTCGGATCAAAAAACGCAGTAGAAAAAATCCCATCGCACCAAAAGCAATCAGATATCCGATAAAGCCAAGCGCCGGTATTCCGTGCACCTTCGGCTCCATATCGGTCACGCAAATAATGCTGGAGGAAACGAGAAGCGCCGTAATGCAGATTCCGGTCACCAGATTGCGAACCGACTGAAATACCAGCTCTCTCAGTTCTTCGGATGCATCCAGCTTCAGATTTACCCTGGCTCTCCCTTTTAAATATTCACTCATGATCTCTGCTGTCATGGAGGGAATTTCCGGTCCCTTATGGAGGGCTCTCCAGGTTGACCTGAGTATTTTACCCGCTTCCTCTCTAAAATCGATCCTGCCAAGAAAGCTGTCCTGTACGCGAAGCGCCGCAATGTCTACCATATTGATGTCCGGTGCGATTTTCGAAAGAACCCCTTCGATATGGGCAAATCCTCTTGCAAGCATCGTCATCCCATGGGGAATCGCCAGTTTGTTTGCCTTCATGATTTCCATCAACGCCTGCATGGTGTCCGCAATGTTGATCTTCCCCATGGCGGTCGTTCCGTACTTTTCCAAAAACAGCTTGATATCATCGTATAGACGGTCCCTATCCGGTTCTCCCCAGAAGTCGCAGAGATCCAGGACCGCATTTGTGACCAACTGCGTGTCATGAAGGGCAATTCCCTCCACCCCGCGCACCATGATTTTGCGGTCCCTCTCGCTGAGCCTTCCCATCATTCCCATATCCAGCCAGACGATTTTCCCTGCCCTTATCCTTACATTCCCCGGATGCGGATCTGCATGGAAAAAACCGTCTTCCATCACCTGCTGGATAAAGCTGTTCACAAACTTCCTTCCGATTTCGTTTAAATCATAACCCTGTGACTCCAAAGTCTCCGCATCATCAATCGGAATCCCTCTGATATATTCCATGACCAGAACATGGGAGGTGGTATATTTTTTATACAGCTTAGGCACATAAACATAGGCGACATCCGTATGATTTTTTGCAAACTCCTCCATGTTTGCGGCTTCCTTCAGGAAATCCATCTCTTCCTGCGCCACGGACCACATCTCATCCAGAATCATATCCAGATCCACCAGGTTCTTGAGGTCTCCTACCGGTGGAAGAAATTTAACCGCCTTGTGAAGCAGAGCGATATCTCTAGACATCAGGTCATAGATTCCCTCTCTCTCCACCTTGACAATGACGTCTTTTCCGTCCAACAACTGTGCACGATGCACCTGTGCAATCGAGGCCGAACCCAGTGCCTTTTCGTCAATGAAACGGAACACCTCCTGCCAGATGATGCCATAAGACTGTTCGATCACCCGCAAAACAGCCTCAAACGGCATGGGCGTGACCTCGGAATTGAGCTTCATCAGTTCGTCACAATACGCTTTAGGCAAAATATCCGAGTGCAGGGACATAATCTGTCCCAGTTTGATATAGGTCGGCCCGAGATCCTCTAAAATCAGTCTCAGCTTTTCCGGTGATACGCCTCTTGTAATTTTGTGCTTAGCAAGAACAGCCCGCATTTCTTTCAAACGCGAGCTGCCCTTTTCTTTATGATTCCTTTCTTTATGATTCCTTTCTTTCTGATTGATCTGTTGCAAGAACTTCTCCTGTTCTGTCTCTTTCCTGCTCTTCAAGTTCTCCTGTTCTTCAACTTCTTCTGTTCTATCTCTTACTTCTTCACCGCTCCTGTTCTTACGATTCGGATTCGTCCTCTTGTTCCTCTGCCTTTGCAATCTGGTCCTTCAGCTCTTTTAGCTGTTCCGGTGTCAGGTCCTTGACCAGACTCTCGAAATCGTTCTTCTGAGAGGATTTTTTCAGGTTGCGCTTTAATTCCTGGTTGAGTTCCTTTCCCTGCTCAACCGTTAACTCTCCCTTCTTGACCAGCTCCTTAAATACCTCGGTCGATTTTTCGGCAGTGGTAGCAACTGCACCTACGCCTGCAAGCAATACATTTTTGATTCCATCTGTAATTTGCATTTGGGTACCTCCTCCGTTTTTGATATCCCTATTTTACACCCAACTCTTTTTATTTGAATATCAACGCCATGATTTTTGGTAAAAAAATAAGCATGCCGATGATCGCCGCAAAAATGGCGGAGACTAGGACGGCGCCTGCCGCCACGTCCTTTGCCTTTCCCGCCAGCGGATGCCTTTCCCCCTTTGCGGCAAAATCCACTGCTGCCTCTACTGCCGTATTTACCATTTCCAGACTCATGACCAGCGCAAAAAGAAGGAGACATATAAGCCACTCTTCATAAGAAATATGCAGGAAAAAACCCAAAATCACTACCACCACCGTGGCTGCACAGTGAATCTGCATATTTCTCTCCTGCCCGATCACAGTGAAAATGCCGTGAAACGCATAACCGAAGCTCTTATATAACGGATCTTTTTTCCCCTTTTGCATTCTTCTTCCTTTCCTATTATTTTCCTTTCCGATTGATGAGACGGTTCCGCAGTTTAGAATGCCTGATATTCTGGCTGGAATAGAGCGAATAATAACCGGAAAACGCATAACTCATTGCAATGGCGATCAGATAATAGGGCATTCCTGCGTAGCCGAAGAGTTCCAAGCAGATAAAGAGAGCGGAAACCGGGCAATTCGTTGCACCGCAGAACAGGCTTCCCATTCCGATGGCAGCACATAAATCCGGTTTCAAACCGAACAGGTTTGCATACAATGACCCGAAGGTAGCGCCGATGTACAGAGAGGGAACGATCTCTCCTCCCTTGAAACCGGCGCCCAGAGAAATCGCGGTAAATAACATTTTTAACAAAAAAGCGGGGTGCGGTGCCTCTCCTTTAAAAGCTTCTTCTATGATATCCATTCCCGCTCCATTATAGGCCCTTGTTTGCAGCAGCATAGTCAGTGCAATGACGATGGCACCTCCTGCTGCAATCCTGATGTATGGATTGGCGATCATTTTCTTAAACAATTTCCCGGAACGATGAAGAGAAACACAGAGAAGGATGGACACAAATCCGCTTAAAATAGCCAGAATAGAAGCCAGTACAGCGTTTCCAATGCTCATGGTCGGAACAATGTGTACCGTAAACAGCTCCACCTCATATCCCATACAGAGAGCAAGTCCGTTTGCCGTCAGCGATGCAACTACACAGGGAATCAGGGCCGAATATTGAATCACACCTACATTGGATACTTCCATTGCAAAAAAGGCGGCTGTTAGCGGTGTTCCGAAGAGAGCGGAGAACACGGCACTCATTCCGCACATCGTGACTACCTTGCGGTCTTCATCCCGAAATCGAAATAATTTTCCCATGTTATAACCGATGCTGCCACCCAGCTGGAGCGCTGCTCCCTCTCTTCCTACCGAAGCTCCGAAGAGGTGTGAGATAACCGTTGCCACAAAGATTTCCGGTGCCTTTCGAATGGGCACCGGTTCTTCTCCGGATAACGAATCAATAATCAGGTTCGTGCCTCTGTCTTCCCTATCCTTCAACAAATGGTAAAAGAAAACGATGCCAATTCCGGCAAGCGGAAGGAAAAATAAAACCCAATCGTGCGTCTTTCTGAATGCGGTAACCAAAAGAATCAGTTCCGAAAAGGCCACACCAACCAGGCCCGCAACCAGGCCTACTGCCACTCCTACAAAGATCAAACGAAACAAATAGACTAGTCCAAGAAAAAAATCCTTCCTAGATAGCTTTCCGTCATGATCAAAATCAAACGCAGTTCCGTCCTTCTTGCTTTCTTCTACCTCCGTCATTCAACCCTCCTATTCATTCCCATCGATTCTTCTCATTTCGCATGACCTTCTTCCTACTCATGCATGGTTGCTTCCTACTTCCTACTCATGCATGGTTGCTTCCTATTTCCTCATCCTCCCCTTCTTTTACATCCCTTACTCATCTTTTAGAATCAACCCGACCGGACAATGGTCGGAACCCATGATCTCCGTATAAATTTTTGCCTCTTCCAGGCGACTTTCCAGCGCCTTTGAAGTGATCACATAGTCAATTCTCCAACCCGCATTTTTTTCTCTGGCGCGGAAGCGGTAACTCCACCAGGAATATACGCCCTCCAGCTCCGGATAGAAATACCTCCAGGTATCGATCATACCCGCGTTCAGAACCGCAGTAAATTTGTCTCTTTCTTCATCTGTGAATCCCGCATTATGATGATTGGATTTCGGATTTTTCAGGTCAATCTCCTGATGCGCTACATTCAAATCTCCACAGTATATGACCGGTTTCTTTTCTTCCAGCTTTTTTTGATAGGCTAAAAAGGCATCTTCCCAAACCATCCGGTAATCCAACCGCTCCAACTCCTGCTTGGAATTCGGCACATAGACGCAGGTTAGATAATAATCCTCAAATTCCGCTGTAATGACCCTTCCTTCCTTGTCATGCTCCGGAATCCCCAGCCCGTAAGTGACAGAAATCGGTTCCGTTTTAGAAAAAAGAGCCGTTCCGGAATATCCTTTTTTTTCTGCATAATTCCAATAAGCGTGGTAATCCTTTAATTGAAGTTCAATCTGCCCCTCCTGCAATTTCGTCTCCTGCAGGCAGAGAATATCCGGCTTTTCCTCTTCCACGAAGGGATAAAATGTATTTTTTGCCACACAGGCACGAAGCCCGTTCACGTTCCAAGACGCCAATTTCATCCAGTTTACCCCCTACTCCGTTGCGCCAGCTCTCGCTTGATATCTCGCTCCCGTACTGCCTGGCGCTTGTCATAACGCTTTTTACCTTTACCGGCAGCTAGCTCCAGCTTGATATACCGCCCCTGCGTTAGAAGTTTCAGCGGTACGATAGTCAAACCTTCGCTCTAGCGGTCAACCAGCCGTTCGATCTCTCGCCGCTTCGCTAGGATACGTCGAGCCCTGGTATCAATCATAGTACGAGACTGACCGCTACCCTTAGGGGCGTTGTTATTGAGGGTAAATGAAGCATTGATTAAAAAGAGCTCGTCTCTACCCGTCTGAATATTACGCTTAGGCACGACATAGGCTCCTCTGAGACTAACATGACCCAGCCTAGCCGCCTTAGTCTCCATGCCAGTCAGAGACAACCCCACAGTCAATCGATCACTTAGCTGATAGTCATAAGTCGCCCGACGATTAACAACCGCCCCTGCGCTAGCTGAGCTAGCCTTTTTATGTCCTCGTCTCGCCACTGATTTCATCGCTACTCCAGTATAACAGTTATGCTACAATATCTCCAGATGAAAAAAGTAACTGTCAACCTGATTTCTGAAAGCGTCTTTACCGTTCAGGGACACGGCGTCCACACAGCCTTTATCGAGATGGAGAATCTGCTCGCCAAACAGCCGAGTATCAACCTACTGGTTAACCAGCGACACGCTCGAGGAGTCGATATTACTCATTTTCACACCTTCGGCTTCTTTGCTTTGCGCCGTCTACTCTCTCGTCATGTCGGCAAGAAAGTTATCAGCGCTCATGTCGTACCGGACAGCCTGGTTGGCTCGATCGCCGGCGCTAAAGTTTGGATACGGCTATTCAAGCATTACCTGCGCTGGTTTTATAATCAAGCGGATCTAGTCATAGCGGTTTCACCGTACACCAAGGAGGAGTTGATCAAGCTGGGCATCAAGAGCCGGATCGCCGTCCTACCCAACTCCATTGATACTACTCAGTATCATAATAGCCCCGGCATCAAAGAGCGCTGCCGCCGAGAGCTAGGGCTTGACCCGAAGCGAGCTATTGTCGTGGGCAACGGACAAGTCCAGCCTCGCAAACGCTTTGATAGTTTCATCCGAGTTGCCAACCAGCTGCCCGAGGTTCAGTTCATCTGGATAGGCGGCATCCCCTTCAAAGCGGCCGGGGCAGATTTCGCCGAGCTCAGCCGAGCCATGCGACATTCGCCGGCTAATGTCTTAGTCACCGACGTGGTGCCCCACCAACAAGCTCGTCTCTACATGCAAGCCAGCGACCTGATGTTCATGCCTTCTGAGCAAGAGACGTTTGGCCTGGCGCTAATCGAAGGGGCAGCCTGTGGCATGCCGGTTATCGTCCGAGATATTCACGACTACGACGCCACCTTTGGCGACTTAGTGATTCGTAGTGATGAGGACCATTTCGCTACAACGATTAAGCACTATCTGACCGACAAGCAACTCTACGCCGATGGCGTCAAGCGCTCGCACCGGATTGCCAGCCGATACGACACGACCAAGACTGAGCGTCAGCTGCTTGATCTCTACCGTTCGCTACTGAACGATAACTCTGAAGCTGCTGGGGTATAATAAAGGTCATGCGCATCGGACTATTTACCGACTCATACCGCCCCGCCCAAAATGGCGTAGTAGTGGTGGTCGACGTAACTAGACGAGAGTTAGAGAAAATGGGACACGAGGTATATGTCTTCGCCCCCTCAGCCAATCTGCTTAATCAAGTTGCCGAAGTCGACCAAGCCGACGACCACCTGATTCACTTCCCGACTATCCGAGGAGCAGGCTTTAAGGAGGGGCAATTATCAGTCTT
>ERZ772910.249-NODE-249-length-33195-cov-14.507453_pt1 | contig 33195 bp, 24 predicted proteins | sample MGYA00511357_ERZ772910 | MGnify/ENA primary metagenome ERZ772910 (study PRJEB29015, sample SAMEA2738096) | human oral metagenome | biome: human oral; feature: human-associated habitat; material: saliva | place: China | collected 2193 ... | reverse complement strand
GCGGCCCAGTTCCACGGTGAAGATCATTTAGTTCTCTTCGTGAAACTGAGCCGCGTACCGTTCAGCGGTGTTAGTTGCTGAACTGCTTGAGGGTTGCTGCGGTCTGCAGTGCCGCTGCGGTTGCCTCGTAGCCCTTGTCTTCGTTCGAGCCTTCCAGGCCTGCACGGTCGAGTGCCTGCTGCTCGTTATCGCAGGTGAGCACGCCAAAACCGATGGGGCGGCCGGTCAGCACGGACACGTCGGTCAGGCCGTTGGTTGCGCCCTGGCAGACGTAGTCGAAGTGGGGGGTGCCGCCGCGGATGACCACGCCGAGCGCGACGATCGCGTCGAACTTCTCAGCGAGGCGGGTTGCTGCGACGGGCAGCTCGAAGGTGCCGGGAACGCGCACGAGGGTCGGCTCAATGCCTGCGTCGCGTGCTGCACGCTGCGCACCGTCGATGAGGCCGTCCATGACCTGGGTGTGCCAGCTTGCAGCTACGATTGCGAGCTTGAAGCCCTTGTAGTCTTCGGGGTTGAGGGTGGTGTCTGCTGCGCCTACGCCGCTCATTGTGTTCTCCTTGTGGGTTTTGGGTTATTGAAAAGTTTAGTGTGCAGGGGCGCCGCTACGCGCTTTTGAGCACGTGGCGCATGCGCTCACGCTTGGTCTGCAGGTAGTATGCGTTCTCGACTCGGGCGGGAATTTCGTCCGGGATGAGGTCGGTGACCTGCAGGCCGAGGCTTTCGAGCGCCTCCTGCTTGGCGGGGTTGTTGGTCACGAGCCTCAGCTCGTTCACACCGAGTTCCTGCAGGATCAGTGCCGCCTGCGAGTAGTCGCGCATGTCGCCGTCCAGGCCGAGCGCCAGGTTCGCGTCGAGGGTATCGAGTCCGGCATCCTGCAGCGCGTAGGCGCGGAGCTTGTTGACCAGGCCGATGCCGCGTCCTTCGTGGTTGCGCACGTAGATGAGGTACCCGCCGGTGCGGCTGAGGATGCGCAGGCCGTTCTCCAGCTGGGGGCCGCAATCGCATCGGAAGGAACCGAAAATGTCGCCGGTGGCGCATTCGGAGTGGATGCGTACCGCGGGTGCTTGCCCGTCCTCGGCGGGTACGGGGGTGCCGTCACGGTCGAGGGCGCGGGCGCTAAGGTGCTCGGCGCCGTCTGCAAATCGCCAGGCGCGCAAACCGAACAGGCCCTGCGGGGTGGGTACGGCGACCTCTTCGGTGCTTTCGACCAGCAGCGGGCTGGGGTTGGGCACCATGTCGAGAGGGCTAACTCGGTAGCCTTCAGCGAGCTGAGAGGCGATGCGCAGGGATTCGGCGCTGAGCTCTTCAGCCTGCGCCTCAACCGGCTCGACCAAGGTGCCCGCTACGGGGGTGCCCGGCGTTGCCTGGGTGTTAGGGGTTTCGCTCATGCGTTCTCCTACGCCTTAGCTACGTACTTGATGAGGTCTTCGATAGAGATCATGGGCAGGTTGTGCTCGGTTGCGAAGGCGCGCAGGGCGTCGAAACGCATCATGGAGCCGTCGTCGTGCACGACCTCGGCGATAACGCCCACGCCGGACAGGCCCGCCGCGCGGGAGAGTTCCACTGCGGCTTCGGTGTGGCCGGGGCGCTCCGCCACGCCGCCGTCAACGGCGCGCAGCGGGAAGATGTGGCCCGGGCGGGTGATGTCAGCCGGGGTGGAGGATGCGTCCGCAAGGATTTGCACAGTGCGTGCGCGGTCTGCCGCGGAGATTCCGGTGCTCACGCCGGATGCCGCATCGCAGGAGACGGTGTATGCGGTGCCCTTGGGGTCCTCGTTGTTGGTGACCATGGGCGGCAGGTTCATCTCGTCGGCACGCTTGTTGCTCAGGGGTGCGCAGACCACGCCGGAGGTGTAGCGGATCATGAAGCCCATCAGCTCGGGGGTTGCGTGCTCGGCGGCGAAGATGATGTCGCCTTCGTTTTCGCGGTCTTCGTCGTCGACGACGACCACGGCGCGACCTGCGGCGATAGCGTCCACTGCGGTCTGTACGCTGTCGAGGACGCTTGCAGCGTCGGCGCGACGCGGCGCAACCTGCTCGGAGGAAGAGGCCTGGGGCACGCCTGCGAACGCGGTCAGACGCTGCACGTACTTAGCGAGCGCATCGGTCTCAAGGTTCACGCTGTCGCCGACCTTGAGGGCGCCGAGGTTGGTTGCCTTCAGGGTTTCGGGAATCAGGCCGACCTCGAACCATGCGGGGGTTTCGCCGGGCTCAGATACCGCGGTGACGGTCAGGGACACGCCAGAGACAGCGATGGAGCCCTTCTCAGCGAGCAGGGGTGCCAGTTCGGTGGGCAGGTTGAAGCGCAGGGTGCTCCACGCCTCGTGCGCGGTGACGGATGCGAGGGTACCTACCGCATCCACGTGACCCTGCACGACGTGACCGTCGAGGCGGCCACCGGCGGGCAGGCAGCGCTCCAGGTTGACGGTGTCCCCGGGGTTCAGGTTGCCGAGGTTGGTGCGGCGCAGAGTCTCACCCATCGCGTAGGCGCGGAACTGGCCGGGCTGCAGCTGGTCGAGGTCGATAGCGGTGAGGCATACACCGTTGACGGCGAGGGAGCCACCGTGTTCGAGGTCGGCGACGATGTCACCGGCGTTGAGGGTCAGGTAGGCTGCGTCGCTACCTTCGATGGGGGTGATGGATTCTACGGTGCCGAGGGCACCAATGATTCCGGTAAACATGTGTGCTTTCCTTTTCTCGCCGTGTCCGCCGGGGCGTCGTCGTTGAGGGCGACGGGCGGCGATGGTTTGTTCGTCGGTATAACTATACGTATTTTTCGAATATTCCCCGTGACGGGGAGGTTTTGTGCCAGCATGCGAACCAGCAGGCATGAATCAGCCGGTACAAATTAACCAGCGCGAACTAGCCGGGCGCAGGCGGGGGCTTTGAGGTGCTATTCCCCCCGCCTGCGCTCAGCCTAAGGGATATTAGCCCAAGCGAAGCTAATCCAGCCTCGGTTCGGGCACGTGGCAGGCGTCCAGCTTCGGCAGGGTACGCCGCTGCCCAGGGTCCTGCGCCGTTCCGCGAGGCGCCGGCACCAGGTGCGTTGCGGTGTCATTGCCGAGCACGCGCACCGCCGGGAACATGCCCAGGTCGTCCAGTTGCAGGCGCGGTGCCTGCGCGAGGGTGTCCACGAGCAGACTGTACACGGCGCTCTTGCCCTGCCCCATAATCATGGGGGCGCGGTACCAGACCATCTCGTCGATGAGGTCTTCACCGGCAAAGAGGCCGACCATGCCGGGGCCGCCCTCAATCATGAGGTGCCGCACCCCGCGGGCGTACAGCTCGTCGAGCAGTTCGCGCGGGTCGTGGGTGAAGATCTGCAGAAAGTTCTGCGGGTCCGCCTCCACGCCTTCGGGCGGGTTGAGGCCGCGCACGCGGTAGTTCTCGGGAATCTCGGTCTTGCCCATGACCACGCGCAGCGGCTGCTTCTCGAAGCGTTCCCCGTTGGCGTCGCGCGCATCCAGGGTCGGGTCGTCCACGAGGGTGGTTCGGGTGCCGGTCATGACGGCGTCGGCGCGGTGACGAATCAGGTGCCCGTCAATGCGCGCGGCGGGGCCGGTAATCCACTTGCTCGTGCCGTCAGCTGCCGCAATGAACCCGTCCAGGGTGGAGGCGCTCTTTGCTGTGATGAAGGGGCGGCGTTCGGCGGCGGCAATGAACCAGCGCTCATTCAGCAGGTAGGATGCGTTCGCGAACTCCTCCATGGCGTGCACGGTGACGCCCTGCGAGCGCAGGTAGGCGGCGCCTCCGGCAGCGTTTTCGGTGTCGTCGCTGTAGGCGTAGTAGAGTTCGCTGATGCCTGCTTCGGCGACGGCGTGGGAGCAGGGGCCGGTGCGTCCGGTGTGGTTGCAGGGCTCGAGGCTCACGTACATGCGGGCGCCGGTGAGGTCGGTTCCTGCGGCACGGGCGGCGGCGAGGGCGTCGGCTTCGGCGTGCGGGGTGCCTGCGCCTCGGTGGTAGCCCACGTGCAGCAGGTGCCCGTGTCTGTCGGTAATAACGGCGCCGACGAGGGGGTTCACGCCGCGGATGCCCTGGCGTGCCGCCTGCAGCGCCAGGGTCATGGCGTCTGCGTGGCTGAGCGCCTGCTCGGGGTCGGGCAGCTGGAGGGTGCGTGCGGCGGGCAACCCGGCGAGGTGACCGTACTCCGCGGCGGAGTAGTCCGCCTCGTTGTGCGGCAGAGGAACGCTCGGGGCAACGGTTACGGGCAGGTGCGCGCTCGCCAGCACCTGCAGCGAGGGGTTCTGCGGCATTTATGCACGGCCCTTCTGTACGTCAGTTACTTCAACGGTCACGTCGGGGAACTGGGTCTGCACCCGAGTCTTCTGCGCCTCCAGGTTGCGGGTGCGCCACCAAACGAAGAAGCCGACCAGAGTGAAGCATCCGTAGAACACGTACATGAGGGAGGTTGCGTAGTAGCCTGCGCTCCACAGCAGCGGCACGCCGACCAGGTCGACGGCAACCCAGATGAGCCAGAATTCAACCCAGCCGCGCGCCATGCCATAGGTGGCGAGCAGCGAGCCGGTGAAGATCCAGGCGTCGGACCAGACGGGTTCGTAGGAGCCGAGGGCGCGGAAGATGGGGGTGAGCAGCAGGGTGCCTGCAACCATGGCGACAACCAGGCCTGCGCGTTCGGTGTTGGTGGCCCACGTGGGGATCACCGCGGCGCCTTCGGAGGCGTCACCACCGGCGGCGCGGGTTGCGCGCCAACGATGCCAGCCCCAGATGGACACGGCAATAAACATGATCTGGCGGCCCGCCTGGCCGAGCATGGTCACGGGGTGCGGGCTGCCGACGAGGGCGCCCAGGAAGACGGTGAGGAGCAGCAGGTTGCCGAGAATGCCGACGGGCCACGCCCATACTTTGCGTCGCATACCGCCGAGCGCCGATGCCAGGCCGAATGCGTTTCCGAGAACTTCGCGCACGAGGAGGGACTGGTCCCCCACGTGAATTTGTGCGTCGAAGAGCCACCGCAAGATGTCCATTGTTTCTTTCCTCTCTGAGTTGGACCGTGTGTCGGATGCGCTGGGTGCGCATCTGCGGCGGCTCCGGGGAGAGGAACAGAAAAGGGCGGCTACCGCGGGCATCTTAGGGAGTGCCCGGTATCCGTACTGAGGCGGGAGCAACAGATCAGCCAGCCGTGGCTGAAATCAGCGGCTGCGGTTGAAATCAGTCGGCTGCGCAGCAGGGGGAATAACGTACCGGCGCCTCGGAGGCGCCTCTCCCCTGTCGTGCAGAAAACCGCTGTGCCGAAAACTACTATGCTGAAAACCGCCATACTGAAAACTACTGCGCTCTCGAGCATTTTTCGCGAGTAGCAGTTCCCTCAAGTAACAGTTTTCGCAAGCAGCAGTTTTCTCTAGCAGCTACTGCGGTGCACCCTGCACGCTACCCCGAGGTTTTCGGGAGGTGCGGCGGAGTGCGCTCCTGCCTTTTTCTGCTCGTGCTACCTTCCATCCAGACTGTACTGTCGGCACCGGATTTTCACCGGTTCGGCCTCTCTTGCGGGCGGGCGTCTCTAGCGGAGTCTTGGCGTCCTGCGTGGATGCGAAGATTCGTACGATTTTTGCCTGCCTGCGAGAGCGGTTCGCGGGCTGTGACCGCCGGTTCGGAATTTCACCGACCCCGGAGCACGATGTCGATATTGATTATGCCACAGCGCACGCCGGGGGTTTAATTTGTTTTCTCTGGGATAACTTCCGTGACAAGATGACGTTTTATGACTGTGCTCTCGGTGCGTCTTCACGCCCCGCTACACAACTCCCCGCGGTAGCCACACAGTAGCCACCCACGGGACCACATGGGAACCCGATCCTTCATTTTTCGGGGACGATTTATCACGGTTTCATAACGGTGAAGAGCACCAAACAGACCAAAGAGTTACGGGGACCCCTAGGGGGTTGCTCAGGACGCATTGAACACCCATCAATACCTTTATGACAAGGAATTATAACAATAAGGTTAAATTATTGGTTTAAGGTTTACTCTAGGGGTGATTTAAGGTTATTCTTATCTACAGGAGCTCCCATCACCGATAAACCGGTTCCGTTGAGAGCGACATGATTCGGACCATCCGAGCACTCACATCAAACCCTTAAGCTTCTGCCATTTGAAGCTGGAAAACTGGCCCGCGGACTGCATTCCCCGGATGGTTTTCACGCAGCATCTGCGCGTACTGGATTGCGCAGTATTGCGGCGCACGATGTTGATGTGCTTCACCATCGGGAGGCAACCACACCGAATTATTTTTCAACGGAACCGGCGTGGGAGCTCTTCCGAATAAACTTCCGGAAGATCGCACGGTATGCGCCTTTGTAAACCGTTATGAGGGGCGTTGTGCGTGTCAAACGGTCATAAGCTCCCGTTCTTCTGTCGTCGCCTACCGTGGTGCGCGATGGGGGTTACGGGAACCTTGCGGGATGGTTGATCCCGCGCGCTCTGCATTGTCTTGTGGAGTGTGGTGTGTTTGGGTGGCGTATTCGCAGTGCCGGAGCGAATACGCCACCCGTTTTTAACGTATAAAACCCTGCCTACCCAAACTCAGGCGAGCTAACCCGAGAAGGTAACCACCTACCAACCCCTATATCAACCAACCCGAGGGGTAGGCGACCTAGAGGGCGTACCGGACACGCGAAGCGGGGGCTCCGTCCTCAAGGCGCCCCAGCGCCGCAGAGGGGGCACTCCCCCGCGAGCGGCGTCCGGTACGCGCCATCTCAAACAACTAACCCACGGAAGCCGCACTCCCCCGCGAGCGTGAACCGGTATGCCGCTCTCTCGCAAACGCAAAGGTCGCCCGCGATAGTTACCTATCACGGGCGACCCTATTTGTTATCAAGCCTATAAGGGCACGGTCGGGAATGCGCAGCGGGGGCTCCGTCCTCAAGGCGCGCCAGCGCCGCAGAGGGGGCACTCCCCCGCTAGCATTGTCCGACGTGCCCTTACCTATAAGGCTGTCGAAGAGTTTTAGCCCTCTACGGAGCGGAATGCTACAACCGCGTTGTGGCCGCCGAAACCGAAGGAGTTCGACAGCGCCACGATCTCGCCGGCGGGCAGCTCACGTGCCTCGGTCACCACATCCAGGTCAATCTGGGGGTCCTTGTTGTCCAGGTTGATGGTGCAGGGTGCGGTGCGGTGGTACAGAGCCAGTACGGTCAGCACAGCCTCCAGGGCACCGGCACCACCGAGCAGGTGGCCGGTCATGGACTTGGTTGCGGAGACGGCAATGTTCTTGGTGTGCTCGCCGAAGGTTTCGTGCATTGCGGTTGCTTCGGGCAGGTCACCGGCGGGGGTGCTGGTGGCGTGCGCGTTGATGTGCACGACGGTCTTCGGGTCGATGTTGCCGTCTTCGAGGGCTTCGCGCAGTGCGCGGGTTGCGCCGAGTGCTGCGGGGTCCGGTGCGGTGATGTGGTAGGAGTCGGCGGAGACGCCGGTGCCTGCCAGTTCCGCGTAGACGCGTGCGCCGCGTGCCTTGGCGTGCTCTTCGGATTCGAGGATGAGTGCTGCTGCGCCTTCACCCATGACGAAGCCGTCGCGGTCGACGTCGTAGGGGCGGGATGCCTTTTCGGGTTCGTCGTTGCGGGAGGAGAGTGCCTGCATCTTGGCGAATGCTGCCATGGGGAGCGGGTGGATTGCTGCTTCGGCGCCGCCGACGATGACGACGTCTGCCTTGCCGCTGCGGATCATTTCTGCGCCGAGCTGCATGGCTTCGGTGGAGGATGCGCATGCGGAGACGACGGTCTGTGCTGCGGCGCGTGCCTTGAGGTTCATGGAGACGGCTGCTGCGTTGCCGTTGGGCATGAGCATCGGGACGGTCATGGGGAGGACGCGGCGGGGGCCCTTTTCGCGGAGGGTGTCCCATGCGTCGAGGAGGGTCCACACGCCGCCGATACCGGTGCCGAAGGCTACGCCGGTGCGTTCGGGGTCGACTTCTTCTGCGGATTCGGCGTCGGGGCCGGAGAATCCTGCGTCTTCCCATGCTTCGCGTGCGGCGATGAGGGCGAGCTGGCCCGAGGGATCCAGGCGCTTTGCTTCTACCTTGGTGAGGCGGCCGGATTCGAGGGCGGGCACGGCGAGCTGGCCTGCAATGTATACGGGCAGGTCGTATTCCTTGACCCAGGGGTGGTCGAGGGTGGATACACCAGATACGCCCTTGGTGGCGTTTTCCCAGGTGGTGGGGACGTCGCCGCCAATGGGGGTGGTCGCGCCGAGGCCGGTCACCAGCACTTTTCGAGACATTGTGGCACTTTCTCTTCGGTGGTCGATTTGGTGGTTTATCCGGTGGTGTGTGGATAAAAACCTGTTGGGCCCGGGGATGCGGTGTGCGTTTTCACTCGGTGTTTCACACGATGGAGGGTGCTGTCGTTGCGCCCTGTGAGTTCCGCGCTGCAGATTCCGCTCTGTATTCCCCGGGGTGTGTTGGGTTGGTTGAGTGAATAGCGATGCGGCGCGGGCCGGTGAGAGCCCGCGCCGCCTCGTTATTGGTTATAGCTTAGGCAGCGTTCGCGATGAACTCGACTGCGTCGCCAACGGTCTTGAGGTTCTGGACCTCTTCGTCCGGGATGGTCACCTCGAACTTCTCCTCAGCGTTCACGACGATGGTCATCATCGAGATGGAGTCGATGTCCAGGTCCTCGGTGAAGGACTTGTCCAGCTGAACGTCCTCAACCTCAACGCCGGTCTCTTCGTTAACGATTTCTGCCAGACCTGCGAGGATCTCTTCCTTGTTAGCCATTCAGGGGCTCCTTTGTTTTTTCGATGGTCATCGCACCCGCCGGGTGGGGGTACGCGTGCATTACCGAGTTTATCGTGTCTGCGTGGTGTACGCATGCGTCAACTCGGAGTTTGTGGGGATGCTTTTCCGCTTTATTTTCTTTCTCGTGCACCGGCGCGGTGCCGGTCGTGAGGGGCGGGGAGCATCGGGCTCCGGTGGTTTTCCTTAGGGAAGGACGACTACCTGAGCTGCGAATGCCAGGCCGGCACCGAAGCCGATCTGCAGGGCGAACTTGCCGGAGAGTTCCGGGTTCTCCTTGAGCAGGCGGTGTGCGGCGAGGGGAACCGACGCGGCGGAGGTATTACCGGCATCGACGATGTCGCGTGCCACTGCCACCGTGTCGGGAAGCTTGAGGGTCTTGACCATCTGGTCAATGATGCGGGCGTTTGCCTGGTGCGGGATGAGCGCGCCGAGCTCATCGGGGGTGATGCCGGCGGTTTCGAGTGCCTGCTTGGCGACCTTCGCCATTTCCCATACTGCCCAGCGGAAGACGGAGGGGCCGTCCTGGCGCAGGGTGGGCCAGATCTTTTCGCCTTCCTGCACGGGGTTTGCGACGAAGTCGCGGTTGCGGATATCCAGCAGGGAGCGGTCCATGCCGACGGTACCCCAGCGGGAGCCGTCCGAACCCCATACGGTGGGGGCGATGCCGGGTTCGTCGGAGACGCCTACGACTGCTGCGCCTGCGCCGTCACCGAGCAGGAAGGAGATGGTGCGTTCGGTGTTGTCGATGAAGTCGGAGAGCTTCTCAACACCGATGACCAGCACGTGCTTTGCGGTGCCTGCACGGACGAGGGCGTCTGCCTGGGCGATGCCGTAGCAGAAACCTGCACACGCTGCGGAGATGTCGTATGCGGGGCACTTGGAGCCGATTGCGTCGGCGACCAGGGTTGCCAGGGAGGGGGTTGCGTAAGGGTGCGAGATGGTCGAGATGATGACCGCCTCAATGTCCTCACCGGCTACACCGGATGCTGCCAGGGCGTCCTTGGCGGCATCGATGGCGAGGTCGGCTACCGACTGGTTTTCGCTGGCGCGGTGGCGGGTTGCGATGCCGGTGCGCTGCTTGATCCACTCGTCGGAGGAGTCGATTGCCTCAACGATGTCATCGTTGGGGACGATGACTTCACCGCGGGCTGCGCCGTAACCGAGGATGCGGGAGTAGCGGTTGATTTCGTACTGCTTGAGGGTAGTCACGTATTCAATCCTTAGTGCTGATGCTCGCAAGACACTGTGTGCCTCGCATGTCTAAAGTGATGTCTAGTGTGAAGGCTTCCTGGCGTGAGGAGAGCTGGGGGCTCTCCTGCGACGTTTAGCCCTTCAGCGAGGCGAGATCCTCGGGAGTGTTGATGGAGGTGCCGGGCACGCCGCGCATCGCGCGCTTTGCCAGGCCGACCAGGGTGCCTGCGGGGGCGACCTCGATAATGCCAGCGACTTCACGCTCGAGCAGGGTTGCCATGCACAGGTCCCAGCGGACGGGGCTGGTGACCTGGGAGACGAGGGTCTTGACGAACTCTTCACCGGATGCCACGGCGGAACCGTCGCGGTTGGTCAGCAATGCGGAGGTCGGGTCGGATACCTGCAGGGATGCGGCGAACTCTTCCAGTGCGGGCACGGCGGGCGCCATTGCCTCGGTGTGGAATGCGCCTGCGACCTTCAGGGGAATGACGCGAGCGCGTGCGGGCGGGTTCGCGGCGAATGCTTCGATGGCGGGGATGGGGCCTGCGGCTACGATCTGGCCGCCGCCGTTGGAGTTTGCTGCGACCAGGCCTGCTGCGTCGATGGCTTCGCGGACGTTTTCTTCAACGCCGCCGAGTACTGCAGCCATGCCGGTCGGGGAGGCGGCTGCCGCCTCCGCCATACCGTTGGCGCGCACGCGCACGAAACGCATTGCGTCTTCGTCACTGAGAACGCCCGCGAGGGCTGCTGCGGTGATTTCGCCGACGGAGTGGCCCGCGAAGATGAGTTCTTCACCGTCGAGTTCGCGCAACGCGAGGCGGCCGGTGACGATGCCTGCAGCCACGATGAGGGGCTGGGCGATTGCGGTGTCCTTGATGGTTTCTTCTTCGGCTTCGGTGCCGTAGTGAATCATGTCGATGCCTGCCGCTTCGGAGAGTCGTTCCAGGTGCTCACGCACACCTTCAATCTCGAGCCAGGGGCTCAGGAAGCCCTTCTTCTGGGAGCCCTGTCCGGGGCAAACGAGTGCGCGCATGCGGTGCGACCTTTCTGGTTTTTAGTACTCGTACGCGGTGCCTCCGCAAAGACGGAGACCACGGCTAGTCTGTTACCTATGCTACCTTGTTCAGCCGCTTTGCATAAACATCGCAGTGCAAGAATTTTGGGGTGCACTGGGAGATTAGACAGTGGTTGAACAGTGTATAGCTTAGATTGAATTCACCCATTCGCACAACCCGAACGGGCAAGGTTCAAATAGAGAGACAGCTAACTTTCGGGTTGCCACCCCTAGGCTCGCGGATGCGCCCGCGCGTATGTCTCCGCCAGACGCTTCATCGACACGTGCGTGTAAATCTGCGTGGTCGCCAACGATGAATGGCCCAATAGCTCCTGCACCGAACGGATATCGGCACCACCATCAACCAGGTGAGTCGCCGCCGAATGACGCAAAACGTGCGCACCCGACGCCTGAGTGTTCTCCACCGTGCGCAGCAGACGGGTCAGGTCCTCACGAATCTGGCGGGCATTTGCGCGCCCACCGCGAGGGCCAATAAACAGCGCCGTCACGCCCTGAGCACCCTCCGGAATCCACTGCGGACGACCATACGAAACCCAACGATTCAACGCCTTGAGCGCCGGGGTACCCAGCGGCACCACGCGCTCCTTATTGCCCTTACCCAGCACGCGCACCGTCTTATTCGCCCGGTCCACGCTCTGCAGATCCAGGCCGGTCAGCTCAGAAATACGCATGCCCGAGGCGTACAGAACCTCAACCACAGCTTCCAGACGCAGCAGGCGCGCATCACGAGGATCCTGCGCCCGGCGCTCCTGCAAGGTGGTCAGTAGCTGGTTCATCTGCTCACGGCTCAGCACCGGCGGCAGGTGATTCTCCCGCTTGGGGGTGCGCATACCGCGCGTAGGGTTGGCGTGCACCAGCTCCTCCTCCTGAGCCCAGGTGAAGAACGTGCGCAGGGTCGAACCGCGGCGCGCCACCGTAGAACGAGCCGCCTGCCGCAGATGCAGCGAACCCAACCACTCACGGATGAGGGACGCATCAATGCTGTCCAGATGCCGCACGCCGCGGCGCGCCATGTAGCCGAAGAAGCCCTCCAAATCGGAGATATACGAGCGAATCGTCTCTTCGGAACGGTGCTTCTCATAGCGCAGAAAACGCTCAAAACGGTCCAGGACGGGGCGGAACACCTCGCCGGAAACGCCCAGTGCAGAATCGGGTAGGACAGAATCGGGTAGCTCAGAGCCGGGCAGGGCAGAATCTGGACCCTCAGCCTGGGCGCCGGGATAATCAGCGGCGAGGCTACGGGTGTAGGTCACCGGCAGGGTCGTGGAGGGAGCCTCATCTCGGTATTCTTCCCGGCTCTCGCTCCGGTTTTCGTGCTGGCGGGCGGGGGTCATGCGTCCCTCCTTTCGTGGTTCTTGGTTCCTGGTTCTAGCTACGTTTCTAGCGGCGTTGATGCTTCTCAACAGCGTATTTCTGGCCCCGGCTGTATTTCTATCCGCGGCTGTATTTCTATCCCGGGCGCATCTGCCGATAGGGCGGCGGGGTAGGCTCCGCGCCAGTACGCGCAAGCCTACCCCAATTGTAGAGAGGTTCTACGCTCTCCACGCACCGCCCCGTCATGACCGACCGGCGTATCCCGCTATAGCCGGGGTGTTCAGCGGGGGTGTTCTGCCGGGGTGTTCAGCGGGGCTCTCCTACGCTGCGACAGCCGGGCGGACCTTCCTCCAGCTCGTTCCGCTGCTCTCCGCCAGACCGCAGCGCCCCAGGTGGAACAGGTCAGCCATCACATCGCGAGCGCTCAACCCGAGGGCGGCGGCAATCTCGTCCACGCCGCGATAGGAGCGCGGGCTCAAATCATCCCAGACCCTACCCTGTCGTTCGGTCAGCTCATCCAACGCGCTGGAGGAGGCAGCCCGGTCCCATTCGCTCTCGTGCTCGGTGCCCAGCTCGAAACCCGCGGCGGCATCGTACTCAAGAATATCGGCGGCCTCGGTGAGCGTTTGCGCTAGTCCATCGCGTAGCAAACGGTTCGTGCCCACCGAATTCGGCGAGTTAATCTGCCCCGGAACCGCCCAGAGGGTACGCCCAATCTCCATCGCGTGACGAGCCGTATTCAGGGCGCCGGAACGCCAGCGCGCCTCCACCACAATGGTGTGCCGCGCCAACGCCGCAATCAGGCGGTTACGCTCCAGAAAACGCCACCGCGTGGGGGTGTTGCCCACGCTCACCTCGCTCATGATGAGCCCGCGGTCAACAATCATGTTCAGCGCATCCGAGTTCTGCGCCGGGTACAGCCGATCCAGCCCACCCGCCATGAAGGCGATAGTCGGCAGGTCGCTGCCCTGCTGGGTCAGCGCCGCCCGATGCGCCGCAATATCAATGCCCATCGCGCCACCAGAAATCACCGTGTACCCGCGGCGCGCCAGCTCCGCGGCAAGGTGGGTCGTCGCCTCCGTACCGTAAATGCTCGGGTCGCGCGAACCGACCAGCGCCACGCTCGGGGCAGAGGCCACATCCAGCAGGTGCCGCGAATCGCCTCGGCACCACAGCCCGTACGGTCGGGCGGGCCCCAAATCGTTCAGCTGCGGCGGCCACAGCGGATCGGCGGGAGTGACCAGCCACGCCCCGCAGGTTGCCGCCATGTGCGCCTCCGCGTTCAGGGTGCGTTCCATGCGGCGGTTCCAACGCAAGCGGCGGGTCGCGAGCGCCTTGCCGAACTTATCGCGGCTCATCTGATGCTCACCCGGCGTGTAGTAGCCATTCGCACTGGAAAACAGGGCGGACTCCCCCTCGGTGGGCGCACCCACCGAGTGCAGAAATTCGCTGAGCTGTTCGTCCGGTTCGCCGTGCTCCCAGGTATGTTCATCCGGGATGTGCCCGGTCAGCAGGTAGTGCAGGGTCAGCGGCGCGCCCAGGGTGGCGAGGGATTCGACCACGAGCTCATCGGCTGGCTCGGCATAGCGCATCAACTGAGCGGTACAGCAGCGGACGTACTCGCGGCACGCCGCCTCAAGCTCCTGCGCGCTGAGGGCGGGATTGAAGAGCAGTGCGGTAGCTACGGGGGTGGTTGTGTCTGCGGTATCAGCAGATTTTTTGGCTGCTGATTCAGCATCCTCTTGGTTTGCAGACTCCGGTGCCCCATCCAGGTACACCGGGTTCAGGCAGGAGGCGAGGAACCCCGGCAACCGCGCCGCATTGTACGGGCTCGGCGAAGGCTCCTGCCCCAGCGACAGAATATGCGCCACCCTCTCACGCACCAGGGCGTGCACATTCAGGGTGCGACCGGGCAGGCGGATCTGCAGTTCCTCCTGCACAAAATCCTCCGCCGCGCGCTCCTCAAGCACATGCTCTTTTGGCACACGCTCTTCCGGTGCTGTTTCTTTCAGCCCATTTTCTTTCAACTCGGCCTCTTCAGCTCGTTTTCTCAGTTTCTTCTCACTCATGATTTTCTCCTCTCGTGAGTGGCTCAATCTCGTGAACACTTCTTCGTTAACGCCTCGGCATTCAAAGCGTCGGCACGCTATTTCAGCTGTCTCTACTTCAACTGCCCCTGCTGCCTCAAAAAGAGCGCCACATCCAGGTGCTCCCGGCTCGGGTAGGCGGCGCCCTCCAAATCGGCGAGGGTCCAGGCGATACGCAACACCCGGTCGTAGCCGCGCGCCGTCAGCGTTCCGCGGTCCACGGCGGCGTTCAGCTCGCCGGTGAGCTTCGCATCCAGACGCAGCGGGCCGCGCAAAATCTTGCCGTTCATCTCCGCATTTGTCTTCAACCCGTACGGTTCCAGGCGTTCCTTCTGAGCCTGCCGCGCCGCCATGACGCGCTCGCGAATCTGCACCGAACTCTCATTCACCTGACCGCCCGCAAGCTCCGTGGAAGACACCTTCGGAACCGTCACATTCACGTCAATACGGTCCACCAGCGGGCCTGACAGCCGCCCAAAATAGGCGCGACGCTCACGCGGGGCACACGTGCACTCCGTACCGGTGCCAACGTTCATGCCGCAGGGGCACGGGTTCGCCGCCAGAATCAGCTGAAAACGCGCCGGATACGTCGCCGACGCGCTCGAACGATCCAGGGTCACGGTCCCGGACTCCAGGGGCTGACGGAGCGAATCGAGCACCGTGCGTTTGAACTCCGGCGCCTCGTCCAGAAAAAGCACGCCGCGGTGCGCTTTAGACACGCAGCCCGGGCGAGGAATGCCGCTACCGCCGCCCAGAATCGCCGGCGCGGAGGCGCTATGATGCGGCGCCTCAAACGGCGGCTGACGCACCAGCTCACTCAGGTGCTCCCCCGCCGAGCAGAGGGAACGAATCGCGGTCACCTCCATCGCGGCATCGTTGTCGAGGGTCGGCAGGATGCTCGGCAGGCGCTCCGCCAGCATGGTTTTACCCGAACCGGGAGGGCCGGTCAGCAGCATGTGGTGACCACCCGCAGCGGCAATCTCCAGGGCGAAACGACCCTGCGACTGACCGGCAACATCGCTCATGTCCGAGGGAATTTCAGCCGGTTTTGCCGCCGGTGCGCTCGCCTCCGTCTGCGGGGCGGGTGGGTAGGTCAGCTTCTGACTCTCAGCCCCGAGAGCGGCAAAAACCTCAGCTAAGCAGCGGAAACCGCTCACCTGCGCGCCGGGGATGAGTGCCGCCTCCTCAGCATTTTCGGCGGGCACAATCACGCGGTGGTGTCCAGCATCCACAGCGGCTTTGACCGCCGGCAGGATGCCCGGCACGGGGCGTAGCGTTCCGTCCAGTCCCAGCTCACCCAGGAAGACGCTATCGCCGCTGGGGTGCAGCTTCTTCTCTGCCTGCAGCGCCGCAACCACAATGGCTAGATCGAACGCCGAGCCGCGTTTGGGTAGGGTTGCCGGGGTCAGGTTCACGGTGAGCCGGTGCTGAGTGAGGGTGATGCCGGTGTTTTTCGCCGCGGAGCGCACACGCTCTTTCGACTCGTTGAGAGCGGTGTCCGGCAGGCCCAGCAGCACGAAGCCGGGCAGGCCCTGCGAGATGTCAGCCTCGACGTCAACGATGTGCCCGCGCAAGCCCACGAGCGCCACGGAATATGTGCGTGCGAATCCCATTACGCCACCGCCTTCAGATGCTCAAAGGTGAAGGTTTCGCAGGTCCCGGTCACCGCAATGGCGTCGATGCGAAAGCGCGGAAAATCCAGGTTCTCGCGCAGCCTGCACCACAGAATCGCCAGCGAGCGCGTGCGGCGCGCCTTATCGCGGTCAATGGACGCGAACGGGTGCCCAAAGTCTTCGCTGCTGCGGGTCTTGACCTCAACGAAAACCAGTTCGTCCTCGGGGTCAATGGCGATCAGGTCGAGCTCGCCGCGAATCTGTTCGTGTTCCAGTCCGGCGGGCGGTCGCCAATTCCTCTCCAGGATCCGGTAGCCGTTCGTTTCCAGGATGCGGGCGGTCAGTTCCTCACCCCACCTGCCGACGCTGTGGGCTCGGGGTGGGGTTCTGCGGAGCTGGGGTCTGTTGGGTGCGCTTCGGGTTGCGGCGCGGGCTGTTATTCGGGCTGTTGTCATGGGTCTCTCCCCCGGTAGATAGCGGTAGTGCTTCTACTGTGCCCGCCTCGCGAGTGCCCGAACGCGGTTAACGAAAAACTGTGGATAACCTCGGCTCCCAGAGAGAATTAGAGGTTATCCACAGCCGTTTATTTGAAATTTTGGGGCATATTTTTCAAAAACACCGCTCGGGTGCCGATTCGGCGCGTCATATTCGCGCAAGTTCATCACGCGGCTTCATCACCTAAGCGCTGCCGCCCGGCAGCTCGTCAGCCGCGCTTACCACCGGCAAGGCGGTGAATCAGGGGCGTGATCTAGGCGTTCGTGAGCTAGGCGTTAAAATCCGGCATTTCCGGCACGGTGAACTCCTGGTTGGGCAGGCGCTCCTCCACGTTCACATCACGCACCGAGTAGGCGTGCACCTTCTTCACAAAGCGGTTGGAGCGGAATACATCCCACACCCACACGTCGCTCATGCTCACCTCAAAGTAGAGGGTGCCGTCCTGCACGTGCGGGGTGACGTCCACCTGGTTTGCCAGGTAGAAGCGTCGGTCGGTTTCTACCGCGTAGCTAAAGAGCGACATGACGTCTTTGTATTCGCGGTAGAGCGCCATTTGGGCGTCGGTCTCGTAGTTTTCGAGGTCTTCTGCGCTCACTACTCTTCCTTTCCTGGGCTTTCTAGTACTGATTCAGCGGTAGCACGTTAGGCTTTCGCAGCCTTCGGAGGCGCGGTTTTCAGGAGTGCCACGCACCCTAGCCGCCCCCTCCTAGTAACGCTGTGCCGCAGCCGCCTCAATCTGCTCGGCGGTCGCCGGAAGCGACCATGAGAGTCGATGCTGCGGGCTGGGGCCCTGCACACTAATCGCCTCGCGGTGAGCGGCGGATCCGTAGCCCTTGTTCTTTGCCCAGCCGTACCCCGGGTAGCGGGCATCCAGCTGGACCATCAGCTCGTCACGTTCCACCTTCGCAACCACCGATGCTGCGGCAATGGAGGCGCACTTGTAGTCGCCCTTAATGACCATGGTCACCGGCATCTGCGCGGGCTCACCTGCACCCTCCCACGCCTGGGCGAGTAGCGCGTTGTAGTGTGCCTGCGCCGGATCCGGTGCCAGCGCGCTGAACAGGTCCTCCTGCGGAGGGGTGAACCAGTCGTGCTTACCGTCCAGCAGGGCGGCGTCGGCACGGTATCCGCGGCGCGCCAGTTCGGCGAGCGCACGCTGGGCGGCAAGTCTCAGCGAGAGGGTCATGCCGAGCCGGTCAATATCTGCCGGTTCCACGTGCCCGACCGCCACGGCGCACCACTGGCGGATTTCGGGAACCATGGATTCGCGGCGTGCCGGTGAGAGCGCCTTGGAGTCGATCAGCCCGCCCACTTCGAGGGTGGCGTCCGGGGTGAGGATTGCGACGCCCACGGTGACCGGGCCCGCCATGGAGCCGCGGCCCACCTCGTCGATTCCGGCAACCGTGCGGGCGCCGGAGGCGAAGAGCTGCTGCTCGTACTCGAGGTCGGCGGCGGGCGGGGTTGCTTTCGCGGGCTTAGTTTGTACGGGTTTCGTTGCGCTCTTCTGGGCGCTCACCATCATTCCCAAGCTCGCTTACTCGCTCGGGGTGGAGGTCGGCGCGGGTACCGAGGAGAACACCGAGCTCTCATCCTGCAGCAGACCGAAGTGGTTCAGCGGCCATGCCACCACGAACACGTTACCCTGCACGTCGTCCTTGGAGATGAACGCAGTACCGTCGCTAATGTGGTAGCGGGAGTCGGCAGAGTTGCTGCGGTGGTCACCCATCACGAAGTACTTACCGGCGGGCACAGTCACCTTGAAGGGAACCTCCGAGGGCGGGTTGCCGGGGTACAGGTAGGGTTCAGTGATTTCTACGCCGTTGACCTTGATCTTGCCGGTGCCGTCGCCTTCAACCACGTCACCGGGGGTGCCGATAACGCGCTTGACCAGGAAGTTCGAGGAGGTATCCGGCAGAATACCCACGAAGGACAGACCGTCCTTGAGCGGGTTGCTGGTCTTCTGGGTGGAAGGAATCCAGCCCTGAGAGTCCTTGAAGACGATGACGTCGCCGCGCTTGGGTTCGTTGAAGTAGGAGCCCGCCACGTTAATGAACACGCGGTCGTTGACCTGCAGGGTCTGCTCCATGGAGCCGGAGGGAATGTAGAAGCCACGCAGCAGGAAGGTCTTGACCAGGAATGCGATGACCAGCGCGTAGAGGATGACGGTGCCGCCCTCGCGTGCCTGCACCCAGAACCATTCGCCGAGGCGGCCTTCTTCCTGCGCCTGGGAGTAGGTCAGCTCTGCCTGTTCGGCGCGCTTTGCCTTGCGGCGTTCCTTGGGGGTCATTTCGGAGAAGTCCTTAGTAGTTTCCACGTCTGCGGCGTTCTCCTTATCTGTGGCTTCTTCGCGCTCGGTATTCTTCGCGTCCTTCGCGGCGGAAGAAGTCGTAGCGGCACTCTCAGAAGTACCGGTGGAGGCGGCGCTCGCCTCGGCGCTAGCTACCACCTCGCCGGTGCTCTTGGTGTCGCTTTCGGCCCCCTCAGTAGCGCCCGTGGATGCCGCCCAAGGGGCAGCCTTCTCGGACTTCTCAGCACCCGCGTTCTCAGCGTCCGCGTTCTCTGCGGCACTCTGCTCGGTAGCCGCCTTCTCTGCCGCAGCCTTTTCGGCGGCGAGGCGCGCAAAGTATTCTTCCATTTCGCGGCGCTCACGGCGGCTTTGAGGCTGGTATCCCTCGGGGAAGGGGCTGGTGTTCGCAGTGTTCTTATCGTCTGCCATGCTGGAGTGAGCCTTTCGTTTGAGAGATACCTAGCTCGAGTGAAACGGTACCTAGCTATTGTATCGAGAGTACTTGCGCTCTTGGGCTTTTATTTTCTGAGAGCGGCAAGGTTCTCAGAATATGCAAAAACCGCTCCTTGCCCGCGCAATGCGGTTGGGGAGCGGTTTGCAACAGAATTCTGTATCTATAAAGATTAGAACTCGCGCTTCTCGCGGATACGAGCAGCCTTACCGTGGCGGTCGCGCATGTAGTACAGCTTTGCACGACGGACGTCACCGCGGGTCACAACCTCGATCTTCTCGATGGAGGGAGAGTGAACGGGGAAGGTACGCTCAACACCAACGCCGAAGGAAACCTTGCGGACGGTGAAGGTCTCGCGAACGCCTGCACCCTGGCGGCCAACGACGAAGCCCTTGAAGACCTGGATACGGTGGTTCTTACCTTCAACGATCTTAACGTGAACGTTCAGGGTGTCACCGGGGCCGAATGCGGGGATGTCGTCACGGAGGGACTTCTTGTCGAGGAAGTCAAGAGTCTGCATAGTTGTAGATCTCCAGAGTCATCTGCCGCAGGTCAAATAGACTCAGATTGCTCTGCCCCACTGCGGGACAGAAAACCTCATGCTTCGGACAGGATTGGTGCCCGAAGGTTGACATCGTTGGTCGCTCTCCCCCCTGCGGCAGGGGCGTGCCCGATGTCAACACAATGCTCCATTATCCCAATGCACCCGCGTTTATGCAAGCATCCGGGGAGCACTTTTAGAAGGGGGGTTCGTCACTCTGCGCTCCCCCGTTCTGCGCTGCAGCACTCTGCGCGGTCACGCCCGGCGCCTCCGCGTTCTGCTGAGGTGCGTGCGGCGGGGCATACTGCGGCGCGTACTGAGGCGCCTCCTGAGCAGACGCATACTGAGACGTACCCTGCTGCGTTGCGTTCTGCTGCGGCGCGCCCTGCATAGCTCCCTCGTTGACCGTGCGCTTTTCCACGGTGCGGGCGAAGGTGCTCGTACCGTAGTTCAGGTCGTGACCGATGCCCAGGGCATCCACTTCCACGGTGGTGCCCTGCGTGCCGTCTTCGCGGTTCCAGCGGCTAATGCGCTGGCGACCGCTCACGACCAGCGGCTGTCCCTTCTCAATGGAGGTCGCAATGTTCTGCGCGAGGCGGCGGTAGGCTTTCACGGTGTACCAGTTGGTGGTGCCTTCCTTCCAGGTGCCGGTGGCGTCCTGCCAGCGCGGGGTGCTGGCGAGGCGAAAGTTCACGACGGGCACCCCGTTGGGCAGGGTGCTCAGTGCCGGGTCGGAGGCGGTGAATCCGCGGATCAGGATGGTGTCGCTCATGGTTTCTCCTTAGAAACTAGTGGGTGGGTTCCTTCACCTTGCCAGGGGTGAGCGAACCCCGCATCTGCCGACCTCTGTACCTGTGGATAACCTCGCGTTTTGCGGTTTTGGGTGCCGCCTGTGGATAAAGTTTTTGAACTTTTCACCCCGTTTTTTCAAAATTTGCCCGCGGGAAACATACTCCCCGCAGAAATATGACGACCGCTCCCCCACCCTCATCATGCCCGCGCCCCAAAGCTGCCTCCGCAAAACTCCACCCCATCCGGCATCGTGATAGGTATCTCAGCGTCGAGGCGGCTATTTTTGCCCTCAAGTTCACTATTTCAGCCCCGCGCACTCTATCCTTGATGATGCGGTGCACTCAGCCGCATCCCGTCTACCCGCCTTGGAGAATCCGTGAGCAAAAAGCCCGCGAACAACAACCTGCCTTCTTTGCAGGAACTTCAGCAGCTGCAGCGCAACCTGCCCAAGCTGCCCGATTCGATGGACCCGCAGAAGAAGCGCCTCATTTACGGCCTGCTCGCTGTGTTCGCCGTGATCGTGCTGATTATTGGTCTGGTCTACGTGAGTAAGAACGGTGTGGACGGCCTGCTCGGCTCCGATAAGAGCACCTCCGCTACCGATGATGAAGAGACTAACGTTCAGACGGAAACCCTCGCCGAGGTCAAGAACCCCTACAAGGCGGTTGATCCCGCGACCGCGCTCGCACCGGATTTGGCGACCGCGAAGAGCGAGCTGGCGTCCCTGCAGGTGAAGGAACGCGCCTCGAAGAACGGCTACTCCCGTGATCAGTTCGGCCCCGCCTGGGATGACGTTGACGGCAACAAGTGCAACACTCGCGACGACATTCTGCGCCGCGACCTGACCAATGTTCGTTTTAAGGCGAAGACCCACGCATGCACCGTCATCAGTGGCACTCTGGATGACCCGTACACCGGCAAGACCATCGAGTTCAAGCGCGGCAAGAAGACCTCTTCGGCTGTTCAGATTGACCACGTGGTGGCTCTTTCGAACGCATGGCAGACCGGCGCTCAGGACCTGACCGCAGAGCAGCGCCGCCAGCTGGCGAACGACCCGGAGAACCTGCTCGCCGCAGACGGTCCGGCGAACCAGCAGAAGTCCGATGCGGACGCCTCCGAATGGTTGCCGAGCAACACCGCCTACCGCTGCACCTACGTGGCACGCCAGGTGCACGTGAAGGCGAAGTACAAGCTGTGGGTGACCGCGGACGAGAAGAAGGTTATGGAGCGCGTCCTCAACTCCTGCAAGGACACCAACCCTACTAAGAAGTAGTCCCGGCTAAGAAATAGCCTCCCGGCACCTCGCCGCGCACCAACGTAAACACATAAAGAAAACCGCCCCGCACCCTGAGTTTTGGGTGCGGGGCGGTTTTTCTATGCGGCGCCCCAGGAGGGAATCGAACCCCCGACCAAGAGATTAGAAGGCTCCTGCTCTATCCTCTGAGCTACTGAGGCCTTCCTCTAGGGTACATGAGAATTTATGCTTCTCATGCACAGCACGCCTCAGGTAGGGGCTACCCCGCCGGATGTTCGCGCTAGGAGCCTACCTTGGCGGCTTCCCGTTCTGCCTTCTTCACCTCGCGGCGGCGTGCACGGCGGCTTGATGCACCGGGGAACAGCTGCCACCACAGGCGGATGGTGGTGCGGCGAATCTGCGTGGGGTGCAGGCTCACGTACACCATGCGGCGGGTTGCCGGGTCGAGGGTGACCAGGTAGATGATGTAGCCCAGGCAGATGACCGTCGCGATGAGTCGGCCCATGTCCTGGTTGAAATCGCGCAGGTAGGGCGACACGTTCAACTGGTCGCTCACACCGTACGCCATGAAGAACAGCGTGGTAATGAAGTACCACATGAGCTGGAAGTGCGAGCGCAGGCCGGTTGCGGCGAGCATCGGGATTGCCCAGAGCAGGTACCAGGGCTGAATCATGGGGCTGCACAGGAGCATGAACAGGATCGCGAGGCCGGCGTGGCGCACGATGTTGCGGTCGCGTCCGACGAATGCCATTGCCATGGCGCCAAGCATGCCGATGCCCTTGCCGACGGTCTCGATGAGCTTGCGGATCACGTCGAAGGCGTCGCCCTGAACGAACAGGGAGGCGGCGCCGATGACCAGGCCGAAGGGGGTGTACCAGATGTACTGGCCGCCGGTGGTGGACAGTGCCTTGATCCAGCCGAATTCCAGTCCGGTTGCCCAGCCCATGAGCGCCATTTCGGCGAGCAGCAGCATGCCGGAGAGCGCCCAGAAGATGAACTTGCGCGGCCAGGAGGCATTCTTACCCGCCCAGAGCAGACCCACGAAGGGCAGCACCACGAGGGCGAGCGGCTTGACGGCAACGCCGAGGGCTACGAAGGTCACGCCGAGCGGGCCGCCCCACCAGGTGTCGCGGTAACGCTTGGCGTAGTAGAGACCGCCGAGCATGAACATGGTCATGAGCGAGTCGTTGTGGCCACTGGCGATGAACGATGCGATGAACAGCGGGTTCGGGCCGATCTGCCAGAGGGCACGGACCTGGTTGAAGCCGTGCGCCTGGGCGAGTTTTGCCACGTAGAAGAGGATGCCGATGACCGCGAGCACGGAGAGCAGGCGGAAGTAGAAGAGGGAGAGGTCGATGTTCTCCCCCGCCAGGCGCACAATCCACTCTTCGAGTTTGAGGGAGACCGGTCCGTACGGGGGCGGGGATTCCGCCCACATGGGGTCTGCACCGTTCTGCATGAAGTTCGAGATTTCGGAGACACCATGCTTGTACGGGTTGAGGCCGTGCGCCATGACCATGCCCTGGCCATAGTAGGAGAACATGTCGCGGCTGTAGATGGTGAAGGCGAAGACCTGCGGCAGGGACCAGCTGGTGATGACGGCAATCATCCAACGCATGGTGTTGGGTTCGTTCCAGTCGCCCATTTTCTGGTAGATGCGCAGCCATTCGCGGCACATGAGCATGGCGCCGAGGGCGAGCATGATAATGCCAGTGATGACCCATGCGGCTTCGAATCGGATGGCGCGGATAATGTCGTATCGCCAGAAGCTGGAGCTGTCGGCGAGCCAGCCAACGGCGTAGGAGCCGAGGGTGACCATGATGGAGCCGATGGTGCCGATAATCAGCGTGCGCAGACGGTGATTATTGACGTAATCCAGGAGTTTGGGTGAGAGGGGTACGTCGTGTGCGCCGGGTGTGGTGAGCCGGTGTGCTAGCTCCTTTGGTGCGCGCATAACTCCCTTTCTGTCTGCATCGTCGTTCTGGTTTTTATCATACCGGAGCCCTTGGATGCACTGGCGAGAATCACTGCCGCGAAGACACTTATGGACACACCGCAGGGCATACCGGAGGGCACGCAGACTGGTGCGGTTCTCCCCTGCTGTTGCCCGTCTGCGCCTCCTCTCGTGCCTCCATGTGCCCTTTTGTGACGTGCTGTTCGCCGGGCCGGCGGCGTTTGGGGGTAGAGTGGGAGGGTGAGTATTTCTAGTGAACGTATTGTATGGATTGACTGCGAGATGACCGGCCTGGACGTGGAGAATGACGCTCTCGTCGAGGTGGGTGTTCTGGTCACGGATGCCGATTTGAACATTCTGGGTTCTGGCGTTGAGTTCGTCATTAAGCCCGGTGATGAGTCTCCTGCCGGTGCGCTGGAGAACATGAATGACTTTGTGCGTTCGATGCATGAGGCATCGGGTCTGCTACCCGATATTGAGCACGGCGTGTCGATGGATTACGCGCAGGAGCAGGTGCTTCGCTACATCAAGAAGTATGTTCCGGTGGCGGGCAAGGCGCAGCTGGGCGGCAACTCGGTGGGCATGGATAAGCGCTTCTTGGAGCGTTACATGCCCGAGGTCATGGCGCACCTTCACTACCGTGTGATTGATGTGTCGACCATTAAGGAGCTGGCGGCGCGCTGGTACCCGGCGGCTCGTCACAGTGCCCCGGCGAAGACCGGTAACCACCGCGCACTGGGTGATATCAAGGACTCGATTGATGAGTTGAAGTATTACCGCCGCGCTATTTTTGTGCCGCAGGGCCCGGACGCGATTGCTTCGGCGCAGATTGCGCGCGAGGTGGAGGCTGAGCGTGCCGCACGCGAGGCAGCTGAGCGCGAGGCTGAGGCATCCGCTTCTGAGGCGGCCGAGGCGTAAGCTTCGCTTTTCGGCTCTGCCGTGGGTAGTTCCTGCGGGCTGACTTTCGGGGCGAGGTGAGGGGCCTAGATGGGCTCCCCTCCCCTGCGGTTTACACCAAGCACAGCCTGTAACGAGCATCACGGCTTTTCAACTTGGCAGGTTTCCGAATCTCCTGTACAGTAGTATCCGTTGCATATCGCAAGGGAAACCAAGCGAAGCACATGGTGGTCGTAGCTCAGTTGGCAGAGCGCCTGGTTGTGGTCCAGGAGGTCGCGGGTTCAACCCCCGTCGATCACCCCGATGGAAAGGGTCGTTATGGTTATCCGTAACGGCCCTTTCGCTTACCCTCAATCCGGTTCACCCGCACACGGTGTACCCGACAAGTTCCCACTCAACAGTTCCCGTTCAACACAAGCAAAGGATAATTCCGTGGCTATTCGCCCCATCGTTATTCACGGCAACCCCGTTCTGCACCGCCCCGCGGCACCCGTCACCGAGTTTAATGATGAGCTCAAGGAGCTCGTGGCTGACATGTACGAGACCATGGACGCATCCAACGGTGTGGGCCTGGCGGCACCGCAGATTGGTGTGGGCCTGCGCGTCTTCACCTACAAGATGGAGAATGAGGACGGCGTTCCCCCGCGCGGCTGCATCATCAACCCGGTACTGACCCTGGGCAAGATTTCTACCGCCGATCCGGACCCCTACGAGGAGGAAGAGGGCTGCCTGTCCTTCCCCGGTTATGGCTTCCCCCTCAAGCGCGCAGAGTGGGTGACCGTGAACGGTTTTGACGAGCACGGCAACCCCGTCCAGTTTGAGGCGACCGGCTGGTTCGCACGCTGCATGCAGCACGAAACCGACCACCTGGACGGCAAGCTGTACGTGAACCGCCTGAACAAGAAGTGGACCAGCAAGATGAAGAAGGTCGTGAAGAAGGAAGGCTGGACCGTCGACGGTAACTCGTGGATGCCCGGCGTTGATCCGGATCCGTTCGGCCACTAATCACGAGCTCTTCTGAAGGTCAGACGACCTTTCGAGAAGTTTAAAACGAAGACCGCGAATGCACTCTCAAGCGCATTCGCGGTCTTCGTTTTCCATCAGCCGATGATGTTTTTCATCAGCCGACGGTAGCGTGAAACGGGTCATCCTATGAGCCGGGTTCTGTCTAAAACGCCGCCCGAAGGGGCGTTTCGAGGCAATCATCTATCTAGAACGTACGTTGCCGCACGTCTCAAGCAGCCTACCCGAATACGCACCCCACCTCCGTGAAGGAAGCTGACGGGGATCGGGCGCACTACCCTACCATGGCGTATTCTGTTTGACCTTGCTCCGAATGGGGTTTACCTAGCCGGGCACGTCACCGCGCCCGCTGGTGGTCTCTTACACCACCCTTTCACCCTTACCGCGGCGAACCGCGGCGGTTTACTTTCTGTGGCACTGGCCTGCGGGTTACCCCGAGTGGATGTTATCCACCATCCTGTGCTGTGGAGCCCGGACTTTCCTCGAAGCACGTGTGCCTCGCGATTGCCCGGACGGCCCGTTTCACCCAACCCATTATACGCACACCCCCGGCGGTGGCTATTTCCCGGGTTCTCTCACGGGCACTCAGAGCTGGGCACGCAGGGGCACGCGGGGGCACGTACCCTGGGCCTCGCGGGTACACTGGAGAGATGCTGATTCTTCTTCCCCCCTCTGAAGGTAAAACTCCCGCCCCCGCAGGCAACGCGCCCGTCTGCTTTGCTGACCTCTCGTTCCCCGAACTGACGGCTGAGCGTGAGAGCGTCCTGGAGGAGCTGGCGGCTGTCAGCTCGGGACCCGACGCCTTGGCGGAGCTCAAGGTGGGTGCATCCCTCGAAGCAGAGGTGGAACGCAACACGCGCCTGCTCACCGAACCGGCGCAGCCCGCGATCCGCACCTACACTGGCGTGCTGTTCGAGGCGCTGGACTATGAGAGCTTCTCCCCCGCCGAACGCGATGCCGCGCACTGGTCGCTACTGATTTCTTCGGCGCTGTGGGGTATTCTGCGCCCCGAGGACGCGATCCCCGCCTACCGCCTGTCGATGGGTGTGAAGCTGGGTTCGGTGGGTGCGCTCGCCTCCTTCTGGAAGGGCGCGTTGGGTACCGCCCTGGAGGCTACCGCAAAGGACCAGCTGATTCTAGATTGCCGTTCTGCCGCCTATGCGAAGTCATGGGTGACTCCCCCGTCGCAGACTCTGGCGGTTCGTGTGGAGCGTGTGGCGACTGATGGGTCACGTAAGGTCGTCTCGCATATGGCGAAGCATTACCGCGGTCTGTTTGCGCGGTACCTGATTCAGTCGGGCTTGGCGGCTCGTCCTATTGACGGCTCCACAGCGGGTATTGCCGAGTTTTTGGAGGCGGTCAGCGAGGACTGGTCAGTGGAGTGTACCCTGCCGACGGCGCGTAAGGCGGGCGTTTTGACACTACTGGTGCATGAGCAGTAGGTCGCCCAACTATTTGTTTTCGCCTATTTTTTGCATCATATTGAAAATTTTTTAACTATTTTTCTAGAGGCTTAAGCCTGTATCGTCCCCTGTAAAACCACATTTCCCCACATTTCAGGGGTTGCCTTCAATGAGTAGAGAAGGCGGTTAGTGTCCAACTATCCGCCTTCTTTTTGCGAGTAAAAATGTTTATAGTGTTAAACGGCTCGCCATTGGTGGCGGGTATTTCACTCACAAACACTCATATTCCCAACTCAGCACACACGAAGCACGACATGCCATCTACGTGCGGCAAACTCTCAGAGGCTTAACCAACGGTTATTAGTTTGCTAGCGTAGAAGTGAACACTCAGAAACACGTCGATGGGACAATATCATGTCTATTTTTTCCTCTCGTCGCGCCCTTTTTAAGGGTGCGGCAGCACTAACAGTCGCTGGCGCTTTGGGTGCGCACCACGCCGGTGAGCAGAGCGCTCAGGCTGCCACCTTGGACGTTAAGACCACTCCGCTGACGTTTAAGATTACTGAGGCGTCATTTGATATTAGCGGCTTCAACCTCAGCTACGAGATTACCGGTCTGCAGGCTGTGCTTGATACCGGCCTGTACACCCCGTACATCGAGGCCGGCTACTACACCAAGGAGAAGGGCTTCAAGCAGTTCTACTTCTTCGCTCTTGAACCGAAGAAGCGCATCGAGAATGATGTCTACGTTAGGCACCACATCATTAATCGTGATATCACCGGTGGTCCGAATGCAAACTATGGTATTCGCCTGTCTCTTCGTCCGCGCCGTGAGCAGTACACCATTCTGCGCACTCTTGAAGTTCGCCCCACGATTGATACTGAATTCGCGTGGGCACCGTTCATTGTGGACATTGATATGGATGGCGAGTACGCTCCCGATATCTACAGGTCATGTAGCGCGAAGGTTCTGTTGCTCGATAAGAACCGTTGTTTCCACCCCCAGCGTGCGGTGACCCGCGGCGACCTGATGGATGCTATCTACCGAAGCGCCCGCTCTCCGAAGGTGAAGCTTCCTGCGCGTTCTCCCTTCCCGGATTTGTCCCCGAAGGATGAGCGTTACCCGGCGTATATTTGGGCGTATCAGAACGGTCTGACTTCCGGCTGGTCTGACGGTAAGATGCACCCGGAGGCGGTGGCTAGCCGCGCTACGATGGCTGCGTTCTTCTACCGTTACAAGCATCTTCCCTCCTCTACCGGTACCCGCTGGTACAATCCGACCACCCCTGCCGATATGAAGCCTGGTTCCCCGTTCTTCGTGGAGTGCTCATGGCTACACTCGTCGGTGAATATTGATACGAGCTTTATCTATAAGAGCAAGGATTTCCGTCCGACTAAGATTGCTACCCGTGAGGAGCTGGCTCGTGTCCTGTCAATGCTGGGCATGACTGACATCCCCAGTAGCCCTTATATCGATGCTTAAGATTTGGCAGGTGCCGTGAACCGGACGGCTGACCCTACACGTTTTAGCGTGAGTTGACTTCTGAGAACAGCAACTGAAGATAGCGGCTATAGAAGGGGCAGTGAGAGTTTTTCTCTCACCGCCCCTTTTTTGGTGTGGTCTTTTGGGGGTCGGGCTTTATATAAAACCGGGGGCGTAATTTTCGATTTTTTGTCTTATAACTCTCATTGGAATGTTTTTCTCGTGTTTTCATTGAATGTCTAAGACGCGGGTTGGTAGGCTGAAATTGCACTTCAGCATGCCGCCGCTACGGGTCCTCTACTATGTGGATTCGGTGCGGGTTCGGTGCGGTGGACTGTCACTCATTGATCCTCTCAACTTCTTTTCTCATTCGCCCTCTTTCATGCAGAAAATTCAGGTTGGATAATGATGTCCTCTTTCTTTAAACCTGCTCGTGGCACGCGCCGAAAAGTTGCGGGTGCTTCCCTGGTTTTGGGTTTGACTCCGTTGCTGGCTTTGACGCCGGTGGCGGCTCAGCCGGCGCCCGCCTCCCCTGTGAACACGCAGCAGGCAACTACTCAAGAAACACCGGCCCGTCAGATGCCTCAAGTGCAGGGTGGCGATCCTGCCTCTGAGCTGGAGAACGTTGATTTGAAGGTCACGACGGGCCCCCTCAACATTTCTCAGGGCGGTATCGTGTCGGTGACGACCTCTCCGTTGAGCGCCGAGTTTAGGCAGAAGTACACGTTCCACGAGCTCGCGTTGGTGGAACGGGGTTCCACGTACGTCCATGTCGGGCATCATAATTATGTTCCTCTCACTCAGTACGGTGGGATGGTTAGGGACCTCAAGCAACAGGGCAATGTGCGAGAGAACCCGGATGGTAGCCTCACCTTCACGCTCGTTGTTCCCGCCCATGTTGTTGAGGCTCCAGAGGGGACTCTCTTCGATACGGTACTGACGTACTACCCGTCGAATGAGTTTGCGCCGGATTCGTTGACGTGGTCGAATCGCCGGATAACCCGTACTCCTACCGATGTGGTGCAGGACGCTAAACCTACGAAGACCACCTACCTCTTCAGTTCACCTTCTATCGAGCATCCGGAGGAGGATACAACCCTGACGGTTGAGGGTTTCCATATCCTCTCGAAAAGCACCTTTTGGGGTCCTGAAGGCCCGGCGGTCCTGACCCTCTATGAGGTTGATCCGGTGACTGGGCAGGGTATTGGTTCGCCTGTGTTTACTCAGAATCTGAATTACACCAGGTGCGGTCAGTACTGTGATTCGTTCTTGAACGACCATTTCAGTACGGCTATCACGATTCCCGGGGGTACCCTCAAAGCGGGCAGGCAGTACAGGATTGGTTTCTACGGCGGTGGTCTTCCTGACCCGACTTCGGAGGAATACCCTGGTGCATGGATGACCGATGTGGCAGATTTCATCCCGGTAGGTACCCCGGAGCAAGATGCAGCTCCCGCCAGCATCTACGTCTCAGGAGATAAGGTGAGCCCTTATCGCGAGAATAATACTTTGAAGGTGACTGTTTTGGGTCTGCCGCCGCATACCAAGGGCTACTACCGTTTCTCCTTGCAGCCGATTAATGATCATGGCCGTCCGACCGGGCAGAAATCCTGGGAGAAAGTGATTCCTGCCGAGAGCATTCAGAAGGGTCGTACGGAGCAGACGCTTTCTCTCCCTGGCTATGCCCTGAATTTTGAGGTGGCCTATCGGCTCTTTGTGGAGAAGGTAACCCCGAATCAGGGTGATGCTGTCGATTCGGTTGAGCAGGTTGCTTCCAAAGACCTGGACTTGGATATCAGTCAGGAACGGGAAATGGAGGCTGCCAGGAAGTGGATTGTGAACCGTCAACTTCTGCCGGACTACCCCACTGACCGCGATTGGGAATCAGTGAATCGCCGTTCTGTGACGGTGGCATTGTACCGGTTAGCGGGTGCGCCGCAGGTTGAGCTTCCGGCAGTCAGCCCTTACACGGATATTACGCCGGACGACCCTGACTATACCGCTATTATTTGGGCTCGTCAGCGGGGTATTACGTTCGGCTGGGTTGATGGTCGCTTCCACCCGAATGAGCCGCTTTCGGATCGTTCCACGGCTGCGTTCCTCTACAGGTATCAGCGGTTCCAGGGGGAGGCTTCGCCAAGCTTACCGACGTCTCCTTCACTGCCGGACTCTAACCCGAAGAAACAGACGCATTTCCCGCTTAGCTCTCATTGGCGGCTCTGGATCAGCCCGGAGACTGCTTTTTCACGTGAGTCTCGCTGGGCTATTGAGCAACGTATCTGGGGTTACATGCCTGATCAAGGTTACTTCTATGAGAGCTTTGACGGCTTCAAGATGTCGTACCGTCAGGTGGCTGTGATGCTGTACCGTATGGAGCACGGCGGCAGCCGCCTCAGGTAACGCCCGGTCGTGGTGAGGGGTAACCGGTGGGCTGGACTGCTCGATGTAGTTCGGCTTTTCAGCCCGCCGGTGCTGCCTCGGTTTCCCCTCTCCAGCGGCCTCTCTTACCTGACGCCAGGCTTTACGGGGCTTCTTCTCCTCTAGTCTGGCTTTCAGGTTCTATCCGCTCAACTTCTTCACTCACTTCATCTACTCACTCATTTCAATCACCGTATAAATTTTGTAGATGGGATTATGATGTCTTCATTCTTCGCCCCACGAGGTGCCCCGCACCATTCTGAGACCCCGCGCCACCCGGCGAGCGCACGCGTGCTCAGCCTGTCACTGCTGCTGGGTTTGAGTCCGCTTGCGGGTATTACTCCTGCTGCACTGGCGGCGCCTCAAGAAGCACCCGCACAGAACGCGCCCGTGCAGAACGCGCCTGCACAGAACGAACCTGCACAGGGTGATAAGCAGGATACTTCCCTGCCGACCCTGCGCGTGTCCAGCGGTTCCCTCGACATTCTTCACGGCGGTACCGTGCACGTGGAGGGTACCGGGCTGAGCCCCGAGTTCTTGGCGCATCATGAGCTGCGTAGCCTCACGATTGCTCCGAAGGGCTCTTCGACCTACGCTAACCCCTACCAGAAGGTCGATCACCGCGGCCTCATCTTTGAGGCTCCGAAACCGGCTGCTGACGGCAGTTTCAGTGCTGACCTGACGGTTCCGGCGAATAGCCTGCCAGCGGATCTGGAGTACGAGGTCATTCTGACCTACCGCCCCGTCGATGATGCGCACCCCTATGCGTGGAACACTGAGGACCGCGTCCGTGCGGCGCTGCCGGTGGAGTTCAACCTCCCGAAGGCTGTCCTTCCCTCCATCACCTATGATGTTTCGGCTATTTCTGAGGAGCAGATTGCCTCCGGCCAGCCGATTGAGGTGACGCTGACGGGTACCGGTTTTCAGGATGTCAGCTCCGTGAAGTTCACCCTATCCGAGCATGATGAGCAGGGAAAGGTCACGAACGATAATGTGGCTTCGCTTGGTGAGCTGAAGGCGCCGGATACGGAAGAGAATCAGCGCATTTTCGAGGGTCTGATTCCGAACGGCTATTTCCAGAAGAAGGTCACTATCCCTGCGGGAGTTCTGAAGTCCGGTAAGGGGTATTCCCTGGGTGTTTCCGGTGTAGAAACCCACGGGTGGCCTAAGCTGACGCGTAAGTTCCCCTTCGTTCCTGTGGGTAATAATCCTGCGCGCATGGCGTATCAGGATAATTCGTTCAGGAATACCCTGCCGAAGGTATCTGTTGCTGCGCAGAATTTTGATCCCGGTCAGGACCGTGTCTATAAGGTGACTATTTCTAATATTTCACCCGAGGTTGACCTGGGGTACTACCTTGATTCTGTGTCGATTTATAACGCTACCTCTGGTGAGCAGGCACCTTTTGCGAGGAATGATGTAGCGGGCCAATACGATAAGCAGGATGAGCTGGTAACCCGCAACGCTGACGGCACTCTGACGGTGGAGGTTGAGTATAAGGTTCACGGTGATTCCTCCTATAGGCCTTCTTCTCGCGGTTCAATGGCTGAAGTGCGTGCGGTGTTCTCGGACTCTAAGTATTCGTACGGTAGCCATAAGTTCACGGTGAGCACTCAGCTTCCGATGGCGCCTCCTGCCGCTGATGCTGTTGATTGGGAGAACCCGGCGAATGTTAAGTTGAAGGTCGATTCGGGCACCCTCAATATTTCTCAGGGCGGTACGGTGTCGGTGACGACTTCCCCGTTGAGCGCCGAATTCCGTCAGAAGTACGCTTTCTACGAGCTGGCTCTGGTGACGCGCGGGTCGGTGTACGTGTATGAGGAGCACCATAGTTATCCGCCTCTCGAGGAGTACGGCGGGGGTCTCAAGGACTTGGATCATCAGGTGCGGGAGAACCCGGACGGTAGCCTCACCTACACGTTTAAGGTCCCCCCGCAGTACCTTGAGGTTGCCAACGGTACGCTCTTCGATGTGGTGATGTCGTACTACCCGTTGGATGAAAATGAGCCGGAACCTTCGAGTAGGTCGAACCGTTTGTATGCCCGCACCCATATTGATACGGTTCAGGAGGCGCAGCCGACCCGTGGGACCTACACCTTCAGCCAATCCGCTATCGATAACCCGTGGAAGGATACGACGCTGCGGGTTGAGGGACGCCATGTCCTC
>ERZ772910.242-NODE-242-length-33850-cov-5.362657_pt1 | contig 33850 bp, 29 predicted proteins | sample MGYA00511357_ERZ772910 | MGnify/ENA primary metagenome ERZ772910 (study PRJEB29015, sample SAMEA2738096) | human oral metagenome | biome: human oral; feature: human-associated habitat; material: saliva | place: China | collected 2193 ... | reverse complement strand
CTACATCCTCTGGTTGAACAGCCTCAATACCAGCGTAGACAGATTTAGCTCGTTCCGCATCACCGTGGAATCGTACTTCGCTAAACGGAGTTTCTACAATGCCTGGTTGAATGGTGGTAACCTTAATATCTGTAGCAATAGTATCCATACGAATACCGTCAGCTAGCATCTTAACAGCCGCCTTTGTTGCACAGTAAACGGCACCGCCTGGGTATGCGTAAATCCCAGCTGTAGAACCCATATTTACGATATGACCTTCATTTTTATCAATCATGAAAGGAAGTACTGCCTTTGTTACATAAAGAAGTCCTAATACATTCGTATTAATCATTGTGACTGCATCTTCTACGGTACTATCTTGGAATGGATCGAGCCCTTGTGCCAGACCTGCATTGTTTACAAGTACATCAATGCCACCAAAAGCTTCGATAGCTGGTTTTACCTTAGCATCTACATCTTCACGTTTGCTCACATCAAGTACAAGCGTATCCACACGAATACCATATTGTTGCTCAAAATCTTCCTTAATCGCCGCCAAGCGATCTGCACGACGACCAGCAATCAATACATTATCTCCATCTTGAGCAAAAGTCCGGGCACACTCAAGGCCAATACCAGAAGTAGCACCTGTAACGAAAATTTTGCGGTTCATATGTATTCCTCCTTTAAAAGATGGTCCTGATGGGCTCCCAAAACCTCCACCGGCCAGGTCTGACTACGCCCTACGGGCTTCGCAGGGCCAAAGTCGGTTTTGGAAGCCCATCAGGACCTGTTTTAAATACGTTATCCTTATTTCCCGCAAATATTTTCGTTACAGGAATAAAGAAAAAATAGTAATTCAGGACCTTAATTATAATTTATGTTTTGTGGATCCTTCTTTAAGATTTGTGTCTATAGTTTTACCAAGTTCGGATTTACTTACATCTTGGATTTCATAGCCCCAGCGTTTTAGCATGGTTTGTTGTTCTTGTTTTAGGAAATCGAAGAATTGAATGCGATGTTGCTCAGGGCTTTCATAATATCCAATTAAAGCGGTCCGATATTCTACTTCGTGCGATTTTGTAATCGTAATCGGACACAATCCATTCTGAATTAGGTTGCCATTCATCATGAGAAGAGCAGTTCGTTTATTACCATCTCCAAAGAACTGGTTGCGAGCCATCTCGGCATATAATAGAAGCGATTGTTCTAATGGATTCGCCTCTAATGCTTGGCACCTAGTTATTAAATCATCCCAACAAGAATTTAAATCTAACGGAGTAGGTGGTGTATAACTTGTACCACCTATAGCTACTGGTGCATTGCGAAAACCACCAAATCCTAGGCGGTTCTCACTTTCAGAAACCAACTTATTATATTCGATAGCCACTAACTTATTAATCTGAAATCGTTTTAACCGCAAATCCTCTATCAAGGCTTGCCAGCCACGATTAATATTATCTATCTGTCGAGTTTCACTCACACTGAGCCCCGCCACAGAAGTACCACACACAATCGTCTCAACCTGCGGATACGTTGCCGTGTTACCCTCCATCTGTGCCATATCAAACACAAACTGAGCACGCAACTTCTCAGCAATAAACAATGCCAAATCAAAACCTACATAACCATTACTATCAGCAGTCACAACATCACCTCCCTACGTCCATTCAACTATGATATGTATAACACTATTTTACCATATTTCTACTTGTATTATTCCAACGAATATGTTGGCACTAAAAATAAACTAATGTAGATGGCAAAGAACCGATAGGGTTCTGAAAACGACTTTGGCCCTGTTCCGAAGGAACAGACCCGGCCGGTGGAGGCTTTCAGGTCCCTATCGGTTCTTTCACCTAAATGTTCTATTTTAAATGCGCCAACATATCGTTGAGAACTTCCATACAATCCCCAACAATCCCATAGTTCGCGTGTTGAAATATTTCCGCATTCGGATCGTTGTTAATTGCCACGATTGTGTCAGCACCGGTGATGCCGCTTACGTGTTGGATAGCGCCAGAGATACCAAATGCCAAGTATAGTTTAGGGCTTACGGTTTTACCGGTTTGACCTACTTGGTATGGAAGATCAATCCAGCCTTTTTCAACAAGTGGACGTGTAGCGCCTACGACGCCGCCGATAGCATCGGCGAGTTCGTAGAGTTTATCAAAGTTTTCCTTTGAACCCATACCACGACCGCCAGCTACGATGATATCCGCTTCTTGGATGTTATAGCCAGACTTGCTGAATGGAATAAAATCTAGCCGTTTTGTACGAATATCTTCCGGCTTGAGGTCAAATTGTTCAAGTTGGATACGGCCCCAACTGTCCGCAATGCGCTCAGGTTTTTTGAATACATTAGGACGGACAGAGCCCATTTGTGGACGATGGTTTGGCGAAATAATTTCCGCCAAGATATTGCCACCCAAGGCAGGACGTGTCCATTCAACAAGGCCCTCATTGGTATCTACCGTCAAGATTGTGCAGTCCGCAACAACACCATTTTGCATGCGACCAGACATGCGCGGTGCTAAGTCACGACCATTATTGGTAGCCCCAATTAAAAGGATATTCGGTTTATGGTCTTCAAAGAAATCCGTCAATACCTTTGTATAGCCATCCGTTGTATAGTATTTCAAGAGGGGACTTTCAAAAACGTGAACAATATCGGCGCCATGAGCTACAAGTTCCTCCGCCTCAGCTTGAACGTTTTCACCAAGTAGCATAACTTGTACGAGTTGCCCCAGTTCCTTAGCGATGCGGCGAGCCTGACCGATCAATTCGTACGTAACGGGATGCACAACGTCATCGATGGTATCCGCTACTACATAGACATCTCTATATTCATCAAAATTAGTAACGGCCATTATCGGTCACCTCCTTTGGAAACATCAGCACTTTTAACAGCCTCTGCGGCAAATGTATTTGGTTTTACCTCTTCTACCTTTGCTTCGCTAGGCACTACGCTTTCAACAGATGCAGCACGTTGCACAGGGTCTTTTACATCAACCCCTTCATCCTCTGTAGACTCTACAACAGGTACATCATTAGGCACCAAGAGATGGGCGAATTTTTCAGGCTTGATGTGGTATGCCAATTCAAGCACCTTTTTTGCGCCTTCATCGATGGATGAAAGCATTTCTACCTTGCCACGAAGTGGTGGTTGGTACACCTTGCGCACACGCGTAGGAGAGCCTGTAAGGCCAATGCGGCTTTCATCAATATGAGGCATATCACGCAATGTAATATGAGATATGGTATATCGTTTTGCGTAAATGGAGCTCCAAAGACCTGGTTGACGAGGTTCATTGAGTTCAGCTGTAGCTGTTACAAGCAATGGCAACGTAACCTCTACGATTTCATAGCCATTTTCATGTTGCCGTTTCACAACTGCTTTTTGTGCAGCTTGATCAACGGATAGTTCACAAGCATAGGTAGCTTGTGCCATACCGAGTTCCTCTGCAATTTGAGGGCCTACTTGTGCCGTATCGCCATCGATAGCCTGCTTACCGCAGAAGATAATTTGGAATTGACGGTTCATAGTCCGTTGAATATGACGGATAGCAGACGCAATGGTATAGCTAGTAGCCAATGTATCGGCACCACCGAACGCGCGGTCTGTCACGAGTACCGCATCATCGGCACCGAGGGATAAACACTCACGAAGAGCTGCCTCAGCCTGTGGAGGGCCCATGGATAGAACGGTTATACGACTACCTTCATATTGGTCTTTCACCGCAAGAGCCGCCTCTAACGCATGCATATCGTCAGGGTTTACAATGCTAGGCAGGCCTGTGCGGATGAGATTATTTGTTTCCGGATCTAGCTTGATTTCCGATGTATCCGGAACTTGTTTTATACAGACTAATAATTCCATGCACTCACCCCTGTCTAAACTCTACGCCCTTGGCGTTACGAGGATATTTCCAAGTCTTAACAACACTGTGTCCACATAATACGCGACATGTTCCACATTCGAGGCAGCCCGCAAAATCAAAGGCTAGCTTGCCATCTTCTTGTAATGTATATAGTCCTGCGGGACAACCATTAACGAGTTTCATCGCCTCTTCTCGGCTTACGCTTTCACCATCAATAATGATGTGAGGACACGTTTCGTCTACATAGTATTTATTGGCGCCCAAACGCTCTTCTAATTTCATAGGGAACGCACCCCTTTCCAAGCATCACGAATCAATTTGAATAGGCCTACGTCGCTCACGCGGCGTAACAATTTTTTCATCAACGGCACCGCACCATCGCCATTCACGGTAAATACGTCATGCATAATATTGTTTACAAATGCAGGGTACACCTTAAAAATACGAGGATTTGTGCCCAAGAATTTCGGTACATGTTTATACAATTTTAAATCATGACGCAACCAAGACGCCTTGATTTGTTTTTCATATAATTTTGGTACACGGTCCATATTTTCATCGCGCAACGCCACATTAACTGCATCCGCCGCGCATATACCGGACTCAATGGCAAGGTCCATGCCACGAATTGTATAACCAAGATTCATACACATACGCGCCGCATCGCCCACGATGATGTAACCATTGCCGCCCAATTTTGGCATCGCTTTATAGCCACCTTCAGGCACGAGATGCGCACTGTGCTCCTTTAATTGACCATTTTTCAAGAGCGGTGCAATTCTAGGATGACTGGTGAAAGCCTCTAGCATTTCATCTACGGATTTGCCCGCAGAACCGATGTCTTCAAGACCTACAACCATACCTACAGATAGACTATCTTTATTGGTATAAATAAAGCCACCACCAAGGAGACCATCTGTCATGTCCCCCAAGGTGAGCCAAGCCATTCCTTCGTCACCAGATAACATAAGGCGATTTTCGAGGTCCTCTTTTTTAAGTTTATACACCTCTTTTACACCGACTGCCATCGTCTTAGGATCGGTCGGACCAGTTAAACCAGCCTCTTCTAAGAGCACTGTATTAGCACCTTCTGCGATGATAACAAGCTTTGCATACACCTCATCATCGTGACAACGAACACCGACAACGCGGCGATTCTTGCCTTCACCTTCCGTGATAAGCTCCGTTACCTGTACATTAGAAACGAGCAAAGCCCCTTTTTTCTCAGCCTCTTCAGCGAGCCATTTATCAAATTTAGCGCGCAACACAACATAGGATTCTTCATTTTCTTTCACATCTTGGCAACTATATTCGATGGTCGTCATCTCATTACCAGCACCGATGGAAATACGTTCCTTCGTCACCTTTCTTTCAAGAGGCGCACGATCCCTAAAATCAGGCACCAACTTCTCTAACGAATGCGTATAAATACGACCACCCATCATATTTTTTGCACCTGGCGCCATACCACGCTCGATGAGCAACACCTTTACACGCTGCTCCGCCAACCGCAACGCCGCTGCAGCACCTGCCGGCCCTGCACCAACGACGATGACATCAAATGTTTCATTTCGATCTATTGCCATATACTCAGCTCCTTTTTATGAAAGCCTAACTTACATAAGTCTATATATTATATATTCACGATACAGATAGAAAATACCTTTTTAACATACCACATGTACATGAAAATTGTATAAGAAAATAAAAAAGAGGCCTTTCCCCTCTCACACCTAAAGTTTTTGGAGAGGCAATGGGGACTGCCAAAAGCTGACTTTACCCTCACTGTGGATTTCGCCATGCGAAATCTTACGTTCAGGACTAAGTGATGTGTGGGCCCCATGCGTCGCAAGGCTTCTCTGTTGCCTCACACCCTACTTATGGGCCTGCGTCCCACGCAGGCCTTTCTCTTCTAGCACATAAAGTTTTTGGCGGGAGGTGAGGGCTTTCAAAAGACGACTTTGGCCCTGCGTAGCCCGAAGGGCGAAGTCAGACCCGGCCGGTGGAGACTTTTGGAAGCCCTCACCTCCACCCCCATAAAAATTTATAAATTTTTCTAGCTTTCACACAAAAATTGGCGTATGATAATATTAAGAAATCATATATATACGGAGCAAGACACGTATAATACGACCGCATAATGCAAGACCACGGTCAAAGTAAGGCACTCAATATTTAGTATGTACCTAAAAAAGGAGGCCATATGGATCCGCAAAGAATTCTAAAGGCATTATCAAATCCCCATCGGTTAGATATTATATTGTGGTTGAAGCACCCCGAGCAAGAATTCGGTGTTCAAGTACACACTAATACTCTTATCGACTTTTCAAACAGCGTCAGCGTTAAAAGTATTCAAAAGCGCTGTGGTGTATCGCAATCGTCTGTATCCACATTTATGACTATGCTAGAACGTGCAGACCTTGTGGAATCGCGCAAAATTGACCAATACACCTACTATAGACGCAATGAAAAAGTTATCCGCGAGTTTGGCGACTGGTACAATAAAGAAGTATCCATCCAAGCCGATAATATCGACAAATTATTGAAAACAGTAACCTTAGACGACACATCCTATCCATCAACAGAGGATAGTTCTATGCTAAATCAACAACAAAGCATAGGCATATCGACTAAGGGACTAGACTATGAAAAAGATAATACCTAAACACAACTCCCTATCATTGCTTTATAGGGATCAAAAAGGAGCTATAGTGCTAGAGGGTAACCTCAGCAATATAGCTCCTTTTATCAATCATCTAATAAAGTTTGTAAATCTCGTCGATTATAGAAAATATGACGAACCTCCATCACATCGTCAATTACAACATAAAGAATATAAAAGTTTCGCACATTTATCTTATAATATGGATATTTTCTATGCTTTTTACTTGGATAGACAGCAAAAGATTCAGGGCAATCAAGTCTTGCATATATGGCTGCTTCGACATCTGATACAAGACTATGTGCAGCATCTCTATTATGTAAAATATAAGTTATGTAATCAACAATATGATTAAGTTCATGCTCAAATAATGGTAAAAATGTAAGCTTATATTTCTGCTCCATCGTTTCTCTCCCTTACGCGACGAAAAACATCGGTGCCAGAGAATCTAACTTTACTTTCTTTTGCTGCAGAATCAGCTTCATCTAGTACATACTCAATAGGATCTGTTAATGCTGAATATTGTTCAATACTCATTAACACCATAGTTCCATATCCATTCTTAGTTAAAAATACTGGAGAATTTGTTGTAATTACGGTTTCCTCAACTTCAGTAAACTTGTTTCGCAAATCTGATATAGGTCTAATATTTATCAATATCCACACCTCCTTATATCATGATATTATCATTATTTTATCATAATTGCAATCCAAATATAACTATACAATGAAAAAGACTATAACAGAATGCATTAGAATTGCATTCTGTTATAGTCCTTTCAATTACCTTTGTGCTTCGTATGCTCTAAATAATTTAGATAGCAATACAGGCGCTAGTTTTAAAAGTTCTGGGTTTTCGCAGAATGATACGCGAAGTTGTGTTTTACCAGGGTTATTGTCGCCATTTAAGCCACTATAGAAACCATTTAGCGGAGCCATGAGCAATGTATAGTCATTGCCATCGTCCAAGGTTACCCGGCCATGTTCTGCACACCAGGCAGCAAATTCTACGCCATCAAAGCCAGGTTTTGCCACATTGCGCACATCGATAACGAAATAGATGGACGCTTCTGGATTGGAAATGATGAACTCTGGTTCAACATCCTTGAAACCTTGATAAAGTTCAAAGATCATTTGGCGGTAGTAATCACGTTGTTGCTCATACCAGTTATGAAGCTCAGCGTAGCTTTCATGAGCCAAGGCACCAAAAATATATTGACCAAGCGTATTAGCACTGAGATTCGCCGTATATTCAGCAACGGATTTTTCATAGCACAATGCATTATCTGTAATGATAGCACCAATGCGAAGGCCACAAGCATTCCATACCTTAGAAGCCGTTTCAAGGCTAATACGACGACCTTCTATGCCAGGCACATCCTTGTTGGTCAATGTCCAAATACTAGATGTTTCTTTACCTTTTTGATATGCCAATTCGCGATAGGCTTCGTCGGAAATAATCCATAAATTGTGTTTTACACACAATGTTGCATATTCAATCAAGGTTTCCTTGCTGAATAGCTGACCCGTCGGATTATCGTAAGGGATAATCAAGAGTGCACCTGGTTTTGTTTCCATAATGCGTTTTTCCACGGTTTCAATGGATGGCAATTCGAACTCGCCATTTTCGTTGAGGCTACGTTCTACAGCCACTGTTTTACGGCCGATACGTTGACCTACAGCATCGTAGTTCGTGTAGGAAGGGTTGAACATCAAGAGAGGACGTTCCTCTTCCCCTGCACCGCCACAAACGCCAAGCATGATGATTTCCATCGCCATGGACGCACCATCTGTAACGAGTACATTAAGGCCCGTTGTATCAAAGCCTTGGCTGCGCAAAATATGCAAAAATGCTTCGCGACATTCATCGGTTCCCGTCGTAGGCACATATGGCACGATGCCTGTACTGAAAGGACTATTAGTACTTCCTAATGTAAATAGTCGGCGCTGCATGGCGGGATGCATAGGACGCATAACATTGCCAATTGAACCATTTACCAAAACAGGTGGGTCCTTTCGTTCCAAAAATTTAATTTGCCCCATGCGGATCCCGGACGGCTTGCGAGCCATCATATACGGGGATAAAACCGGTAGTTCCATACAGAATCCAACTCCTCTTACTAAAAATGATACATATACATGGATATATATAGATACATTCTATTATAGAGCTTTTACTATAGAAAATCTATAGTTTAATCATATTAACTAATAGCCTTATCAATTTTCTTATATTTTATGTAATTCCTAGATTGTAACCTCTACACCGAAGCGGAAGTTGCGACCTTGGCCTGGCCACCAATCACCAGCGTGGCCCCAACGAACGTTAGATTGTTCTGCATAGTATGTATCAAATAGGTTATTGATGCGACCAAATACAGTCACATTTTCACGCACGCGATAGTTAGCACTAATATCAGTAATCCAATATGTTGTACGAGGGAAGATGTTAGCCGCAGGACCTGGACGGTCGATGATACCGCGAATATCTAAATGAGCATCCCATTTAGCATCGTTGTAATCGAGACCTGCATTAACCGCATGTTTAGGAATATAGCCATCACGATTTGCTTTACGTGTTGGTGTTGCATCGATATGTGTATACGTATAGCCAAGGCGAGCTGCCAAATGTTTCGTCAATTGTTTGCGTACATCTGCATTGATACCATGTGCTTTTTCTGTATCAAAGTTTTTATAGATGCCAGCGAATGTCGCAGGGTTTGTCATTACCCAACCAATTTTATCTTTTGTACTGCGACTAAAGAAGCTGAGATTGCTGTTCCAAGTTTTACCGAATTTATGATGAACACCTAAGCTCCATTCATGACCTGTTTCAGGTTTCAAATTGCGGTTGCCATTTGTGCCATCAAAGAGTTGATATGGTGTAGGAGCCAAGAAGTATTCTTTATACGCTGCATATACATTCGTTTTAGCATTTACATCGTAGCCAACGCTGATGGATGGAGATGTATGCGTGCCAAATGCAGAGTGATGGTCAACGCGAACACCTGGTATGACAGTCCATTTCGGTGCAACCTTCCACTCATCTTGTACGAAGTAAGATGTATTCGTAAGTTTTACACCACCCATATTAAGCACCTTATCTTGACGCCAATCAATGCCGCCAACTACGGTATGATCTTTTGCTTTATACGTCACTTGGTCACCAAACGCACGAGTCTTAATATCTGTTAAATAACCATCATATTTTGTTTTATAATGATTATCTAATACATACAATTGATGGCTCCAACGTTTATTGATGTTATTATTCCAAACAGCACGGAAGGAATCACTTGCTTCTGTACCGTAACGAATGTGATTAAGGGCACCCATATGGTCAGAGTACATCGCATCACCGCGATAGGTATCATAGAATACCTTCACATCATTTTTATCATTGATTTTGTTGCCTACCATGAAGGAACCAGTATGGCTGTTGCCATGTTGCGGAATGCGTTTGCCATGACCATCTTTATAGGAACCGATGATATCTTTTTGGTACCCTACACGCCAGTACCAATCCTTTTTGCTACCTTCGTTCAAGAGAGCGTATTGTTCTAAATCATTGCTGCCGCCCATCATGCGAAGTTTAGTTTGAACGCCTTCCTCAGGTTTTGCAGTGATTACGTTCACAACACCACCGATAGCGCCAGAACCGTACAATGTAGACCCGGCACCGCGTTGTACTTCGATGCGGTCAATGCTAGACATATCTTTCAAAATCGTCATTGGCGGATTCACGCCAGCTGCGCCCATATTGATGCCGTCTACTAAATACAATACCTGTTCAGAACCATTAATGCGGAATGCATTAGAGTTCGTATACCCTACGCCGCCGCCATAAGTATTAACGTCAACACCAGGAACGACACGTAAAGCTTCGTTCATGTTTGTTGCATGGCGTTCACGAACATCATCACCAGTTACCACACCCACACTGGCTGGTACTTGTGAAAGTTGTTGTTCACTACGCGTTGCTGTAACAACAATCGTATGGGAATCCCCTGCATCAGCAGCCCACACGCTAGGTGCGCTAATAGTGCTACCAAATACAAGAGCTAATCCCACATATAGAGATAAACGTTGTTTCTTTGATACTTTCATAAAAACCTCCACACACATCAAACTATAAATTACATACTATAAATATTTTGTGCCATAGATACCATTGCACGGGTCATAAATTGAGAATAACTCATGACCTGCGAGGAATCTACAAGGTACACACGACGATTGGCGATGGCCTTAACGCCCTGTAAAGCAGAATCAGAGTAAAGCTGTTCTGCCGTTGCTGGCGTAGTGCCATCCGAAGTATAGGCCACCGATGGGATGAAAATAATATCTGGATTCGATTTAATTAAATCCTCTCTCGTCCCATTATCAAAAGGGCCTAAGCCTATTTGAGCGGCCGCATTGTTTACCTTTAAATAGTTACACATATCATCAAAGGTTGAACCCTTACCGCCTGTTAAACCAAATTGGGAATAAAACGCCACCAAAGGACGTTCTCCACTATGCTTATTCGCCAGCTCTTCTACAGTTTTTAAATCTGCATCCATGCTAGCTATCATGGATTCATCAGATGCATGTAATAGCCCGGCAATCTCATGAATAGTAGCTTTTGCTTCTTTTACCGTAGTAGGCGTTTTATATACATAAACAGGAATCTGCATATTGCGCATTTCCCCAATCGCATCTGGAGACATCCAATTGGGTACTAATACTAAATCTGGCTGTACAGAGAGCATGGACTCAGCAGATGCTTTCACATGTTTCTCTACCTTAGCCGACGCGTCGGGCACATTATTAGGTACCGTACCAACAGCGGCTACGCGGCTTGGATCAACCAAGGATAGGACTATATCCTCTGTACTCGCTGCAATAGGAACGACACGCTTTGGCTCGCTAGGGACCGTAACAACAGTGCCGGTACCATCCGTCACCTGATGTGTGGCGCCCGTAGTTCCCAGCTGTTTAGGACCACAGCCGAACACCAGAAGTACCATCATGACTATGGTACATATAATAGATATTCTTTGTTTCATACTAACGACCTTCTATAACACCTTCTATGGAAATATATAAGGACTGCAAATCTTGTAACATATCTGGGTCTGCATCCCAATAGCCACGTTGAGCGGCTTCTAACAAAATTTCGGCAATGCGCTGCAAGGCCCACGGATTTACATCACGCATCCAGTCTTGCACCGTTGTATCTAAGGCATACTTGTTAGCATAACCTTCATAGACCCAGTCGGGTACGATATCGCTCGTCGCATCCCAGCCAAAGCTATGGGATACCACATTGGACATATCCGATGCACCTTTGTAACCATGATTCATCATAGCTTGAATGAATTTCGGGTTTTGTGTTTCCCCTTGCACAACGCGGCGCAGCTCATCCGACAAGGACCGCATCACAACGCGGCTACGGTCGGTGCTATCCCCCACATAGGCGCGAGGCGCACTGCCCTTTGCAGTCCGCACTGCTGCAATGAGACCACCATGATAGCTATAATAATCGTCTGCACTCAAAATATGCGTTTCTCGATTATCTTCATTTTTAATGGTCACATCCATGGTCGTTAATCGACGCTGGAATAGCCTCATATCCTGAGGAATATCCTTGTGTATGTGAAAGCTACTCCACTTGCTATACACTTGCGCAATATCTTCTACGGACTGCCAGTTTTTACCTTCTATCAAGGCGCCTACACCGGTACCATAGGCCTGTGGCGGGTCACCGAAGATACGGAGTCGCGCCTTTTTAGTAGCCAACAAAGGATCCTCACCTTGCTCCACGAGCCAATCTACATCATCGTGAATATGTTTTTTTACATAGTTATCATCTGGGGACTCATCTAATTCTGACACCATTTCCACGGCCTTGTCGAGCCAACTAATGGCAGTAGGCATCATATCTCGGATGAGGCCACTGATGCGACCCATTACGTCGATACGAGGCCGTTGTAATTCTTCTAAAGGAATCACCTCTAGGCCTGAAATGCGACCATTGGACTGCCATTTAGGGCGAACGCCCAATAAATAAAGAAATTCCCCTAAACACTGGCCGTGGCTTCTAGAGTTGCTACTAGCCCAGAGAATGATGCCTACCGTTTCAGGGTACCGTTGTTCGTTTAAGATATAGTCAGCAATGACTTGGTCTGCCAAGTCTATCCCTAGCTGATAAGCAATCTTTGTGGGTAGTGCCCGTTCATCGAGGCCATAGAAGTTACGCCCCGTAGGCAATACATCAACTTGACCGCTGGAAGGAGCCCCACCAGGGCCGGGTTCAACATATTTTCCCTGTAAGCCCTGCGAAATGGATGTAATCTCATTCTTTGTTTGCCCTAATTTAGGTATATACTCGCGCACAATGACTGCGGCCAAAGGCGCTAGCCGTTCTGGTACTGTATAATCTGGTGTATTCACCACATACCTTACAAACGCACGCAGTTCGTTCCAAATTTGATCAATGATGTGACTATAACGAATCCCCTCGTCATTTACGTCCCCTGCATGTTGCTCTATATAGGACCAATCATAACCTAATTCTTCGGCTAAGATTTCAAGACCCGATGCAATATCCCCTTGTGGCATCCGTACAATGGCGGTAATAAATTCCTCTAGCTCCACACCTTCAGGTCCTTGCCCTAAAATGTGCAAGCCATTTCTCATCTGCATATGCTTTAGGTCGCTTAACTTTTCATGGACAGCTGTAATAAGATCGTCCATCTCCATTGCAGCGCCTTGTTCTTCATCGATGAGATGACACGCCATGGCTTTCTCTCGAATCACGTTCTCTATATCCGATACACTCTCAGGATGCTCTTGCTCAAAATGACTATGCTCATCGAGCAAGGCTTCTAGTTCTTCAAACTCATCATATAGACCAGCTGTCGTCATCGGTGGCGATAAGTGGCCTACTAAACATGCAGAGCTACGCCGTTTTGCCTGAATACCCTCACCTATGATAGTCGTCCAGTAAGGGTAAATATTAGGCAAACTAGAAATGCCTATTTCAGGATAACAACTAGCACTGAGGCCAGCGCCTTTACCAGGCAGCCATTCTAATGAGCCATGGGTACCCACATGAATGACCGCATCCGCTTCAAAAACATTTCGTACCCAATGGTAAAAGGCTATATATTGATGTGGCGGTGGCAAACAGGGGTCATGATAAATAGCAGATACATTTTCCCCAAAACCACGAGGTGGCTGCACCGTAATCCATAGATTGCCATTGGAAAAACCAGGGATAATAACCTCATCATCGTAGACGAATACATCTCCAGGCGCCGCGCCCCAAGACTCGATCATAGACTTTTGCGTATCTTCTGGCAGCGTTTCAAAATATGCTTTGTAATCAGCACAACTCAAATGCCCTTCTGCAGAAGCTAAGAGCTCATCAGTGAGCATAGACCTGTCATTCGTCATATGAGATGTGACTATATCCATCAACTCTGCACTCGTTTCTGGCACAGTATCTACGGTATAGCCCTCGTCTTGCATACTCTGTAATAGTCGTCGTACCGATTCAGGCGTATCAAGTCCTGCAGCGGACCCAATATTGGAATTTTTAGGCGGATAGTTATGCAGGATAATAGCTACCTTTCGCTCCGATACTGGAATATGTCGTAATTTAGACCATTTAATAGCCCGCTCTACAATAGCAGCAATGCGTTCTTTTACAGGTAGATACACATAGTGACCACGCTCATCAAAGGTTTGACACGCCACGACGCCACCCTGAATGACGCCATCGAGCTCAGGTTGTGATATAGATAAATTCACATCCAAAGGCGTCACGCCTTGCGGGTCTGCAGCCCAGGTTTTCTCATCCATGTATATAGTATAGCCCTGAATGATAGGCACATCCTGTAACTTTAATTCCTCCAAAGTTTGCGCCCCTAAGGACTGATAGGAGAATTTACAAGTATTTATGAGCACATCAAAGGGGAATACATCCTTACCAAAGAGATGATTCATGGACAGCTTCATATTAGGAATGCCTACACGAGGATTCGAGCCATACTGTCCATAAAAGATAATCGGATTGTATTGATGTTTATAAATCTCTTCGAATAAGGCCTGTTGATACTCAATATCCCCCATAATCCATTCGTCGCGATAGAAATACACCGCGATGGACGGCCAATCTGGATTTCCTTCGGCCTCCATGAACTCATCATAGGTTTCGTAGATATTTCCATAGCGGCCCATGATGGCTTGCCACGGAATGTGGTCAGGTTCCTCCCATTCGGAGATTGGTTTTGTACTGAAAGCACCGTTAATAAGGCGCACATAGTTCATGACGCCACTGGTGCGGCGATAGCTTTCAAGAAATCTCCGTTGATTTTCGTCTATATTACGATAGAGAATATCTGTTTTCTTAGGCTCTACCACATCAATCCAATACTTAGAATGATGTGCATACAGCCAACGCTCTAGACGCTCTAAAAATGGCGAATCTAAGCCAACCCCCATGTTGGTTACGAGAACGACATCTGCAGCGCGTAGGCGGCTTTCAAAATCCTCATCCCAAAGGGGCTGTTTTTTCATATTACAGATGTCCACCTCACCCTGTATCAATTCAGGATAGGTGGCAACAGCCTTTTCTATATATTGGATTTGTTTTCCTAAATTAGAAATATACATGAGACGACTCATGATCTACCTCCGCGATACTCGTAAAATATCATCCGCCGTAATAGTATCCATGGCGTAATAACTGCCATTCATTAATTTACATAATTCCTTAGCAAGGCCTAGCTTGATAAAGCCCGTTTCCGTATCGATAACGATACAGTCTACAGACAAGGTTCCAAGAATACGAGCCCATTGTTTAGCCTCTGCTACGGGATCCTCAGAATCCCCCGACGTAGCTCGACCATCGGTGATACATATAATCTGAATGCGTTCTGCCCGATGGGCACGCAACAATCTATCGCACATGGTGTAAGCCATGCGTAAACCGTGAGCTAATGGAGTTTTACCACCTGTAGGCATAGAGGCTAATAGTCGCTCTGCGCGCTCTACGCTACGGGTGAACGGCAATAACACCTCTGCCGATTCCTTGCGAAAGGCAATGAGTCCTACTGAATCACGATGGATATAGGAATCACGCAAGAGGCTCAAAATAGCGGATTTCGTGGCCTCCATGCGATGCCGTGCCGCCATAGAACCGCTAGCATCCACCACAAAGAGCTGATATGCGCCAACACGTTTTTCTCGAGCTTTACGGCGATAGTCCTGTGGTTTTATCACTATAGATAATCCCTTAGCTTCTTGCTGTTCTAATGGCAAAGACTGCGTAGATTGTGTTTCTTGTTCCACCTTAACAGCAGCTCGCAACCGTTGGTAGGGTGCTGCCGCTCGCAATGTATCGACTAAGGCTAAGTCCTCAAGAGCATGTTCATCTTGATAGGCTCGAATCATGCGCCCTCGAGTATCCTTTGTCTTAGTCATGAGGCGACGACCAGAACCCTTGCGATACTGGCGGTCTACCGTCTTATAAGACTGCAATTTCCAATGAAACATATGGTTAGCTATACGGGCAACAGTATCCGGCAAGGATACAGAAGATAGCCCGTTAGATAAATCTCCATCCGTATTTCTAGAGTCAGAACTATCAGGTTCCTTAAGGTTAGCGTCATTAGTGCCGCTAGTTTCTTCTTGATTAGCGTTGCCAGATACGTCTTGATTAGACGCGCCATCTTCGGTACTACTTATATCATTATTGGAATTATCTGATTCATTGGGATTGAATTCATCACCATTAGAATCTTCTCCACCCGAATTACTCGAATTATCTACATCAGAGTCCTCTGCTATTTCAGTATTCTTCTGCAACTGATTTTGGTCGTTTGTACTGCTTCCATTATCCCCTTGTGATGATTGAGATTCTGATGCTTCATCTCGCTTCATACGATGGGGCAAGACATATAAAGCAGCTCGGTCTGCATGGATGGGCTTGCAGTACGAGCTGCCATCTAGGATTGCTAACGATTTCATTACTTGTAGCAATACATATTCCGCACCATGGCCTACGGTGCGTGCTTGTATTGCATAGGATATGGCTAGTGAAAGCATAGCATCCGAAACAGCAATATTCTGAACTCGTTTAATAGCTATGAGAGATAACATATCCTCAGCTGAAATAACATCTATTGAGCTAGTTTCCTCCTCATATAAGGCATCGTCCAAGTCTGATTGACTATCCCCTGCTATAGATGCTTCACCACATTGAATTTCTTCTCGATTTTGTTGCAACACAGCTATACGAGATTCTAGTGTAGGTGCAGCCATAGATACATGCACATCGACGAGTTCCCACTCCGCATCATCTAATGTTCTATCTCCATGATTGATAGTCATGATGAGCAGTATTTGACGTCGCTTCGCCTCTACTAATAAGGCATGACGAACCTCAGACGCCAGAACGTGCCCATCATCGACAACCCAGCATCGAGCGCTAGTGTCATCTAAAAGACCTGCGGACATAATCATCTTGCCCTGCTCTAGGGACGCTTCAAAATTGATAGTCTCTTGTAATTGTGAATTTTCTACATAAATGGGTATCAAACGATAGGGAATATGCCATGCCTCGAGGAACTGGCGAAGGATATAACTTTTACCCACACCAGTACCACCAGAAATAACGAGAGTATGAATCTGATTGTTTACAAGTCCTATTTTGAGGGCCTCTTGTACAGATGTTTCCATAGCTAGCCCTCAAGCACAGCCGTTACTACTGTATCAATGCGGTCTTCATCGTGACCTTGCTCCTCAAATGGCAAACGACGTAAACGGTGTTTCAATGCTAATCGTGCTGCTATCTTGAGGTCGCTCTCTGTGATTTGATGGCGACCGTGAAAGGCTGCGTGTGCACGAGCGGTGTGCATCATCGTAATATCTGGACGATGACCATCAACGCCAACACCAATACTAATGCTTGCAAGTTTCAACAATACCTCATCGGTGGGAATGATGCTTGGCAATAATTCACGAGCTTGTAATAAGCGTTCGTGTAATGCTCGTTCCGATTCCGCATAAGACGATACGAAACTTACCGGGTCGTCGCCAAAGGCAAGACGGCGCTTGATAACCTCCATCCGTTGTGCTGGATCATGCTCACCATAGACCATGACGGATAAACCGAAACGATCTAGCAGCTGAGGTCTAAGGTCACCCTCTTCGGGATTCATTGTTCCTACGAGGATAAAGCGAGATGGATGAGAGTGGCTCACCCCTTCACGCTCTACCGTATTGACACCCATAGCTGCTACATCAAGTAAAATATCTACAATATGGTCATCTAATAGATTAACCTCATCTACATAGAGAATGTTTTGATGTGCTGCGTGCAAAATGCCTGGCTCAAAAGCTTTCACACCGTCCTGTAGTGCTTTTTCTAAATTGATAGACCCTACAACACGGTCCTCTGTAGCATTAATAGGAAGTTCCACAACGGTCATGGCCGTAGCCCCTGTCTCCATAGGGGGTAATAGGTTCGCCAAAGCGCGGACAGCCGTAGATTTGGCAGTGCCCTTTTCACCTTCAATTAACACACCACCAATGGATGGATTAATAGCATTGAGTAACAGGGCCAACTTCATTTCATCTTGACCAACAATAGCAGTAAATGGATATAACATAAGTCTGACCTCATTCGGAATCGCAATACAAGGATGTAGCCAAAAATAAAATTAGTAATATAAAAATAACTAACTATCTAACCCAAGATACTTATTGCAGGTCTGGATCGATAGACATGTCAGTACTAGCATTAGTCTGTTTATACGCTTTGATATCCGTAGTCCCTTTCGGGAATACAAAGATGCGTTGTTGTTTAAAGTATGGATCATCGTAGACCGCTGCCGATAGATGGAATGCGTTTCGTAGATTCTCTGCAGTCAGCACTTCACGAGGCGTTCCTACATCGACTATATGACCATCACTAACCAAGACGAGCTTAGTACAATATTTAGCAGCTAATTCTAAATCATGAACGACAATTAGAATCGTTTTCCCTTCGTCACATAGTCTACGACCTTCGTGGAAGATATCGTCAGCGTACACTAAATCAAGAGCCGCCGTCGGTTCATCTAATAACAAAACCTCTGTTTGTTGTGCCAAGGCCTTTGCCAAGAATACCCGTTGACGCTCGCCGCCACTGAGGAACTGTACAGACCGATTACACAGATGGTACACGCCCACTTCTTTCATGGCCTTTTCTACGATTGCTTTATCCTCTGGACCTTCTTGTTGCCACCATTTTAGATACGGATAACGGGCTGTCATCACGATATCGATGGCTTCATAATCAAAGGACACATTAACGGATTGTTGCATATATGCCACATGATGAGCAATTTCCTTGTCGCTCAAAGAGGCGATGCTTTTACCATCCCATAAAACCTGACCTCCAGAAATAGGATAGAGTCCACGCAAGGTTTTTAACAACGTCGTTTTACCAGAACCATTAGGTCCGATAATGCCGACAAATTCACCGCTATCAATAGAGAAGGACGCATCCTTGAGAATGTGGTTTTCCCCTAATGTAACGGATAGTGATTGAACATCTAATTTCATTAGGCCCCTCCTTTACTGCGCAAGCGGTGAAGCAAATATAAAAAGTATGGTGCCCCTAAGAGGGCCGTCATGATACCTACGCGAATCTCAACTGGTTGTGCTATGATGCGACCTAAGGTATCACAGAATACGAGGAATAATGCTCCCCCAACACCGGCCATCGGCAGTAGAATTCGATGATCCGACCCCACTAATAAACGCACAATGTGAGGTACCACGAGTCCTACGAAACCAATGGAACCGCTAACACATACGGCAGTAGCGGTAACTACGGACGCAAGGAATAGGAATAACATACGGTACACCATAACAGGCAAACCTAAGGCACGAGCCTCGGTATCACCGAGAACGAGTACGTTCAGATGCCGCCCAAGCAGCATCAGAATAACGCTGCCCGTCATAATAGGTCCTACTGCTAATAGAACATGGTCCCAGCGACGGAAATCAAGACCGCCTACCATCCAGAATAGGAATTCACGCAATCGATATTCATTAATCATCGTCAAAATACCCGATGTAAAAGCACCGAGGAGCATACTAACGGCTACACCTGCTAGCAATAAGGTTGTCGTGTCTAACTTGTTATTGCGCAAGGTCAAGAGAATAGTAATACCAACAGATACAAAGGCCCCTACAAAGGCAAAGGCGGGCATGTAAAACATGCCGAGAGATGTTACCCCCAGTGCAATAGCGATAACGGCACCTAGGGATGCCCCTGCAGATACGCCCATGATACCAGGGTCTGCTAAGGGGTTCGAGAAAACGCCTTGCATAACCGCACCAGCGAGGGCCAAGGCGCCACCTACGAGAAGGCCAATGATAAGGCGTGGCATGCGGATAAACCATAGTACCGCCTCTTGTTCAGCCGTAATAGGCTCTGTAAAGTTCACTGGTATACCCATACCATTTAAAATGCTTTGAATGCCCCCGCCAATAGGAATCATAATAGTCCCTACATGTAGTGCCAAGAGGCTTACAACACATAGTAATACCCCAATCAGAGTTATCGCCATGATTCGTTTCGTCTGTTTACTCATGAGAACTCCTTTCTAACTGAGGATACACAGTATGCATAATAGCAAGCATCGCTTCGCCGATATGCTGATTCATAGTATATAAGTACGCAGCCGGTAAAGGCTTAACACGATGTTCTTTTATAACTGGCAGATTTTGAAAGGCTGGATTTGCTAAATATCTATCTGCTAACCCCTTATCCATCCCCTTATAGGACGGAATAAAGATAAAATCTGGATTCATAACTAACACACGTTCCTCCCCAAAGGGTATCCGTGGCGGTAAGCCAATCTTATTAGGTGCATTATAAATACTCATGTATTTACACATATCATCAAAGAGACTGCCCGTTCCCGTGTAACCATCCATAGAGGATACAAAAAGAACTGTCTTGCGCTGCTCTAGAGGTATGGATGCGCCTAGACGTTTCATTTCATCTAACTCACGATGTATCTTTTGATCGTAAAACTGCCCCTTTTCCTCTTCTCCTACGATATACGCAACATCCTTTACATTTTTAATAACCCCTTCCACCGTAGAGTCCGATGATACGACAACTGTTGCAATGCCCATATGGCGCAAGCCAGAAATAACATCAGCAGATGTATAATCTGGGGCTATAACAAGATCTGGTTTCAAAGCAATTATCTTCTCTAAAGGATAGGAACTCATAACAGGCTTAACCTGCTTGGCCCGTTTCGCTTCTAAAGAGTAATCCTCATAGGTGGACAATTTATTGATACCAACCAAGCGGTCTGGTTCTACAAGACCTAATAAAATCGTATCAAATGCAGAGGACAATGCTAAAATGCGCTTTGGATTTTCAGGTACTGCTACAAGAACCCCATCGTAACTGTCAACATAACGCGTATGAGGCGTATGGGAACTTTCATTATAGGACACAAGTGGTCCACAACCTGTTATACATACACAAAAGAGTATCATCAAACATATGAGAAACCTGATGTTCTTATTCATGATGATACTCCTTGTATAGTTATAACCGACTGTAAATGATTAGTCTAAATAATTATCCTAATTTAAAGCCAATCTATTACTCTAGAATTTATATGTGTAGCTAACCTTGTAGTTAAATGGCTCATCCCAGTATTCCCAATCGCCATTGGAGATAACATTATGACGATTGAGCAAATTCCGTGCATCGATTCGCAAGGATGAATGTTCATTGAATTGATAGCCTACATAGGCATTCCAAGCCACGAGGTTAGGATTGATGCCGCCATCGCGGTTTTTCAAGCGTTTCGTTACGAAATTAAGGCTTGAACCAGCAGTCCATGTTGGGCTGTTGTAATGAATGCCCCCTGTAAATTGCAACTTAGGATTTGCTTGTTCCCAGTAGGTCTTATCGATTTCCCGTTGTTTAGGATTCATATACGCTGCACCCACAGTTACTTTCAAGCGATCTGATAATTTACGGCCATATTGCGCCTCAATGCCAACATTTCTAAAACGGCCTCCATTAACGCGAATCGTCATTTTACCATTGCTATCTGGTTTCCAAGAGAAGAAATTTTTGAAATCCATATAGAATGCGGCAACCTTCCAACTATCCTTCTTTGTAATATGCTTATAGCCCAATTCATAATTCCAACCTTCTTCAGGCTTTAAATTACGACCGCTAACCGATTGATATTGTCGATTTACAGTTTTAAATGTATCGCTGAGGTTAGGCATGGTGAAAGCCTTCCCTACGTTCATATACAGAGATGATTCCTTATTGATTGTATGATTTAACTGGAATTGTGGCGTCAACACTTGTTGATTCTTCACAGGATCCTTGATATCCGTATAACGTAAGCCTAGAACAGTAGTCCATTTTGGATTGATTTGATAGGAATAGCTACCGTATAAAGCAAGACTATGACGATGAGGATTTGCATAGACGGGACCTGATGTAGTGCGGTACGTTTCTCTCTTACCGAGCACACCTGCAATTAAATAGTCCTTTCCACCTCGGAAATCCCATTCGTGTTGCACATCAAAACCATATTGGCGAGCAATATAGTTACTATCATTAGATGTGTAGGATGAAAGATTATGTTTCCGGTTTTTACCCTTCAAATCTCTATCATTGTAGAAAAGAGTTGCTGTTGTATTATCATCCTTGAAAATCAAGGATGCATTATTTTTCGTATCATCATAGGCATATGTAGTAGAGTGACGATTGCGGTTTGTTACGTTACTTTCAGTACTCACCTGTGCATAAGCAGATTTACCTTCAAAGCGGCTAAAGTTGAATGTCACCTTGTCGCTTATCTTACCACTCATAAATAGGCCCAAGGAATTACCTTTTTCACGAGCCGTATAATACTCATAGCCACGAGGGCGAACGACTGAATCTGTACGAACTGGTGTGGAAGGATCTTGTTCACCAAAGAAGCCCCGTTCTACACCAATCAAGAAACGAGGTGTACCATAATTTACGCGATAGGAGTGACTGCCTCTATTACCAACTGCAACGGTAGCAGAACCGCCTTCTTTATTAGGTGTCTTAGTGATAACATTTACAACGCCACTCATTGCATCAGAACCATAGAGAGCAGATGCAGCCCCCTTCAATACTTCAATACGAGCAATAGAGTCCGTCGGAATAGAGCTAAGACCACCCTTACCATTAAGGTTCATGGGAACGCCATTCACGAGAATCAAAGACCCCCGTTCGAGGCCACGGATATTCACACGGCTATCCATAGCACCGTATTCGAGCCCCGATGCACCATAGGAGAAGGACGTAACACCTGGCACCATATTAACCGCATCAAAAGCATTTTTAGCACCACTATTCATGATATCTTGCTCAGTGATGACATCCATCGCTGCTGGCGTATCTAAATCCATAAGCGCCATACGATTTGCAGTAACATTGATAACATGTGTTTCTGTGTCAGATGATGTAGCAGTTACATCTGCTGCATAAGCATTCACAGTTAAACCCATCAAAGCCATACAGATAAGTAGAGACGTACGTCGTTTCATTTGTTTATTCATAACAAACCCCTCATAACACACACTAATTATTCATAAAAAGTACATATTTGTATTATTACACATTTAAAAGGACTGCACAAAACCCATACCCCCTATTAGTACTGGATTTTATATAAATCTCTACAAATAAATATTAGAACTTTTGTGTATAACTCAATTCATATGTGAATGGATCACCCCAGTATTCATAATCCCCATTGGTGATAACGTTGTGACGGTCTAACAAATTGCGTGCATCTAGACGAAGTGTTGCATCCTTGTTGAAATGATAACCCACATACGCATTCCAAAGGGCAATATTAGGGTTTAAGCCACCATCTCGATTGCGCAACCGTTTTGTAACAAAGCTAAAGGATGTGCCTGCTTCCCACGTTGGGCTTTCATAGCGAATGCCTGTAGTGAATTGCAATTTAGGGGCCGCTTGTTTCCAGTAACTTTCATTCATTTCCTTTTGTCTTGGATTAGAGTAAGATCCGCTCACGTTCCATTTGAGGCGGTCGGATAAACGTCTACCATATTCGGCTTCGATGCCCACGTTGCGGAATTTCCCGCCATTTACTCGCACCAAAGGTCGACCATTTGCATCCGGTTGCCATTGGAAGAAGTTTTTGAAATCCATATAGAACACATCAACCTTCCAATCATCCTTTTTGTTAATCCGCTTGTACCCAATTTCATAGTTCCAACCCTCTTCTGGTTTGAGATTTTTACTGCTTACCGCTGTATAACGACGGCTAACGCTACGGAATGTATCGCTCAAACTAGGCATTGTAAAAGCTTTCCCTATGTTCACATACATAGAGGATTGTTTATTGATAGAGTGCAACAATTGGAATTGTGGCGTCAACACATGTTGATCCCTAATTGGGTCATCGATTATGGTGTAACGCAAACCTACAATAGATGTCCATTTAGGGTTAATTTCATAAGAATAACTACCATACACAGCATAACTATTGCGTTTAGGATGAACGTACACAGGAACAGCCGTTGCATGATAGATTTCTTGTTTACCTGTAACACCTGCGATTAAATAGTCCTTACCATCTCTAAAATCCCATTCATGCTGTACATCAAATCCATATTGACGTGCGCGATAGCTTGTTTCAGTTGCCTTAGCTTGGGACGTATTGTGCACCCGGCTCGTACCATGCATCGTACGGTCATTATAGAACAAGGTTCCTGTAGTACCCTTGTCCTTATAAATTAAGGAAGCATTATTGCGATCATCCTTATAATGATACGTCGTAGAATGTCTTGCTTGATTAACCGGATTTGTTTCCGTACTGATTAGACCAAAGGACGATTTACTTTCAGCACGATTAAAATTCAATGTTACCTTATCTGAAAGCTTACCACTCATAAAGAGCCCCAACGAATTGCCCTTGTTGCGAGTACTATAGTAATCGTAGTGTTTAGTACCTGCATAGTCGTAGCGAATCGGTGTGGATGGATTCTGTGTACCCCAATATTTTCTATCAATACCAATGATAAACTTTTCTGTACCGTATGACACATCAAAACGTTTAGACCCACGATTACCTACAGCAACTGTAGCAGAGCCACCCTCTGTAGATGGAGTCTTGGTAATAACGTTAATAACACCACCTAATGCCTCTGCACCATACAATGTAGAAGCAGCTCCTTTCACTACTTCGATACGTTTTATGGCACTCGTAGGAATAGAGCCGAGTCCACCTTTGCCATTGAGGTTCATAGGCACGCCATTTACAAGAACAAGGGCACCACGGTCAAGGCCTCGAATATTCGTACGGCTATCCATGCCACCAAAATCGGCACCGCCGGCACCATAAGAATTTATTGTTACCCCTGGTACGGTCGCCACCGCATCAAAAGCAGTGGTAGCACCAGTATTTTTTAAATCCTCAGGTGTAATTACATTCATCGCTACAGGTGTGTCCAAATCTAGGAGAGCTGTGCGATTAGCTGTAACATTGATTACATTGGACGACTCTTGATTCTGATGAGTTGTCATATCTACCGCATAACCATTTACACTCATACTAAGTAACGCCATCATTGTAGCCACATATACACGTTTATTCATTTCATTCATCATCCTATATTTTCTACTAAAAACTATTTTAAATATATAATATACATCTCTATTCAAGTTCGTATCTTATATAAAAAATGTCTGATTTAGGTTCTCCGGTCGTATTTGTAGCACCACCGGACCTAGCCGCCAGTGCCAATGCATCATTATCAAGAAGGCTAGAACCACTACTCCTCTCAATTGCAGCACTTACATAATTACCTTCGCCATCAAAATAAACCCTAATGGTAACTGTCCCTGTAATTCCTCTACGTACAGCTTGTGCTGGCATGACTTTATTGGCATCTAAACTAGCACGATAACCGGAAACATCAAAGTATCCCGAACCTTCCGTATCACTAGTCCCAGGATTGTCGCCCTGTGTACCAGGGCCGTCATTTGCTTTACCACCATTGCCTACGGGGCCACCACCCGGGCCTGTTGTATCACCATCGCCGGGAACACCTACAGGATTATCTGTATTCCCATGTAGATTTACACTAGCCGCTTCATTGCCACCTAGATAAGGATTAAGATTTTGCAAGCCCGGTGTCGGTTTTCCCGATAAATCCGGTAATACACTACCCGACTTACCGCCCGCAGCATTTTCTTTATCATCAGCGACAATTTTCTCTTGCTGTTTCTTCTCCTGCTCAGGAGGTTCCGGTTGCACCATGTCAAGATTGATGACCAAATCTTTCTTTGGCGTTTCTGGTGGTTTTAAATGGCCGAACAAATCGCCTACAATACCCCAGTATGCTAAGTTGACCACCAATGCAGCGATAAAAGGAATGCCATATCGTTTACTCACCATAGGATCACTTCCGTTCTGTCGCTACGCTGACAAATCGAGCACCACTCATCTTTAGATTATCCAAAATGCTAATAACATCCTTATACGCAATATCTTCAGATGCACGGACGATAAAAGCCTGTTGTGGTTCCTTCGCAACAATAGCTTGAATTTCATTGCCCAAATCATCAGGTCTAATTTCACGTTCGTTCAAATACATCTTATGAGTAGCTGTGAGCGAAATCGTAATCGGCTCAATTGTTTTTGCCGTTGATGCAGAGGCCTTTGGCAAATTGAGCGGAATTTGTTCCTCTGTATTCATATATAACGTACTCATCATGAAAAATACGAGCAAGAAAAATACAATATCGATCATAGGTATAATCATGATGGTAGGTTCTTTTTGTATTCCTACTGAACTACGTTTCATCGTTGACTCCTAATATATAAATCCAAGATAGAACCTAAACGTTGTTCCAATTTTGCAATATCATAATTTACTTTACTTGTGCACCAGCTATGGATAGCTAATGCTACGATGGCTACTGAAAGCCCTGTAGCAGTGGCAATCAATGCTTCAGATACACCACCAGTAATAACTGTAGGGGCACCGATATCGCCACCAACAGCAGCGAATGAGCGAATCATACCGACTACAGTACCCAATAGGCCAAGTAATGGAGCCATCGTAACCATCATGCTAAGCCAGTTAAGTCCGCGTTTTAAACGTTCATCCATATAACCTACTACATCGTGAAGGCGATTTTCCAAGCCTTCAAAATTATATACGGAATCTACAATCGGTGTTACAAATTGACTAAGTGCATCATCATTATTCTTAATCGCTTGTTCTAATGCAATCCAATCATTCGCATTACGACCTGCTTCAATGCTAGACGACAATTGTTGAATTTCACTGTCAATGCGACGATACATACGAATTCGCTCAAATAAAATCGTACATGCTGCCAACATAAATAAAACTAGCGGATACATGACTACACCACCCGCATTAAAAAGATGAATTGCATACTCCATAATAACCTCCATACATTTTAAGATTTACAGTAATAACTTATACGCTAACAAGTGTACACACCAACCAGTTAGTCATTAATCGACAAATTACGATTAATCTTCAATTAGTTTATTATTCCATAAAGCCATAGCTAGTACAATAAACCTATACCCTGTATGGGTATTCATATTCAATACATTTTATTGTATATATAACATATATAACTATTTTTTCCATTCTATATAAACATATTTCTATTCAAGAAAAACAATAATTACACTCAAAAAAAATTACATTCATTAACCTTGTGAATATATAAAAAAAGCAGTCTATGGAACTTATTCCTATAGACTGCTTTTCCAGTATTTATCAGTATTATCAGAGCTTATTATATATTGTTATGGAGTGCGCCTAAATACATATTTATTCTGTTTGTTTTGAGTTATGAATATTTTTTATAGCTTTATGAAACTGAGTATAATTATACTCGCCTCCATAAATATAACAAGGCTTACAGAGGATGAATCACTCGTCCTCATTACATAATGTAACGCGCGTACCAATTTAACGCTCATATCAATTTAACGTTCGCACCAATTTAACGCTCGTACACCACTTGAGCCATGCTATAGATGCCTCGACCTACATGGTAGGTCTTAGCTAGCATTGATTCATTAGATACGATGGCAATCTTTTTATTCATTATGGCCTTAAGATTTACTAGCGCTGGATCATTATAATAGCTTGCATAAACCGCATCTCGATTATAGTCGGGTGCCCGTGTATCCATCGGCACGATAATAACATCAGGATCCGCCTTGATGAGGTCCGCCTTTGTGCCATAGTCAGTTAATCTTACACCCGATTTAATGGCTGCATTGTCTACTACTACATAGGTAAGCATATCGGCAACTAAGGTCTTTGATTTGCCATACAAACCATTTTGGTTATACACAGCAACGGTCTTCTTCGGTTCATCACGACGCGCAAAGCGAAGTGATTCTGTATCGCGAATGTAGTTCATCATTGTACCGATGAGGCTTTCAGCCTTATCTTTTCTACCTAGTAATCGCCCTACATTTCGAGTTTGATCTTCTACATCTTTCACAGTCTCAGGCGCTCTAAGCAAGGCTACCTTGATGCCCTTATCTCGCAAAGGCCGAAGTAGTTCTGTCGATCCATTCGCATCTTCAATGATAACAATATCTGGTTTTAATGCAGCAATGGCATTTACATTAGGTGCCACCCGTTGCTTAACAGTATTGGTAACTTGGTACGGCGCCTCTGTGCTAGCCACGACGGAATCACCGGCTAGTTCACTCACCAAATCCGCAGCATTAGGTCCTACTGCAACAATACGCTCCGCCTTATGGTCTAGCATGACGGTCTCACTCGTACCATCCACCATGGAGTAATGCCCTTTTGAGGTCAATAGTCCCCAAATACCACCACTCTTAAAATCCTGCCAAGAATGGTACATACCAAGTGCTGCTATCACTAGGCCTACAATACAAATGGTCAAAAAAATCATTAAACGTCGTAGTTGCACAAGCTCTCCTCCTATGCTTTCAAAATGATATGATGTACTCTTTGTAATGATCTACTCACCGTTATGATGTATTCACTATAAACTATCAACAGCGGCATATGACTTATATCGTTAATTCGCCGGCACGCTTTGGTATTTTACAAAATTATCATACGACCAATCACCATATAGCCATTTCGACATTTGTTGCATCCCAAAGTACATCCATGACGAATAGCTCATTATATGCATTTCATGAATAGGATATACATACCCCTTTTTAATGGCCGTCACATTCTGTAACTCAGGATCCTTAATAACCGCATTAAGATCTTCTTTATAGTCAGGCAATTTATCAATATATCGCGTTGGTACAAAAATAATATCTGGGTTGATGCGAATTAAATCAGCTTTTGTCCCCATGTTTTCTTGCATGTTGAAAGTAGGGCTGCTCGCCCGATAATCCCAAACATCAGATAGAACATTAGGATCCTTACCACGCTCTATGATTTTCAAGTTTCCTGCACCATCGATGCCATGAATCATTTCAATCATATCCCGAAGTACACCTGAACGATACAAGCCATGCGTCGGATTATATAACACAATCACCGGTTTCACATCATTTTTATGAGGCTCCACCTGTTTTTTGACATTCATAACAGAACTATTAATCGAAGATTCTGCACTTGTACTGTTAAATAGCTTAGCCACTTGCTTCGTATTAAGGCTTATCTCCTTCAGGCTATCTTTCATGGTGTAAATAAACACGGGAATACCCGCAGCACGCAACGATGCCACTAAGCCTGGCGGCGTTGTGTCCGGTGCCACTACCACATCCGGTTCATAAGATTGTATAGATTCCACTGTAGGCTGCACACGGCCGTTTATAACAGCACTAGAGCTATAAGGAGATCCATCGGTGGCCACAACATAAGGTTCGCCGGCCACACTAACCAAGTCAACAGTCCCTGCCCCTAATGTGACAACACGGCGCACGTAATCGGGTACCACCATCACAGTATGTTGGCTATCCTCTATTTTCCGCTGATTAGCTGAGGCCAACATACGGCCTATCACGCCATGTCTAGGTATGACATCACCTAGTAAATCTGGGGCCATCCCAATAAGTAGGCCGATAGCAAGACAAATTCCAAGCACTACATAAGGTAATAGAACCCATTTTTTAAACATAAGTAGTCTCTCTCCGTATATCACTTACGACTTATACGATTTTCTTAGTAAAAGTACAAATTATTCTTTAGTAAAAATACGAATTATTTTTTACTAGATTTTTTCTTACTTGGTTTTGCTGCTTGTTTCCCTTTCGCTGGGCCTGCGGCTTTCACAAACGAGTTATTTAAATTTGTCGCCACCATAAGCGCCACATCCTCATTCGGTGTGGTCACGATAGATTGACCTGCTACGATTACAGTAGGACCTGTGTAAGAAGCACTGCCCGGCTGAATTTGACCATTATGATACAAGCGAGCCAATTTACCAGCCATGAAATAAGCCCGTTCTTCACCTGTATAACGACCGCTATTGGCAGGGCTATAGATATTCACATCATTTACAAACACAGCTCCATTATCGACGTTTACGTGATTACCGGAATAAGTATACATGCGATCGATATTATCCTTCACACGACTGCTCGTCTTGGGATGATTATTAGGGGTAAATACTTGATTCAAACCTTCACGATACAAATCGCCATATTTGTTGCGAAGAACTGCCATAGAAGCAGCCGCACCGCCTACGTTATACGGAGATTCACTGAGAATTTGAAAACCCAATTCATCCGCTTTTTTCTCTTGGCTCATCGTAAATACTTGGTTCGCCATATAATTGCCAGCAATATTAGATAAAATACCTACATCACCACTACCAGCAAGGCTTACAGCCGTAGATAGACCTACTTGTTTCTTAAGGCCATTAACGATGTCCTTGTGCTCACCATGCGCAATTTCATGGGCCATAACGTATGCTAATTCATCGTCATCCAAAAGCTCTAAGGCCCCTTGATTGACAGACATAACACGACCGATGGTAGCAAAAGCATTAAACTCGTCACTAGGGTTTGCATACACCACATAAGAACGCTTTACGCTAGGCGTTGCCACCAAGGTTTTCATGATACGCTCAACACGTGCTTGCGCCGCACTATCCTCTAAATAACCCGTTTGAGACTTAGCACGAGCTAAACTTTCAGCCTGCCCTTCCGCAGAATTATCCATTTTATTAACCGCAGTCGATACATACGCAAAGGCTAAAGCGCCACCTGCCAATGTTTCTACGGCCCCTGCAGCCTCCACTGTTGCAGGTACAACAGTAGCTGTCGTTAGTGAAAGCCCCATAACAGCGGCTAACATAGTAGATTTAAATTTCTTATTCATATTGTATCCTCTCATTCTCTCTCAATCAAAGTAGAAGCAATTAATTTTTAGCATTAAATTCTATTGCAACTTTACCTTCTTTTGATACTTCAGAACCATGAGTGTAACCAACCACATCAAAGCCAGCCTCTGCACATTGTTGGGCTATGCTTTCATAATTTTCATTCTTACCACGCGTACATGTAGAAAGATGTACCGTAGTAACACCTTTTTTCTTGAAAGACTCGATTTTTTTGGCTAGATCACCGCCACTATGGGTGAAACCTACCAACTCAATATCCTCATCTGCATAACGCTCAAAGGAATCCGCTTTATTCATAAATGCTTTTAAGCAACCGCCACAAGAACAGCGCTGCATTGTATCCTCATTCACGAGGACCGCAATTTTTTTAGACATAAAACCTCCTGTCAAAATATAGTATTAGAATTAGTATAACATAGCTATAAGGAAAAAACGTATCTTAAAGCACGTTCATTAATGCTAATTATAGATAGGTAAATTGAGGACACATTCATAAAATTTTGGGTTCCTAATCTCTTCTTTTACCTGCACCATCAAATTAAATAAGCAACAATTCAAATGAGTCTAGTGAAAGTCATAACAATAAATGATATAACTTGATTTCTCCTATTTATAGACCCTTAAGGATAGTTAAATACTTTAAGACTTGAATAGTGATTACAAGCCTAAAGAATTATGCTTATTTTTTCTTTAAGCTACAAAAGATTACCCTCATATCTATATATTAAAGATAAGAATTTGGATGAGCAATCACTTTAAAATTGAGGTTTGAACGCATATATGCTATCATGGAAGAAAGAAGGATTTGGATGGAGAAACCGAAGTTTGAGTTTTATACACGACCTAATGGACATAATGAATTCCTAGAGTTTTATAATACACTTCCTTACAAAGACCGTAGAAAACTAATGGCTACAATTGAAATTATAGAAAAAGAAGGAATGATTGTAGCATTTCAACTTGAACTTGTAAAAAAGATAGACTATGAGATTTATGAGATACGTTCAAAGATATCAAGTAATATCCAACGAGTCTTATACTTTCATAGTAATAATAATAAATATATCGTAACTCATGGATTTACAAAGAAAACACAAAAAACACCAGTAAGAGAAATTCAACATGCAAAACTGATTAAAGCGGAATACGAGGAGGAACAATATGCCAACAATAAAATTTGACGATTTACTAAAAGAGCAGTTAAAAGATCCGAAATTTAAAGAAGGATATTATGAAGAACAAGCAAGACTAGAAAATGCAGTAGCAGTATTAAAAGCGAGGGAAGCTGCGGGTTTAACGCAACGTGATTTAGCAAAAAAATCTGGTGTGCCACAGTCTACAATCGCACGTATAGAAAAAGGTGCAAATACTAGTTTAACTACTATGTGTAAAATTGCATTTGCTTTAGATAAACAATTAAAGATAAGCTTAGTATAAAAAATAACCCCTATAAGCCAGTATGATTGATCTGCACCCATTTTCTTGGACAGATATAATTAAGCTATTTTTGGGGAATGAGTTCGGTATTCTACCGGACTCATTCCTTTTAATTTGAGCTTGATACGTTTTGTATTGTAATAATCAATATAATCTCTTAATTTGTTGATAAAATCTTCATAGGAAGTAAATTTCTCTAAATATAACAATTCTGACTTTAGTAAACCAAAGAAGTTTTCCATCACGCTATTATCCAAACAGTTTCCTTTTCGAGACATACTTTGGATGATAGCGTGATTTTTTAATGTTTCTTGATAACTGCTATGCTGGTACTGCCATCCTTGATCTGAATGTAAGATGCAGCCTTTGCTATGTGGCCTGCTCTTAAAGGCTTTATCCAACATAGATAACACCTGTGTTAATACAGGTCGTTCTGATATTTCATAAGATATAATTTCACCATTATACATATCTAAGATTGGTGATAAATAAACCTTACGCCCAAACAAATGGAATTCGGTAATATCTGTTGTCCATTTTTGATCTGGCTTTGTTGCCGTAAAGTTTCGCTTAATAATATTAGGAGCAATTCTTCCTTCTGTACCCCTATATGAACGGTACTTCTTTAGACGCACTTTACATGTTAAGTTTTCTTCCTTCATAATACGCATCACAACTTTGTGATTCACATGGAAGCCTAATTTATGTAATGCTATTGTGATTCTGCGATAGCCGTAACGACCTTTGTTCATCGATACAAGTGTGCGAATAGCTTCTCGTTCTTCAACATATTTGTCTCCCTTCTTTATGCTAGCTAGGCGTGCATAATACGTACTGCGACTAATGCCAAAGTATTTGAGCATAAACTGAAGAGGATATATGTTTCTTAATCTTTCTATGGCAATTGCTTGTGCTTTTTTTTTACAGCTCGGTTAGGTTTAGCAATTTCACGCATTTCTTTCATAAAGTCGTCATAAAAAGATATTTCATACTTTAATCGAGCGATTTCAGCTTCTAGTTCTTTTATCCGTTCTTTGTCTGATTTAATGCATTGATCTTTTGTGGGTGGTATTAGTTCTTTCGGTTTCATAGATGGTCTACCTTTAGGCTTAGATTGTAATCCTGAGATTCCTTTATCTAAGTATCTTTTTTGCCATGCTACAATTAGACTAGGATTGTCTAAATTAAATAATTCTGCTGTTTCTTTAAAGGATAACTTATCTTTCCACCTAGTTTCAAGAACTTTACGTTTAAAATCTGCTGAAAATACTTGTTTACTAATTTTATGATCCAAATTATGACTAAGTTTAAATTTGTATAGCCAACTTTTTACAGTACCTTCTGGAACCTCAAGCTCTTTAGCAATTCTATAACGACCCCATCCTTTTTCAGAAAGATAGATAGCCTTTTCTTTTACTTCTTTTGAATATTTTGACATAAAAAACTGCACCTCCA
>ERZ772910.239-NODE-239-length-34100-cov-25.084359_pt1 | contig 34100 bp, 29 predicted proteins | sample MGYA00511357_ERZ772910 | MGnify/ENA primary metagenome ERZ772910 (study PRJEB29015, sample SAMEA2738096) | human oral metagenome | biome: human oral; feature: human-associated habitat; material: saliva | place: China | collected 2193 ... | reverse complement strand
CTTGCACCCAACACGCTTTCCAAGCGTGCGCCATAGGCCACTAGGCGAATCCTCCTAGCAAACCGCAAAGCGGCTACGGTCGAAAATCATAACTGATTAATCGCGTCGGGCGCTACTTGTTGATAGACAAAAATGTATGCGGTAGGTCACGCACGGAACGGAAAACATATTTAAATGTGGCTTGCGTTACGTTTTGTGGGGTTTTGGGGGACTTCTGTGGCTGCGGGGTGGCTAAATTGCCGCTGTCTAACCCGGTTTGTGTATGGCAAATTTCCGGCAAAGCTTGCCCGAAGCGTTGCTGGGTTGACTTGAAACAGGCGTACGCTAACAGCCTTGCTAACGTGCAAATAAATTCTTAACGCGCGTCTAAAACTTGGTGTGAAGTGCGAGAATATTTCACAGCTAATCCATAGATGGTTGGCTCGGCTTGGATTTTTCCTAGGTATCGTGCGAGCTTTGTGCACACTCTTTCAAAGTTAATGGCTCTGGCGCGCTGCGTTGTAGTTAGTCTCTGGGTGAGAACTTGGAAGCTATATGCCGATCCGCATTCCGATCTACATTCTTCTGTCTCATATATCAGGATCAAAATGGTGGATAGTTGCGATTTTAGACGCTCGCAGGTCTATAAAGGCCTATGAGTCTACTTTGCGGCGCAACCAAACTGAAACCTTGCTGCAAGTTAGCTGGTGGCCTCTGTGTTCAAAAATATAGATCACTTGATAGTCGTAGCTTGCAAAGTGAGAGCAATCAAGGTTAAATAACTTCCGTAACAATTTAATAAATCACGGACACAAGTCCGCAACCATAAATACTCGGAAGGAAAATCCATGGCACAGCGTGTGGAGACCATTCTCATCGACGACATTGACGGCTCTAGTGCTGCAGAGACCGTTAACTTCGCTCTAGACGGCGTTAACTACGTCATCGACCTAAACTCCGAAAACGCTAGCCGTCTACGCGCTGACCTACAGGAGTGGATTAACTATGCGCGCCGTGCCCGCAACGGCCGTCGTCGCACCACCACCCCGGCCGTTTCTAACAGCGAGTCCCGCCGTATGCGCGAATGGGCCAAGGAGCACGGTTTCCAGGTTTCTGACCGTGGTCGCGTCTCTGCTGAGATCCGCCAGGCTTACCTAGCTGAGCAGGGTCGCTGATTAATTTAGTGTCAGCTCAACTACGCTTAACTGAATAATTAAATTCAAGCAGGTGTTTTATAGGCACCTGTCAGGTAAGTGCCAATAAAACGGCGGTAAATAAACTGCTGCGATATTGGTTGTGCTGACGTCTAGGTTTTATAGCTCGAAGTGCTCGTACAGTTTTTACTGTGCGGGCACTTTCGTTTATTTGCGACTTATTGCTGTGGTGCCTGCGGGGGAGTCTGTAGTGGCAGGGAGGGATTGATGCGGGTGGCGCTCTAGGGCTTTAGTTACTGACGACGACGCCGCCGGGTCTGCATTGATGCCGTGGGCTAGCGTTGGCGCCGCCGGTCAGCGATGCCGGTCAGCGACGACGGCGTATAGGGGCGCTAGCCGGTGTTTGCGGCCCATCGGGCTGTGACTAAGGTCTTGTTTGGGTGCTTTAGCTCTCGCAAAAGCGTGCAAGTGCTGGCAAAATAGCTTTCATGGCTTACACCCTCGTACTGCTCCGCCACGGCGAGAGCGAATGGAATGCAAAGAACCTATTCACCGGTTGGGTTGACGTGGCCCTCTCGGACAAAGGCAAGGCCGAGGCCGTGCATGGTGGTGAGCTGCTAAAGGAGGCCGGTGTTCTACCGGACAAGCTATTTACCTCCATGCTGCGCCGCGCCATCATGACCGCGAACCTAGCTCTAGACTCCGCTGACCGTCACTGGATCCCGGTTGAGCGCAACTGGCGTCTAAACGAGCGTCACTACGGCGCTCTGCAGGGCAAGAACAAGAAGGAAATCCGCGACGAGTATGGCGACGAGCAGTTCATGCTCTGGCGTCGTTCCTACGATGTGCCGCCGCCGGCCATCGAGGCTGGTAGCGAGTTCAGCCAGGACGCTGACCCGCGTTACGCCGGCGAGCCGGTACCCGCCACCGAGTGCCTCAAGGACGTCATCGCCCGTCTGCTGCCTTACTGGGAATCCACCATCGTTCCCGAGATCAAGACCGGCAAGACCGTCATGATCGCCGCCCACGGTAACTCCCTGCGCGCCATCGTCAAGCACCTGGACGAGATCTCCGACGAAGACATCGCCGGCGTCAACATCCCCACCGGTATTCCGCTGGTTTATGAGCTCGACGAAGAGACCCTCAAGCCCATCAAGAAGGGCGGTCGCTACCTAGACCCCGAGGCTGAGGCCAAGATCGCTGCTGTTGCTAACCAGGGCAAGTGAGCTAGTTTTATAACTAGTTAACTTTTGGTTGCTAATAGCTAGTAATAGCTGCAGATAGCTATATATCTGTGGGGCGAGCGTGAAAAGCACTCGCCCCACAGTCGTCTTATTTTGCTTTTGGTAGCCGGAGCCAGTTTTGGCTTTGGTGGCCAGCATCAGTTTTGGCTTTGATAACCGGCGCCAGCTGATGCGTTAGCAACTAGACACACTGCCCTATGGCGATTGGTTATGTTATGCATATAAGTTTAGGCGTGGAGTGGACTACATGTTGCACGGGCGAGCGTAAAATTAATGTGCCGGCTGGTAGAATATAAACCAGTTGTATTAGCCCGGAGTGTGTTCATGACCTTTAAAGTTGGCGAGACAGTGGTCTACCCCCACCATGGTGCGGCCCGAATTATTAAAATTCAGGATCGCAAGGTTCGTGGGGAAACGCGGGTGTACCTCACGCTTGAGGTGGCGCAGGGAGATCTAACCATTATGGTCCCTGCTGAAAACGTTGAAGAAATTGGTGTTAGGGACGTAGTAGACCAGGCCGGTCTAGAAAACGTTTTTGAAGTGCTACGCACTGAGCAGGTAGAAGAGCCAACCAACTGGTCACGTCGCTATAAGGCAAATCAGGAAAAGATTGCTTCCGGGGACGTACTTAAGGTCGCTGAGGTAGTGCGTGACCTATCGCGTCGCGATACTGATCGAGGCCTGAGCGCCGGCGAAAAGCGTATGCTTGCCAAGGCGCGTCAGATTTTGGTTTCAGAGCTGGCATTGGCGCAGAAGGTTGAAGAAGCCGCCGCCGAGCAGACTCTGGATGAAGTTCTAGCTGGCTGATAAGCGCGTTTATATCCCAATGAGTGCTTGCGTTGCGGTTTTAACTGCGGCAGGCTCGGGCACCCGCCTGGGTTGCCAGGGTCCCAAGGCTTTGGTGGAGCTAGCTGGCCAGAGCTTGGTGCGTCGCGCAGCAGCCGGATTATTCGCCTGTATGCAGGTTGATGCGGTGGTGGTTACCGCCCCGGCTGATTATCTAGAGGTTTTTAAAGCTGAGCTGGCTGATTTTGACAATTTAGTGGTTGTGGCCGGCTCGGATGTTTCGCGCCAGGCCAGCGTGGCTAACGGTTTGGCTGCTGCGGTTGAGTTAGCGCCGCAGGCAGATGTGGTTTTAATTCACGACGCCGCCCGTTGCTTAACCCCGCCCGCTGCTATTGCCCGCGTGATCGACGCCGTACGCGCGGGTAACCCGGCAGTGATTCCAGCCCTGCCGGTCACTGACACAATCAAAGCGGTAGGCCCCGCCCGCCCTCAGGGTGAGATCGCGGCTATGCCAGCCGCAGGTGCCACGGCAGCACCCGCAAATGCGCCGCTCTGTGCCCCCATCCAAGTTGAGCCGGTACGCGAAACCGTAGACCGCCGTCGGCTGCGGGCCGTGCAAACCCCACAAGGCTTTGAACGCGAAACCATTTTGCGCTCCCACCAGCTCGGCGCCCAGGCGGCAGCCAGTGAATCCAGTGCCGCCTCAGATGACGCAGGCCTAGCTGAACAGGCCGGCTACCCGGTGGTGGTTGTGCCCGGAGATACCCTCAGCTTTAAAATCACCACCCCAATTGACCTGGCACTAGCGCAAGTGTGCGTAAGCCAAAATCTAGCTAATCTTTAAGGAGTAGCCATGGCGCAATTTTTGCTACCTCGCACCGGTATCGGCATGGATGTGCATGCTTTTGCGCCTGAAGGCTCGGGGGTGCCCATGCACCTGGCCTGTCTGGAATGGCCGGGGGTGACCGGCTTAGCTGGGCATTCTGACGGCGACGTCGTCGCCCACGCCTGTGCCGACGCCCTGTTCGCAGCCGCCGGGCTAGGCGATTTAGGCAGTAATTTCGGAGTGGACCGTCCCGAGTTTAAAGGCGCATCCGGCGCCACCTTACTAGGCGAAGCTGCCCGCCGCGTGCGCGCTGCCGGCTATGAGATCGGTAATGTTAGTGTGCAGCTAATTGGCCAGCGTCCGCGCGTAGCAGGCCGAATTGCCCAGGCCAATGCGGCGCTGAGCCAAGCAGCCGGGGCTGACGTACAAATGAGCGCCACCACCACCGACCACCTAGGTTTCCTAGGGCGCGCTGAGGGCCTAATGGCAATTGCCAGCGCCCTGGTTTACACCAATACGCCCGCCTAAAACTATTACTTTAGGGTTTCGGGTAGCCTTATAGGGTGAGTACCCTCAAGAGTGAACCCTCCCTGAAACTGTATGATTCGGCCAGCCACGCCCTCGTGTCGCTAGCCCCTACGGTTACCCCCGGTAAGGTCACGATCTACCTGTGTGGTGCCACCGTGCAGGGCAGCCCCCATATTGGGCATATGCGCTCAGCCATTGCTTTTGACGTACTAACCCGCTGGCTAGAGTACTGCGGCCAGGAAGTAGTGCTAGTACGCAACGTAACCGACATTGACGACAAAATCCTGGTTAAATCCGCGCAGGCCGGCGCCCCCTGGTGGGCTTGGGCCTACCGCTATGAGCGTGAATTTTCTGCCGCCTACCAGGCCCTAGGGGTTAAAGACCCCACCTACGAGCCCCACGCCACCGGACACGTACCGGACATGATCGATCTGGTGCAGCGCCTGATCGACGCCGGTCACGCCTATGTGGGTAGCCCCGGCAACGTCTACTTCTCAGTGCGTTCCCTGCCCGACTACGGCTCGCTAACCAACCAAAGCCTAGACCAGCTGCGTTCAACTGAGGATGAATCTCAAATTGACGACGCCGTCGAGGCTGACAAACGCGACCCACGCGACTTTGCCCTGTGGAAAGCCGCTAAACCAAGCGAACCTGCCGACGCTTCCTGGGACACCCCCTGGGGACGCGGGCGCCCTGGCTGGCACCTAGAATGCTCAGCCATGAGCCGACGCTACCTGGGCGACACTTTCGACATCCACGGCGGCGGCATTGACCTGCGCTTCCCCCACCATGAGAATGAGCAGGCCCAATCCCACGGCGCCGGCTGGCCTTTTGTACGCATCTGGGTACACAACGCCTGGGTGACCATTAAAGGCGAAAAGATGAGTAAGTCCCTGGGTAACTCCCTGGTTGTCTCTGAGCTGCTCAAACAGTACTCGCCGCAGGCTCTGCGCCTAGTTATTGGCACCACCCACCACCGCTCCACGGTGGAATTCAGCCCCGACACCCTAGAAGACGCCCAAGCCCTGTGGGACCGCTTCAGCGGGGCCCTAGAGCGCGCCGTGAAACTGGCTCCTGAGCTAGCTGAAGTTGATTTAGCGCAGGTAGCCGTCACTAGTGAGTTCCGCGCCGCCATGGATGATGACCTCAACCTGGCTGGGGCCATGACCCAAATCCACGCCGCCCTCAAGCGCCTAAATGTGGCCCTAACTGAGGCTGAAGCCGGCCAGGCTGAAGCTACGCAGGTAGCTGAAGCCGCCAACCAGCTACGGGTAATGCTTGATATTTTGGGGATAGATCCACTTTCACCGGTTTGGGCCAGCGCTGGCGCCAGCGAGGAAAACGCAGACAATGCGGCCCTAGCTGCCCTGGGTAACCTGGTGGAAAACCTACTAGAGCAACGCGCTAGTGCCCGCAAAGAAAAAGATTGGGGCCGCGCTGACGCTATCCGTGACGCCTTGGCTAGTGCCGGGGTCGTGGTTGAAGACTCACCTACCGGTGCCCGCTGGCACCTGGGCTGATAGATAAGGAATCCCATGCCTGGAAATGACCGTCCCCACGGCGCTCGCCGTCGTCCTGGTAGTAAAAAAGGCCCCCAGGTTGGCACTGGTGGGCACCGCCGCAAGGCCCTAGAAGGGCGCGGCCCCACCCCCAAGGCAGAAGACCGCCCCTACCACCCTAAACACAAGGCCAAGCTGCGCGCTGAGGCCAAAGCTGCTGCCGCCCAACCCACCCGTGAACGTCAGCTAGAAAAGATCCGCAACCGCTTTGACGTGCCCGCAGACCACGAAATTATCTGTGGTCGCAACGCCTGCGCCGAAGCGGCCCGCGCCCGCGTGCCCGTCACGCGTGTATTTATGGCGGTTTCAGCTGAAAACGATGACCGTCTAGGGGCTGTGGTGCGCCGCGCCACCCTAGAAGGCGCACCCGTATTTGAGGTCACCAAGCTGGAATTAGAAGCCCTCACCCAGGGCGCTGTGCACCAGGGTGTGGCCATGGAAATCGCCGCCTACGACTACGCTGACGCCCTAGAGCTACTAGACCGTGTCAGCGCCACCGGCCGCAAACCCCTATTTGTGGCGCTAGACCAGGTAACTGACCCCCACAACCTGGGGGCGGTGCTGCGTAGCGCGGGTGCATTTGGGGCCGACGGCGTCATCATCCCGCAGCGTCGCAGCGCAGACGTTAACGCCACCGTGTGGAAGGTGAGTGCTGGCGCCGCCGCGCGCGTGCCGGTAGCTAAAGAAACCAACCTGGTGCGTACGCTAGAAGCCTTCAAAGCACGCGGCTGTTTTGTGGTGGGTCTAGACGGTAACGGCAGTGTTAGCGTCGATAACCTAAACCTGGCTGACCAGCCGCTAGTGCTGGTAACTGGGGCTGAAGGCAAGGGCCTGTCGCGCCTGGTGAGCCAGACCTGCGACGAAATCGCTTCGATTAACATCCGTGCCGCCGTCGAAAGTCTCAACGCGGCCGTGGCCACCGGTATTGCCCTATATGAGGTAGATCGGGTGCGTCGCACCATTCAGGGCGACTAATCCCTGATAATAGCTATTGGTTGACGCGGGTCGGGCATGGCGCCCGACCTGCCAATTGCTATAAGGAGCTAAGGCAATGGACGCCTCTAAGTTGGATCTAGGCGGTGCGCTGGCTTACGGCGCAGATTACAACCCTGAGCAGTTTGACGACGCCACTTTTGAGCGTGACCTGGAACTAATGCGCCAAGCCCAGGTGAACTTGGTGAGCTTGGGAATTTTTTCCTGGACGCGACTAGAACCCAGTGAGGGCAACTACCGTCTGGACTGGCTAGAGCAGCTCATCGACCGCCTGTGGCAGGCAGGTATTAGCGTAGACCTGGCCACCGCCACCGCCTCCCCGCCGGCCTGGCTGGGGCGTCACTACCCCGATACTTTGCCGGTGCGCGCTGATGGATCTGTCTACTCTTGGGGTTCGCGTCAACAGTATTGCCCCAGCTCATACCGGTTCAGGGTGGCCGCTAATGCGCTCACAGCGCGCCTAGTGGAGCGTTTTGCCGCCCACCCGGCAGTGGTGGCTTGGCATGTTTCAAACGAGTATGGCTGCCATATTCGTGAATGTTTTTGTCAGCGCTGTGCCAAGGCTTGGCGTGACTGGCTTAAAAAGCGTTACTGCTGTTTGGACGCCTTAAACCGGGCTTGGGGCACCAATTTTTGGTCCCAGTTCTATACAGACTGGGAGCAGGTGATCCCTCCGCGTATCACCCCCAGTTTCGCTAATCCCAACCAGATGCTTGATTGGCGCCGCTTTAGCAGTGACAACCTAAAATCCGGTTACCTATCTGAAGCCGCCCTGATCCGCGCCGGGTTAGCTAAAGTAGGCCGGGCCGTGCCGGTAACCACCAACTTCATGGATGCCTTTGAGGCTCTAGACTACTTTGACTGGGCTAAAGACATTGACCTGGTAGCTAACGACTCCTACCCAGACCCGGCTGATCCACGTGCCGCCCACCAGCTGGCTTTCACCGGGGATCTGATGCGTGGTCTGGGTGGCGGGCGCCCCTGGTTGCTTATGGAGCAGGCGCCCGGTGCGGTGCAGTGGCGTGCACGCAACGCGGTAAAGGCCCCGGGGGAGTACTTGCTTTGGTCTTTGGCGCACGTTGCTCATGGGGCCGACGGCGTCATGCAGTTCCAGTGGCGCCAGTCAGTTGCGGGGGCGGAAACTTTCCACGGCGCCATGGTGCCCCACAGCGGCACCGAGTCAATGCAGTGGCGCCAAACTGTGGAACTAGGTCAAGTGCTCAAGCGCCTGGCTCCAGTGGTAGGCCAGCGTAGCCAGGCCCAGGTGGCCATCATGCTGGACTGGCCCTCGATGTGGGCCCAAAATGCTGCCATTGGCCCTGATGAGGCCACTCACGGCATCCAAATCTCGCCGTTAAGCGCCCCTGCCGGTAGTGCGCTACGCGCCGCCCAGGCTTGGCATGCCACCTGTTTCGAGGCCGGCTATGCGATAGACATTGTCCAGGTGGATGCTGAGCTGGATGACTACAGCCTGATCGTGGTCCCAGAAATCTTCATGACCTACCCTCAGCTAGCTCAGAGACTAAACCAAGCCGCCAGTCGCGGCGCCCAGGTAGTAATTACCGCCCGCACCGGCGTCGTAGACCAAAGTGGGCACGGCGTCGTCGGCGGCTATTTAAGCCAGGGCCCCAGCGCAGACTACCCCAGCGTCAACGGCGAGTGCCTAGGCTGTTCTGCTCGCGGAGACCAGGCAGAACCTCCCGCCACCACTATGAGCCTGGCTGAGCTAACCGGCGTGCGGGTACTAGACCAAATCCCGGTGCTAGACGCCCCCGTCTCCGCCTGGAACTGGGAAGGTGACCCCGACGCCTCTCAGCCCCTAGCTCAAGCTGTAGCTAAAGGCCTAAACCGCAACCTGCAATTCACCCTCGACGCTCACGGCCCCCTGGCACGGCTACTAGCCCGCAGTGAAAACGCCCCGCTGGTAGCTTACGGCTGGAGTGAAAACCTGGCCATTAACGACGACGTCGAAATCCTGGCCTCCTACGCCAACGGCCGCCTAGCCGGGCAAGGCGCCATCACCCGCCGCCCCCAAGGTGCCGGGGCCGCCTGGTACATCAGCTGCGACCTAACCCCCGCAGCGCGCGCACACCTACTCAAACTGGCTGGCGCCTACGCGCGACTACGCCCAGTATTTGCCCATCCACTACCGGCCGGGGTCAGCGCCCACCAGCGCGGCAACTGCCTGTTCCTACTCAACTTCGCCGCCACCAGCGCCGAAATAGCCGGCGTGGTGGGCTACGACCTAGTCGGGGCGAACCAGGTGACCGGACATCTAGTTCTGCCCCCACGCAGCGGCGCAGTTATCCAAATGGCCTAAAATCTCTAGCTTTTTAAAGCAAACTTGAGACAATAAGAACCTAAATGTCGACAATCTGGGAGGCATCATGGCTGATAACGCCCCTAACTTCATCCGTCGAAGCGGCTTTATAAGCTCGGTTAAGGCAGACGATCAGACCATCGATAAGGTGCTAGCCAACTTAGGCGTGCTGGCACTACTCGGTGAGCCGGTGCTGCCCCAGCACCGCTCGATCAGCGTACTAGTTAGCGACCAAAACCAGGTGGCTACCGTCAAAAATGGCGAGCTAGCCCCCGGCCTAGACCTATCTGACCTGGTCTACAAGCTAGCTACAGAGCTAGAAGCCGATGTACTAATTGGCCCGGCCCGTTACGACGCCTCAGCCGGCTCCGATGAGGACTACGAACCCGACTACGCCGCCCTGCGCGTAGCGGTGCTCACCCCGATGAGCTCCTATACGGTGCCGCTACAGTCCACCCTGCTAGAGCGCACCCTGGCGGTAGTGAACCTGCCCGAAATTGACCGTCGCCTGGTGCTTTACGCCGGTGACGGGCTCGAAATCGGTGACCTAGGTTGGGATGAAGAGCAGCTGCCGAGCCTGGTGCTGCGCTCCTATAAGGGTGAGCTGAGCCTGGCAGCAGTCACCAGTGGAGACCTAGACGATGACTCTGAGGTAGTCACTGTGCTGCGCCGTCGTGAATGGGTGGTGTGGCCCAAGGGACGCATCGCCAAGGCCCGCAAGGAGGAGCTAGCCGCTGCCCTGGCTGCCCCCACCCACGCCGCTGAGCTCAGTGTGGTCACCCCGAATGCTGACGTTGAGGCTTTGGACAAGGCCCTGGCTGCAGACAGCGGCAATGGTGTCGACGGTGCCGGCCCGGTGCTAGAGGCCCTGGGCTTGCCGCAGTGGCTTGGTCCCTGGTTGCGCGGCGAAATCGCCACCAGTGCCATAGAGGATGTAGTAGTGCACGAACCGCGCGGCCTGAGCAACGCGGTAGGCCGCAGCGTCTCCATGATGCTAGACGACTCTGCTGTATCTGGCCCCAGCTTCTGGCAGGGCTACACTCGCACCGTCACCGACCAGCCCTGGCTGTTTAGGGCTGCGCACCTGCTAGAGGCGGGTGCCGGTGGGGCGCTAGTGGGCACCGCCCTAACCCGCCGCCTACGTAAAGGTGGGGGCCTGAGTGGCACCCTGCTAGTTATGGGTGCGGGCCTGGTGATAGACAGCGCAGCAGAGTTTGCCCTAGCCTCCTGGACCCGCGCGCGCGAGCTACGCCGCCGCGCAGTTGAGGCAGAGCGTGAGGCCCGCCGCACTGCCGCTGCGCAGTAAAACCTGCTGAGCGCTAATATGCGCTGCGTGGCGCTGCGCGCGGTAGTTGCCCTGGCTGCGCGCTGGCACCGCGCGAGTGGCCTAAAAAGCGCCCCGAGATGCGCTAATACTGAGCATGTTTAACATTTAGGCCGGCTAGTGGTTTTCCACTAGCCGGCCTAAATGTATTGGTTGTGTCAGGCAATTTGGTTATGCCCGGTGGGGACAGCGTCTGGTGTCCAGTGTGGACAGTGTCCATGGTGGCAGCGCCCGGTTTGGGCGCCGCCTGGCACTACTCGCCCTTGAACTTCAAATTGGCGGTAAAGCCCATCGGGTTGACGCTGTACTCCTCAACCGCTTCCTGGTCGCGGGCGGCGAATTCGGCGTCGTCGTCCTCGCTGGTGCCGGTGGCGTAGTCAATGTCGTCTAGGGCACTGGGACGCAGCTGCTCATTACCGCTGATCACGGCATGTTCGTCAGGGCGGTTAGCCAGCACGTTGGCCACATAGTCAGCTACGGCGTCCTGCATAGAAACGTCATAACCGGCAGCCTCAGACATATACCAGCGGTGCTCAAGTACCTCGTGGAAGATTTCCGCAGGCTCTAGCTTGCGGCGCATCTCGGCGGGCACAGCCGCAATGGTGGGTTCAAATACGTCTGCCAGCCAAGCATGGGCAGCGATTTCCAGCGGCTCATCCTTACGGTTCCACAGGCTGCGGTAGGCCTCCAGGTCGTTGAGCATACGCCGGCCCTGACCTTCTTGCACATCCAGGCCGGTTAGGCGCATGATCTGGCGGCGGTAGTGTCCGGCGTCAACCACCTTGGGCTGGATAGACAGGTGGGTGCCGTCCAGGTCCGTGGTCATTGATAGCTCGCCGACGTCGAACCCCAGAGAGTTTAGACGCTCAATACGGTTAGCTACACGCCAGCGCTCAGACATGGAGAAAGACTCTTCACCGGTGAGCACATCCCACAGTTCTAGGTAGCGTGAGACGATACGGTCACCGACGCCGATAGTGTCAACGTCTTCCTCAAGTAGACCGCCAGCTTGCAAGTCCATTAGTTCACCAATGATGTTGGTGCGGGCCAGCTCAATGTCATACATGCGCTTACCAGAGGTGAGACCCTCAGGGTGAAGCTCGCCGGTTTCGGCGTCAACCAGGTAGGCTGCGAAAGCCCCGGCGTCGCGCCTAAAGAGCGTGTTGGATAGAGACACGTCTCCCCAGAAGAACCCCAGCAAGTGCAAGCGCACTAGCAGCACTGCCAGCGCGTCAATTAGGCGCGTGGCGGTTTCAGGGCGCATGTACTGGCTAAATAGGGCGCGGTAAGGCAGCGAGTAAGACAGGTGCTCGGTGATCAGTACTGAGTTGAGCTCTTCGCCATTGGCATCAGTGCGGCCGGTAATAACTGCGATTGGACGCACGCAGGGCGCCCCTAAACGCAGCAGGTCACGCAGCATTTCGTATTCGCGGTCTGCTACAAAAGAACTGATTTCCTTAACTGCAATTACATGGGAGTTAAGGTTTACAAAACGCACGATGTGGCGGGAAATACCACGCGGAAGAGCAGCCAGAACCTCTGGTGGCCACTGCTCTAGCGGGATATTCCAAGGTAGGTCGAGGATCGCGGGATCCACGCTCATAGATTTGATGTTAATGGCCTGGGCCATAATCACCCTTTGCAGATAAATAAGGTGGGGTAGCTACGTAGTGGCAGCCACCCCACCTTAATGTATTAGGCATTTGGTGTCTGTTACCGCGCTAATACTAGCGCTGTTCAGTTACCAAATCCTGCAGGCACTCAGGCCGGCAGACGCTTACCCGTGGCAGAGGAGAACAGGTGCTCCTGGCCGGGGCGGATGCGCACGTAGATGACCTCGCCGTTGGCGGGGGCGGTGCGCGGAGGTACGCGGACAATCATCTGGCTGGAGTCTTCGCCACTGCCAAGCTTGTGGGCGGACTTGTCAGCCCCCACCAGCTCGCCGTAGACGTAAGCGTCACTGCCCAGCTCCTCCACGAAGGAGATGCATACCGGGATAGAGTCCGCGTCGCCTTCGCTGACCACGTCGAGGGCTTCGGGACGGAAGCCGATGGTCAGGGTCTTGGCGTCTTCGGCAGCTAGAGCCTTAAGGGTGACACGCGGCAGACGAATCTTGGCGCTACCCAGCTTGGCGACGTCGCCGTCGAGGTCGAAAGTACCCAGGTTCATGGCGGGAGAGCCAATAAATCCGGCCACGAACTCGTTGGCAGGCTTGTCGTACATTTCGCGCGGAGAGCCCACCTGCTGGAGCAGGCCATCCTTAAGTACGGCGATACGGTCACCCATGGTTAGAGCTTCAGTCTGGTCGTGGGTTACGTAGACCGTGGTGACACCCAGCTCACGCTGCAGTGAGGCGATCTGGGTACGGGTCTGTACGCGTAGCTTCGCGTCCAGGTTCGACAGCGGTTCATCCATGAGGAATACCTTGGGCTTACGCACAATGGCGCGGCCCATGGCTACACGCTGACGCTGACCACCGGATAGAGCCTTGGGCTTGCGCTCCAAGTATTCGGTTAGACCCAGGATCTTGGCGGCCTCTTTAACGCGGCGGTCAATCTCTTCCTTCGGGGTGCCTGCGATCTTAAGCGCAAAGCCCATGTTGTCGTGTACCGACATGTGGGGGTAGAGCGCGTAGTTCTGGAACACCATAGCGATGTCGCGGTCCTTGGGCTGGACGTCGGTGACGTCGCGGTCGCCGATTAGGATGCGACCAGCGTTCACATCCTCCAGACCTGCGAGCATGCGCAAAGAAGTAGACTTACCGCAGCCGGACGGACCCACAAGTACCAGGAATTCGCCGTCAGCGATCTCCAAGTTTAGGGCGTCAACAGAGGGGCGGTCGTTGCCAGGGTAGATCCTGGTTGCATGGTCAAAAGTTACTGATGCCATGACTTGCATTCCCTTCACCGGCAGGTACGTGCCGGACGATCCGTCGTGAAAGGTGTCCATGCGTGTCCGCACTGACACAAATCTCGTATTTCTTGTAGTTGAGGTTCATCCCCCAACCATGACCAAGTGTGTCATATGTAATAGCTGCTGGGTAGAGTTTGTTCAGAATTGCAGTTGTTATGTGTCTGTAATCACTGAAGTGGTATCGCAGGGCTGCTATCTTCACAGGAAATTAGTAGCTTTGGGCGCGTAAGCTAGTCCAAGAAGTTAATTTTTAAACTACCGTGAGGTGGCGCATTAGCGTCGGCTCCAGATACATGAGGAGTTCCCCAGTGGTGTCTTCCAGTAGTGCTCGCGCCGCACGTGAGCGCGCCAAGCAGCTGCGCGCAGAACAAGAACGCAAAGAGCGTCGTGGCAAAATCGCCCGCCGCTCCATTTTGGGAGCTGGCTGCGTGACGATCGTAGGTGGGGCAGCAGGCCTAGTGTTCTACGAACGCTCACAGAAAGGAGAAGGTGGTGGTGCTAATGGCAAGTCCACAAGCGCCGTCGACTACACCAAGCTCGACGAAACCACTCTAAAGAGCAAGCTGGCCAACCGTAAAGGCGTGCCCAAACCCGTACTAGTTGACGGCTCACTACCCTTCGGTAAGGGCCTGGTGCCAGGCACCATGAACACCGGCACCAAGAACGTAATCGAAGTTGTCTTTGACTACGCCTGCTCGCACTGTGCCGAATTTGAATCCGTGCACGCTGCTGAGCTCAAGAGCATCATTGACACCGGCAAGGCCACGGTAGTGTTACGCCCCTGCAAGATCCTAGGCGCCGACTGGTCTGACCTAGCCGACTCCTTCATGGGTACGGTACTAGACCGCGAACCCGCCAAGGCTTGGGCCATGCACACCGCGATCTTTGCACAGCTAGAAAGCGCCATTAAAAGCGGCGCCCAGCAGTACCCCGGTATTGACGCCATCGTCAGTGCCGCTAACGCCGTGGGCCTAAAGGCAGACACCATCACTGACGCCACCAACTCAGCCCAGACCAATGCCTACGAAAGCTGGACCAAGCTAGGCACCAGCAGCTTCACCAACCAGAAGCTGGCTGGTACCCCCACCGTATTCATTAACGGGGTTAACGCCAACCTGGCCCAGCTGCAAGAGCAAGGCGCGCTGCAAAAGCTGCTGCTACCCGGAGCCACAATCACCCCGGCCCCCACCAACGCAGCTCACTAGGGTGGCAGCTGATCACGTGCCCAGGCGATCTACCTGGCCGCCGTCGTGGTGAGTAACTGCTACCCACAGCGCCAAAGCTAAACCAACACCTGACCGTCGTCCTTATATTTAAGGGCGACGGTACCTTTTTAGTGCTGTCTTAGGCAGGTAGAGTGAGAGTTATGCGCAAACCTGTTGATGCAACCCAGACCCCTGCATGGGGCAAGCTAGAGCAGCTACACCAGGAGCTAGCTCCTAACCTACGTGAGTGGTTCGCCCAGGACCCGGCCCGCGCTGAGCGTTACAGCTACCAGCTGGCCGACCTGCACGTGGACCTGTCTAAGAACCTTATTAACGACGACGTTCTCGCGGCTCTGCTAGAGCTAGCTGAGCAGGTGGACCTGGCCGAGCGCCGCGAAGCCATGTTCAACGGCGAGCACATCAACATCACTGAAGACCGCGCCGTGCTACACACCGCCCTGCGTCGCGCCGAGGGTGACACCCTAGAGGTTGACGGTCAGAACGTGGTAGCCGACGTACACGCCACCCTGGCCAAGGTTTACGGCTTCGCTGAAGAAGTCCGCTCTGGCGTTTGGCGCGGTGTCACCGGCAAGCCCATCTCCACCGTGGTAAACATCGGTATTGGTGGCTCTGACCTGGGCCCGGTCATGGTTTACGAAGCCCTGGCCCCCTACCGCCAGCCCGGCCTGGAGTGCCGCTTCATCTCCAACATTGACCCCACTGACTGCGCCGAGACCGTCGCAGACCTAGACCCCGAAACCACCCTGTTCATCATTGCCTCCAAGACCTTCACCACCCTGGAGACTTTGACCAACGCCCGCATGGCCCGTGACTGGTTCCTAGCCTCCCTAGAGGCCAAGGGCATCTCCACCGAGGGTGCTATCGCTAAGCACTTCGTGGCCGTGTCCACCGCTCTGGACAAGGTAGCCGAGTTCGGCATTGACCCTAAGAACGCTTTCGGTTTCTGGAACTGGGTTGGTGGCCGTTACTCCGTGGACTCCGCCGTGGGTACCGTTTTGGCCGTGGCCGTGGGCCCCGAGAACTTCAGTAACTTCCTGGCCGGTTTCCGCGCCGTCGACGAGCACTTCCGCAACACCGAGCCGGCCAAGAACGTGCCGCTGCTAATGGGCCTGCTCAACATCTGGTATGTGAACTTCTTCGGTGCCGCCTCCCACGCGGTGCTGCCCTACGACCAGCACCTACACCGCTTCGCTGCCTACCTGCAGCAGCTAACCATGGAGTCCAACGGTAAGCGCGTGCGCTGGGACGGTACCCCGGTCACCTCCGCCACCGGCGAGATCTTCTGGGGCGAGCCGGGCACCAACGGCCAGCACGCCTTCTACCAGCTGATCCACCAGGGCACCCAGCTGATCCCGGCTGACTTCATTGCCATGGCTAACCCGGCTCACCCGGTACGCGACGGCGAACAGGACGTACACGAGCTGTTCCTGTCTAACTTCTTGGCCCAGACTGCCGCTCTAGCTTTCGGTAAGACCGAGGCTGAGGTGCGCGCCGAGGGTACCCCCGAGGAGATCGTGCCCGCCCGCGTCTTCCCCGGCAACCGTCCCACCACCTCCATCCTGGGCCCCGAGCTGAGCCCGGCAGTGGTTGGTCAGCTGATCGCCCTCTACGAGCACATCACCTTCGTACAGGGCATCGTTTGGGGTATCGACTCCTTCGACCAGTGGGGTGTGGAGCTAGGTAAGAAACTGGCCCTGCAGATTGCCCCGGCTGTCTCTGGCGACGCCGAAGCTCTAGCCGCCCAGGACGCCTCCACTCAGGCCCTGATCAAGGCCTACCGCGAGCTACGTCGCTGAGCTAGCTTAGTTAGCTGAGTCGCTGCGGCTTAAACAGCCGACTTTGTAGGCGCTTAGCTAGCCAAGCTTTGAAAGCACCGGAGCTCCAGAAGCTGTAGCTGCTAAAAGTAGTGGCCGGCCGTCAATGACGGCCGGCCACGCTGGCTTTGTAAGCGTTTTATAGACGTTGTAGGGCTGTGCACCAAGGCGTTTTAGTGCCTTAGTTTGGTGGCGGCGCTTGGCTCCTGCTGGGGGAGGGGGTAGCGCAGTTTTAGCGCAGGCCCTGTTCCAGTACGCGCTTGGCGTAGGTCAGACGCTGGGTGTTGTTAGAGAACTGCAAGCTAGGCGGTCCATCTAGGAGCAAGGTGGCTAGGCCATGCACATAGGCCCATAGGGCCATTTGCTGTTCTTCGCTGGCCTGGGGGTAAATGTTTTCGCATAGCGCGCTTAGCTGTTTGCGTGAGCTAGCTACGGCGGAAACAAAGTTGACGTCGCTTTCTGGTGTGTACATGTCAGAGCGGAACATGATGCGGAAAACGCCGGGGTTTTCTAAAGCAAAGCGCACGTAGGCATAACCAATGGCAACCGCGTCACCTTCATCGCGAGCGCTAGCCAAAACCTTAGACAAAGACGTGAATCCGCCTGTCACTAAAGCGGTAATGATGGCTTCACGATTAGTGAAGTAGTGATAGGGAGCCTGGTGGGTGCAGCCAGCGCGGCGGGCTACCTCGCGCATACTTAAGCCGGCAGGGCCGAACTCGTCGAGTAGCTGCGTGGCAGAAACCAAAATGGCGTCGCGTAGATTTGAGCTGTTTTTAGGCTGTTTGGGCACGCCTATAGCATAGTCATTAAGAAAGTTAGACGCTGTCTAAAATCATAGAAGTGGAAATAGGCAGCCCCGTATTTGGTCATGAACTTCACTAAAACTGCCAATATGGGCCGTTTTGATAATTTCATACGTCTATTTTGTGATACTTATGTCACGATGCTGGGTAAAATGTGGCCTACGTCGGCGCGCTTGCGTATGGCTAGCAAAATTTGCCAGACTTAGGCGGTAACGCCGCTTTAGCTCAGTTGGTAGAGCAGCTGTCTTGTAAACAGCAGGTCATCGGTTCGAGTCCGATAAGCGGCTCCACTTATTCACTGTAAAGCTATATTTTTGGTCGTATATGGCTGCGTATAGCCGTGTTGGCACTCCCGAAGTTCTGTATCGCCGCCCGTGAAACCCCTGCGCTTTTTAACCGCGCCCCTAAGTATCCTGTTAATAAGGCACAATTCTTTGATTTAAGGATGCTTTATGCGCGCAGTCATCATGAACGCCCCTGGTGAGGTAGTGGTCGAAGAACGCCCCCTGCCAGTTATCCAAAAGCCCACTGACGCCGTCATCAAACTAGCTGCCAGCTGCATCTGTGGCTCAGATCTGTGGCCCTATCGCGGTATCCGTCCGGTAGACCATGAGGCTATGGGCCACGAATATGTGGGTGAAGTAGTTGAGGTGGGCGCCGCCGTCACCAGTGTTAAGCCCGGTGATTTTGTGGTGGGCTCCTTCTGTGCCTCCTGCGGCGAGTGTGAAATCTGCCAGGCCGGCTACCCCTCTCGCTGCCAGCGCGCCATAGAGGCTGGTGAAGCCTATGTGCGTGGGGCTCAGGCTGAGTACTTGCGGGTGCCCTTCGCTGATGGCACGCTGGTGGCTACCCCGGCCAAGCCTGACCCGGAACTCATCCCCGACCTGCTAGCTGCCTCCGATGTGTTAGGTACCGGCTGGTTTGCGGCTGATGCGGCAGGTGCGGGGCCGGGCAAGACTATTGCGGTAGTTGGCGACGGCGCCGTCGGGCTAGGGGCGGTTATTGGTGCCACCCAGCTGGGTGCGAAGCGCGTAATTGCCATGTCGCGCCACGAAGCCCGCGCCAAACTGGCCCGCGAATTTGGGGCTACCGACGTCGTCGCTGAACGCGGAGAAGAAGGCGCCGCCAAGGTTAAAGAGTTAACCGGAGGCTATGGGGCCCACGGCACTGCCGAAGCTGTAGGCACTGAGCAAGCCATGCAACAAGCCCTAGCTTCTACCCGCTACGGCGGCTATGTGGGCTTTGTGGGTGTACCTCACGGCGGCACCATCAGCGTAGATCAGCTATTTGGCAAGGAAGTACACCTATTTGGTGGCCCTGCACCCGTGCGCCGTTACTTGCCGCAGCTGATCAAGCTGATCTTTGAGCGCAAAATCCACCCCGGCAAGGTGTTCGACCTGGTGCTACCCATTGAGCAGGCCGCCGAAGGCTACGCCGCCATGGACCAGCGTCGCGCCACCAAGGTGATGTTGACCCTCTAATTAATCCAAAGACCAATCAACCGGGCTAACGCCTTGCTGTTCCAGCAAGGCGTTAGCCCTTGAAAAGGGCTTAGAACCAAAAAATCCGCGTGAAGCACTCAGCGGTGAGGGGTGGGCGCTAGCAATAATCGGGGTGTTGCCCAGCATTGGGGTCAGCGACTGAGCCTGGCGGCCCCACAAAATCGCCACCAGCGCGCTATCGCGTGCCACCAAGGCTTTAATGGCCGCCTCGGTAACCTTTTCCCAACCCCAGCCTTGATGTGAAGCCGCCTGGCCAGGGCTAACCGTAAGCACTCGGTTTAATAGCAGCACCCCGCGCTGGCTCCACGGCGTCAAATCCCCGCTAGTGGGAATCGGTAACCCCAAATCAGCGTGCAGCTCCTTAAAAATGTTTTGTAGCGACTTGGGGGGCTTAACTCCCGGCGCCACCGAAAAGCTCAAACCCACCGCATGTCCCGGCGTCGGATAGGGGTCTTGGCCCACAATCAGCACTTTCACTGCCGGCAGAGGTTGGCTAAAAGCCCGCAGCACATTAGCGCCCGCCGGTAGATAGCCGCGCCCAGCAGACACTTCGGCGCGCAAGCGCTCGCCAATTTCATGAATTATAGGCTCCACCGGTTCTAGGGCGGGCAGCCAAGAGGGGTCAACAAGCTGGCTCAACGGCTTAGCACTCATGCCATAAGCCTAACCGGCTCCAATGTGTGTTGTGCTCAAAACTGGCTTTAAACCGGTAGCCTGTTAGCGTGGAATACGAGTACCCAGCCGACGAATTCGACGAGCCCAATGACAGCGTCCTACCCGCAGGGGTGCATCGCCGCCCGCTGCCGGCCTGGCGTAACTGGCTACCCTTACTACTAATTGTGGTGATTGTGCCCGCCCTGGCCTGGGGGGCCCTGGCCCTATTTAAAGTAGCTGGCGGCACCAACTCCAGTGTGGCCACCTCAATTGCCACCAAGATGGCCGGCAATAAAACAACGGCTAAAGCCAAGGCGTCGGCCTCAGCTACCCCTAAATCCAACGCTACGGTGGTAACCACCCAGGCACCTATCCAGGCACCCACCCCTACCCCTACCCCCACCCAGTCCATTGACCACACCGTGGGCATCACCGTACACAACGGTACTAACACTGCCGGGCTGGCTGCCCGGGCCGGATCCACCCTAGAAGGGGCCGGGTTTACCGCTGTAACCGTTTCGCCCGGGGTTTACTCTGAAGCAACCCCCACCGACTCCACGGTTTACTACGCCAGTGAGGATCAAGAGCCAGTGGCTAAGGCAGTGGCTAAAGAACTGGGAATCTCCAATGTTGAACTGTCTGCTGAGCAGGCTAGTTCCAACCCTATTGTGGTGGTTTTGCGCAGCTAAAAGCGCTATTTATGGCAGTTAGGTGCTAGCACTATCCGCCCTGGCTGGAGGGTGGGTGTGTTTGCTAACGGCCTAGCGTCTTGCACTCGCAGGGCGAGAGTGCCAACATATTAGTTAGCACTCCGAGCATGAGAGTGATAAGACCGGCCGGAAGGTGAGGGTCTGGTTGCGCTGAGACATGAACAGTGCGGCCATACTCGTCCGTCGCGGGCACCACCCGGCATCCAACTTTGGAGAAATAAATGTCCAAGATCATCGCTTTCGATGAAGAGGCCCGTCGTGGCATGGAGCGCGGCCTAAACACCCTAGCGGACACCGTTAAGGTAACCCTAGGCCCCAAGGGTCGCAACGTTGTCCTAGACAAGAAGTGGGGCGCCCCCACCATCACCAACGACGGCGTCACCATCGCCAAGGAGATCGAGCTCGAAGAGCCTTTCGAGAAGATCGGTGCTGAGCTGGTCAAGGAAGTTGCTAAGAAGACCGACGACGTCGCCGGTGACGGTACCACCACCGCTACCGTTCTGGCTCAGGCCCTGGTTCACGAGGGTCTGCGCAACGTAGTGGCTGGCGCCAACCCCATCGCTCTGCGTCGCGGTATCGACAAGGCCGTTGAGGCTGTTGTTGAGCGCCTACTCAGCGACGCCACCGAGGTTGAGACCACCGAGCAGATCGCCAACACCGCCTCTATCTCTGCTGCTGACCAGCAGATCGGTAACCTGATTGCCGAGGCCATGGAGAAGGTTGGTCACGAGGGTGTTATCACCGTCGAGGAGTCCAACACCTTCGGCCTGTCCCTCGAAGTTACCGAGGGTATGCGCTTCGACAAGGGCTACATTTCCCCCTACTTCGTCACCGACGCCGACCGTCAGGAAGCCGTGCTGGAAGACAGCTACGTCCTGCTGGTTGAGTCCAAGATTTCCAACGTCAAGGACCTGCTGCCGCTGCTAGAGAAGGTCATGCAGAGCGGCAAGCCCCTGACCATCATCGCCGAGGACGTCGAGGCTGAAGCCCTGGCCACCTTGGTAGTTAACCGCCTGCGCGGCACCTTCAAGTCCGTGGCCGTCAAGGCCCCCGGCTTCGGTGACCGTCGTAAGGCCATGCTGCAGGATATGGCTATCCTCACCGGTGGTACCGTGATCAGCGAGACCGTTGGCCTCAAGCTTGAGAACACCACCCTGGAAGACCTGGGCAGCGCCCGCAAGGTGGTTGTCACCAAGGACGAGACCACCCTGATCGAAGGCGCTGGCGACAAGGAAGCCATCGAGGCTCGCGTCTCCCAGATCCGCAACGAGATCGAGAACTCCGACTCTGAGTACGACCGTGAGAAGCTCTCCGAGCGCCTGGCCAAGCTAGCCGGTGGCGTGGCCGTCCTTAAGTCCGGTGCCGCCACTGAGGTGGAGCTCAAGGAGCGTAAGCACCGTATCGAGGACGCCGTGCGTAACGCTAAGGCTGCCGTGGAAGAGGGCATCGTCGCCGGTGGTGGCGTGGCTCTGATCCAGGCCGCTGAGGTACTCGACTCCATCGAGCTAGAGGGCGACGAGGCTACCGGCGCCAACATCGTTAAGGTTGCCGTTGAGGCTCCCCTCAAGCAGATCGCCGTTAACGCTGGCCTAGAGGGCGGCGTCGTGGTTGAGCGCGTACGCAACCTGCCCACCGGTGAAGGCCTAAACGCCGCTACCGGCGAGTACGTCAACCTGCTGGCTGCTGGCATCGCCGACCCGGTTAAGGTGACCCGCTCTGCTCTGCAGAACGCTGCCTCCATCGCTGGTCTGTTCCTGACCACCGAGGCTGTTGTGGCCGACAAGCCCGAGCCCCCGGCTCCGGCTGCTCCCGGCGCCGACGACATGGGCGGCATGTACTGAGCCGCTAAGCATTAGCTATAGCAACCTGGGCCTTGTGCAATGCACAAGGCCCAGGCCTTTTTATAGCTATGGTTTAGGGTTTTTAACAGGCTTGGTTTGCGCTTATAAAACCAAGTTCTAACAAAGTGTTAGGTAACCGTCATGTTTGGACGGCCCACCGCTGGCTGACACTGGCTAGCATAGGGGTGTGTTGAAGTTACAGTGTAAGCGCAGGGTGGTAGTTGCCCTGCTATCAGTTACCTCGCTAGTTGGTGCTAGCGCTGGAGCGGTTGCCTACGCTAACTCCTACGCCTCGCGAGTAGTGCCCTCTACCACTGTCTCAGGCGTGGATATTAGTGGACTTAATACCAAAGCTCTAACAGCCAAGCTGGAACGCGCGGCGGCTGAAACTAAATTTGTTATCACCACTGACGGTAAAACCTCTACCTATACCGCCAGTCAGTTAGGTCTAAGCCTCAACACTAAAGAGCTGGTAAAGCAAGCTATGGCTCCCAGTCGTGACGCGACTAAGCGTTACGGCGCACTATTAGATGAGCACTCGCTGCAGGCCAAATTCTCACTGAAAACCTCGGCAGTAAACGAGGTAGCCTCCAAGCTAAATGCTCAGCTCAAAAACCCGGCTAAAGACGCCCAGGTGGTGCTGGCTGCTGACGGCGAAAGCCTAAGCGCCACCGCCGCCCAAACCGGCGAGCGAGTAGATTCTGCCGCCCTAGCCAAACTGGTGCACGAAAAAGTGTCGCTAGGTAAGACTGTCTCCATCACTGCCCCGGTAACCACCCATAAGCCTGACATTTCCACTGCCGAGGCCACCGCTGCTGCTGCCGGCGCCGCTAACCTACTTACCCCCAGCGTTAGCCTAACTGACGGCATTGACAACTTTAGCGCCACCAACGCCGACAAAGCTTCCTGGCTCAGCTTCAAACGCACCAGCTCAGGTGTAAGCGTGGTCTACGATCAAGACAAGATCAAAGCTTGGGTAACTAAGGTAGCTAAAGGCACCGAAACTAAGGCAGCCGCCCCCAGCCTGCGCACTGTGGATGCTAAAGGCAACCAGGTGGCCGTAACAAGCGTAGGGGACGTGGCCTACACCGCCTCCAACATCGGCCAGGTAACCAGTGAAATGGTTACTGCACTAAATGCCGGTGAAGACTATTCCGGTTCCTTTGACTACGCTGAAGGATACGTGTGGCAAGACCGCCACCAGCCTGAAGGTAAAGACGTAACCGCCTATCAGCCCGCCAGTAACGAGAAATGGGTTGATGTTGATCTAACCAACCACACGGTTACCGCCTATGTGGGCACCAAAATAGTGTGGGGGCCGGTAGGTATGGTTTCCGGCGCACCCGACACTCCCACAATTGAAGGCACCTTCAAGGTCCACCTCAAATATGAGTACCAGACCATGGAAGGCAGTAACTCAGACGGCTCTAAGTACGAAACCCCGGATGTACCTTGGGTTACCTACTTTGAGGGTGGTTATGCCTTGCATGGTGCCTACTGGCGTGACCGCTTTGGTTACGACGCCGGTTACAACGGCTCCCACGGCTGCGTAAACATGAAGGTGGAAGACGCCAAGTGGATCTACGACTGGGCCCCGGAGGGCACCACCGTAGTTTCACACTACTAACGCATCATGAACTGGGTACGTACCTGCGCCTCAGTGCTGGAGTAGGTGGTGGCTGCGTTACCCAAAGCCAAGCTGATGTGCTCTAGGCAGGTGTTGACCTGGTTTTGGGCCTGAGCCCACTCGTGCTCACAGGCCGCCGCCTGGGTGGCGGCCTGCCCCTTCCAGCTGGCTTGCAAGGCCTTAAGGGCACTGTCTAGGGCTTGGGCATCGGCACGGATAGAGCCGCATAGGCGGCTGGCGCGAGCCGAGTTTGACTCCAACTCGTCAGTGTTGGCGCTAATGATCATAATGGGCTCCTAACTATGTTGAGGTAGCAGCGCTATGCTGCTACCTCAAAGTTAGGTTTAGGCGCCACTAGTTTGCTTGCAGGCTGTGGCTAAGGCTCTAGGGCACAAAAACTTATCCACCTGTGCACAAAACTGGCCTGTTAAAACTCTCCGTCCGGACTAATGTCGGTTACCACCGGAATCTCGCCAGTGCGCTGGGCCCGGGCCTGAGCCGCCAACTTAGCGCGTCGCTCAACTACTTCCTGCATGGTTTGGCGAGCTACCTCAGCAGCCTCCTGGCGGGTAACTGCCTGAGCCGGCTTCTTCTTAGACTTAAGCAGGTGGTCAATATCGGCAATACAAGACTCCATAGTGGTGGCCTCACTATGGTGCTTATTTGCCTCTACCGTAGCCGGCTTAATCTCCATAGCCGGCGCCGCCTTAGGCTTAGCTGAAGTCTGTGGTACATAGGGCTCAGCTTCCATCGCCGCCTCAGCACTCAGCCCTGAGGACGCACCGGCGCCAGTTTTAACCGGGGCAGTGGGGGCCGACGTCGCCCCTAAAGACCCAGCCGACGGCGCCGTCGAGCGCGCCACAGTGGCTGCATTAGCCGCACTTAAATCCACAGATTCAGGGGAGGGGGCACTAGCGGGGGTGACAAGACGGTCCAAATCGACGACGGCGTCGTTGTCCGCCTCCAAAATAGAAAGCTTACTGCTTAGCCGACGCAGCTCAGCCTCAAGATTTTCGCGGGCTGGGAGTTCCCAACGCTGACCCAGGGGAGAGGCAAACAGACGATCGCGCGCTAGCAGCTTACGCACAATCGTGGTGCGGGTACGCAAATAAGATAGCAGCGGTAAATGCGCGTATTCAGAATAGATAAGGCGCGAATATTCGCGATAACGCTGGGGTTCAATAGCTAAACAGCCCAAGTCTGCATCAGACAAAGCCGCCGCATCAATATCGGAAGTAGGCAGATCATGGCGACGCAGATTCATAATCAGCTCAGCGACGCGGTTAGCATTCTTCTCTGACACGCCTGCTGCCACCAGTTCCTCATAGGCTAAAGCAGCAGATGCAGCCTCATCCTCACCGCCGTTACGATGCATGGCCTGGTCAGCAGAAACACTAAAAATAGCGCCGTGATACCAGGCAGCCAGGCGAACCAGATCCGGGTTACGGGTCTCCTCGCTTAGCTCATCTACACGTGTAAGCAGATCAATTAGGTGGCGTAAGTTGTGAAATGCGCGGTCTGGAGTGGACCACAGCATAATCAGGTTGGTGCCCATGTCGTGAAGCTGCTCACGCGAGGCGCTAGCCCCAGCATGGCTCATAGCTTGCACATAGGCAGGAAGTAGCCACTGCGGTACGTCTGTGACGCCCATAGGACAAGCCTCCCAGCTCGGTAAGGTAATGCCAGCCAATAAGCAGGCATATTAAAAACAATCAGCTAGGCTACCGTTCCTGGCTGCAAAATTCTATGAAATAAATCTAAGAACATACTGTACACGTTACTCTACTACGGCATATTCGTTAGGTAAAATGATACGCACAGTAGCGCCCCCACCGGGAGTGTTTAGCATGGAGACTTTACCCCGGTGCATCTTAATAATGGTGGCTACAATCGCCAGGCCCAGGCCAGAACCGCCAGTATTGCGGTTACGTGAGGACTCAGTGCGGTAGAAACGGTCAAACACCTTCTTGGCGTCAGCCGGGTCAATACCCGGGCCGTGGTCGCGCACCTCAATGATGGTATGGGTGCCGTTAGTGCCCACCGCAATCTCTACCGGGGAGCCGTCAGGCGAGTAAGCCAAAACATTAGAAAGCAGGTTAGTCAGCACCTGACTTAGCCGCTCACGGTCGCCGTCGATAAAGAGCTCTTCTTCTAGCTCCTCGCCCTCCAGCGTGAGCACCTGGGTGTCACGGTCAGGGGCCAACACAATAAGGTCAGAGATAGCCTCACGGGCCAGCTGCGAAACATTGAAGTGGGTTACCTCCAGCGGGCGCCCCTCATCCATGCGCGCCAGCTGCAGCAGGTCCTCAACCAGGCGCGCCATGCGCTTAGCCTCAGACTCAATGCGGCCCATAACCTCATCGGTTTGCTCCGGGGGCACCCCGCCCATTTGGTACAGCTCGCCCCAGCCACGCACAGTAGCCAGCGGGGTACGTAGCTCATGGGAGGCGTCAGAGATAAAACGCTGCATCCGCTCTTGAGAGTGGGTGCGCGCCTCAAAAGCATGCTCGTTTTGGGTGAGCATGGAGTTAAGCGAACGCTGCAGGGAGCCAATCTCCGTGTTACTTGACTGAGTGACATTAATGCGGGCGGACAGCTCACCCTTGGCGATTTTGCCTGCCACCGACTCAATTTCACGCAGCGGCCCCAGCGCGTGGCCCACAAACAAGGTGGCTACCGTGGCCGTCAGGCACAGCATGGCCACGCCGGTTAGGCCCAGCAGGAGGCGGGTGTGGTTGACGGCGTCCGCAGTGTCTTTAAGGGGTAGCGCAATTAGCACCCCACCGATGTATTCCTTACCGTCAGCGGAAGAAATTGGCAGGATGATGGCACGCCATTTGGCGCCGTCGATATTTGATTCAATGGTGAAGGGATTGGGTTTATATGAGGCTACAGCTTTGCGGGAAAAATCTATGCCTTTAATGTTTGGGATGCCGTAATGCTCGGCGGTAGAGCTAGAAACCAGCTGACCAGAAGTGCCGTCAAACCATTTGCCGTAAATGTAGTAAGTGGAGGGAATGGGGTTGGCTTGACCATTTTTAATTAGAGTCAGGGCTTGGTTACCAACTGTGCGGGTGGCGCCGGTATCTACCAGTTGCGAATCTACTTGTTCTTGCAGGGTGTTTTCCAGTAGCAGCGTGGTGGATATCGAAGTCACCGCCACCGATAACATCAGCAGCAAGGTGGTTATTATTGCCAGCTGATTAGTTAACGGTAGTTTGCTCCAAAATCTTTGGAACAAACTGCGTTTAGGCGGTGGTTGGGTGGGCTCGGCCGCGTTTAGTTTGACTGGTGGGACCGAGGGAAGCGGTTGCCCCTCACGCATTAGGAGTCCTTGGGTTCGCGCATCATATAGCCCACTCCACGTCGGGTCTGAATCAGCGGAGTTACCTTACCGCCGTCGGGGCCCTTGAGCTGGTCGATCTTACGGCGTAGATAGGAAATGTATGACTCGACGATAGCGGCGTCGCCATTCCAGTCATATTCCCATACGTGGTCAAGAATCTGGCTCTTAGACACCACGCGGCCAGAGTTAACCATTAGGTAGCGCAGTAGCTTGAACTCGGTGGGGGATAGCTCAATCTCCTGGCCGGCGCGGCGCACCTCGTAGGCATCCTCGTCTAGGATTAGGTCCGCCAGCTGCAAAATATGGGTACGCTCAGGCTCCACGTTTTGGGTACGACGCAAAATAGCGCGAATACGTGCCACTACTTCTTCAAGGCCAAAAGGTTTAGTTACGTAGTCGTCTCCGCCTACGGTTAATCCCTGGATCTTTGCTTCCATATCGTCGCGAGCAGTTAAGAACAAAATAGGTACTTTGATATTTCGTTCGCGCATTCGCCTGGCAACAGTGAATCCGTCCATATCGGGCATCATCACGTCAAGAATTATTAAATCAGGCCTTTGAGTCTCGACGGCGTGCATAGCGCCATTACCATCTTGAGCAGTTGACACGTCAAAACCGGCAAAGCGTAGCGAAGAAGCTAGTAAATCGCGGATATTGGGTTCATCGTCAACTACTAGTAGCTGAGCTTCGGGAGTGGTCTGATTCGGGGACATGCTTAAAGTATGAGGCATTGGCCTGAAGATTTCCTTAAAGCCCGTCCACTAAACGGACAGTAAGGTTAGCCACTTAGCGGATTAGATGAATTGCTGCGGATCGAATTCTTCTAGCGGGATGATGCGCACGCGCGGCAATGGGCTGGTAAATGCACGCACATCAAGTTCCAGATCGAATAGTTCCAATCCTTCGAGTTCCAGAGCAGCCAACTGTGTGTTCAGGAACTCTCTGAAGCAGAATACACCTACCTGTACCCCTGCCTGCAGTAGGCGCTCAATCTGTGGGATGTAATCGCCGTCGTGGCTAGCAAGCAGCACGCGGGCGGGGGCACCACGCTCTGCGATAGCGTCCAGGGTGCGCTGGATGCCAATGTCTACGACTTTTTCTTCAGCCGATGCAGAAAGCGGAACCGGGCGATAGTCCATTGCTAGTAAGGCTTGTACAAAGCCCATTGGCATATGTCCGGAAGAAGCATTTAAGAAAAAGAGTCCGCGAGTTAGTGTGTCTTGATCCCAAATAGAGTTGCAGTAGTGCAATACACGATCCCAGCGTGGCCGCTCATCTGGGTCTGGGCGGCGTCCTAAAACACTTGTGCCTAGTGTTGCATCGATGTTTTCGCCGTCGACTAGAAGATAAGTTGGAGTGCCCATATCCTCATACTAATTCAAAAGTCTTGAATTTGTTTCTTAAAATGAAAAAATACGCGCCCGATTTTGGTCAATGACTTGAATCGGGCGCGTACTTGCGCGTTGTTTTAGCTAAGGCCGTGCCTAGTAGGGCAACAATTTAGCGGCAAACTGCGGTTTTTACGGCTAGAGGCACTTTAGTGCCAAGGCGATAGCTAAGAACAGTCACCTTTGCACGAAAGCGTCTCAGTAGGAGGAGGTGTCGCCAGTGGGCTGGCTTTCAGCCTTCAGGGCAGCAAAGGCGGCGTCAATGTCGACGTCGGAAGCGCCGGCGGTGATCTGCGGGGCGCCAGAGGGGCGGTTACCAGACTTCAGGGCGGCCAGACGTGCCTCAGCCTCCATCTGGGCGGAGGAGGACTCTAGGGCGGCAAACTGGGACTCCAGGGAGGTGCCTGCCAGCTCAGCCTGGCCGGCAGCCTGGGCCTCGACGCGACGCACGCGGTCCTCGAAACGACCCAGCGAAGAGGTGGGGTCGGTGGTGTTGATCTGGTTGAGGGCGCTTTGCACCTTGACCTGAGCCTGGGCGGTACGCTGACGTGCCACCAGCTCATCACGCTTGGACTTGAGGTCACCAAGCTTGGCTTCCATCTGGGTCAGGCCAGTCTTTAGCTGCTCAACCACCTGACGCTGGGAGTCAATGGAAGGCTGGGCGGAGCTAACCTGCTGCTCGGCGGTGATCTGCTTGGTTAGCGCAATCTTGGCCAGGTTGTCGAACTTGTCAGCCGCAGCGGCGTCACCAGCGTTGCGTAGCTCATCGGCCTTACGGGAGGCGGCTAGGGCCTTGTTGCCCCAGTCAGTAGCCTCAGCGGTGTACTTGGCCTGGTCCTTTTCGGCCATGCGCAGGTTACCGATGGACTGGGCCACAGCCTGGCGGGCCTCCACAATAGAGTTGGAGTAGTCGCGTACCAGCTGGTCCAGCATCTTTTGCGGGTCTTCAGCGCGGTCAATAAGCGCGTTAATGTTAGCGCGGGTCAGCTGGGAAATTCGCCCCAGAATCGTTTGCTTCTCAGCCATGAGTTATACCTTTCGTTTTATTGTCTGCCAGGTTGGCGGGGCAGCACGGATATGACGGTTATTTTTAAATGAAATCGCCGAAGTCTATGTCGAAATCACCGAAATCTGGGCCGCCACCCCAGTCATGGTTACCAATACTACGGGTAACATTTCCGATTACGTCACCCAGCAAGATACCACCTAGCATCATGGTGCCCATATCGATTCCGCTGGAGCCAATAGCACGCGGCTGATTGGCGTTAAAACGGTTAATGTCCCGTTGGGCCTGGCCCTGGGCGCGGCCAATAAGCTGCTCGGCATGACCAATAGCCTGCCCGGCCCGCACCGGATCATTCCTAAGGCTCTGCTTAGCTTCAGAAGCCAGGCGTGAAGCTTCAGCCAGGTCAGTGCGGGCGGCGATCCCTACCGCGCCACGGGCCGTAGAAATCATGTTGGTAACCGCATCAATAGAGGCGTTAAGCCGCCCCAAGCGCTGGTCAAGGCCGGCGCGGGCACGATTACGTACCTCTTCCTGGCTGCGGGCCTGCTCTAGGGCATTATCCAAAGCAGCCTCAGCGGCGGTGAGCTCATTAAGCGGAGCCACCGGGTCTAGCTGGCTTTGGCTCAGCACCCGCTGGCCGGCCGCAATGGCGCGCTGGGCGCGAGCCACTAGCGGGTCAAGCACGGCTGCGGGCACGGGCCCATTAGGCTGGCCTAGACGCTTAGCATCCTCAATGTCAGAGCTAATAGAGGTGATAGCCGCAGTTAGGTTAGCGGCAGCATTTTCCAGCAGGGAGCGCGTCGCCATCACCTGGTTAGCTAGTTCGCCCGCCTGAGTGACGGTAGAACTAGCCAAACGAATCTGCTCTAGTGCCAACACACTATTGCCAGCCTCATAGGTTTCTTTAGCCTGGGCTGCAGTCACCTGGGCGGCCTTGAGTAGTTTGGCGGCCCGCTCAGGGGCGTCAGCCACTGAAGCAAGCGATTCAGCCGGGTAGGTGGCAGATAGTGCAACCAGCAGCGAGCGGGCGTTTTCAATACTGACGCGCACCTCGCTTACCTGAATATTTAGCTGCGAGAGGGTGTCAGGAATATTAGCTAACACATCACGCTTAGAAGCGAACTGCTGCTCCTGGGACTTAATTGCGTTAGTGGCCCGCTGGCAGCGATCGAGCAGCTCATTAAGCATGTGGTGACGCTGCACCGGGGTCTCAGGGCGATCGTCGTCAAGTAGACGGCGCAACTCAAAAGCCCGGCTCAACTCCGCCTTGGCACTATCAATAGCCTTAGCAAAAGCTTGCGTTTCAGAACTAGAAAACTGTGCCTGCGCAAAAGCCAGCTCCTGATCGGCGGTGTGTACCAAATCGTCGGCGGCCATTAGTGCAGAGTTAGCCTGCGCATCGAGCTGGTTTAGATCCACCCCGGGCATTAAACCCGCAGTGGGAGCAGCCTCGATGCGTTTACGCATATTCGAATTGGAAGTGCTTAGCGCCACGATGGCGGCTAGCACAGCCCCAATTATGAAGATAAATAAAGCGGTTCCCATAGTCTTTCCTGCCTACTGCGTCCCTCAGTAGTCTATGTCAGGAGCGAACCAGACGCGCCATGCATGAGAAAGTATTTCCCTTAGAGCCGCCAACATGTTTCTATAGGCACTATGTCCCAGGATTCCTCAATCACTGACGCGATTAATAAAACTCCGGTCCTCACTGTTTTCCAGCCCGCATCTACGGTTGGCATTGCCCGGTTTGGACAGTGGCTAGCTTCTGAGGGAGCTATCCTTAACACCATTGACTTAGCTACTCAGCCGGTCCCAGCTTACAGTGAGCTAAACAGCGACGGCATCATCATTCTGGGTGGCCCTATGGGTGCTAACGACGGCGCCGACTACCCCTGGATGGAGCCGCTCAGTCAGCTGGTGCGCGAGGCCCACGCCCACGCCATGCCGGTGTTTGGTATCTGCCTGGGCTCCCAGCTTTCCGCCCGCGCCCTGGGTGGGCAGGTAGCTAGCCCCGCCCCCGGACAAGGCGAGCGTGGCCTGGCCAGTGTTTTCCTCACCGAAGCAGGCCAGGAAGATGAAGCCATCGCAGAAATGTTCGCCCAAGGTGACGCCGCTAGTGCCCGCGTGGATGTAGCCACCAATGAGGGCACGCAGCTGCCCGTGCCGGTAAACCACAACGACGCCGTCGTCACCCTACCCCCGCAAGCCAAACTGCTGGCCAGCTCTAAAGACTGCCCCATTGAGGCCTGGCGCCTGGGCAGCGTGCTGGGCTTGCAGTGGCACCCTGAAGTTGTGCCTGAGCGCCTATACCTGTGGGCCAAAGAAGATGGGGTTAAAGCCGGGCTGGATCAGGCCACTATCAAGCGCCAAGCCGACGACGTACTGGCCCAGGGGCGCCGCATTGACGCCATCACCTGCGCCATGGGTCGCGCAGCTGCACGTATGTTACTGCGCAAGGCCCGCGCCTATCGGGTACTGCAAAGCGTCGTAGACTAAACCATGTGACCGATCAACGTTTAGGGGCGGCACCCACCGCCACTCAGGCTGCGGCCGCCGCCAAAGACAAAGTGCTGTGTAGTGAGCAAGTTATTGAGGTAGCTCGCATGGCGCTAGCTGACATTACCGACCCGGCTAGCGTCGGCGACTATAGCGGGGCTATTCCCACCGGCAAGCGTATGGTCACCCACCTGTTTGACTGCAAGCTGCCCGGCTATCGCGGCTGGCGTTGGCAGGTTACTGTGGCGCGCCCTTCGCGAGCCCGCCAGGCCACCATCTGTGAGCTAGACCTGGCCCCCGGTGAGGATGCGCTGCTAGCTCCGGCCTGGGTGCCTTGGGAGCAGCGCTTGCAGCCCTCAGATGTGAACCGTGGTGACCGGCTACCCTTTCGAGAATTAGATGAGCGCCTCCAGCCTGGCTGGCAGGCCACCGACGACGCCGTAGCTGACGCCGTGGCTGTTGATGAGCTCTACTTGGGTCGCGCCCGGGTGCTTTCACCACAGGGCCTGGCCGCCGCCGCCCAGCGCTGGTACGAGGGTGATCACGGCCCTGCTGCTGACGGTGTGCGCCGCGCTCACGCCAGCTGCTCTAGCTGCGGTTTCCTGATGCGTATTGATGGACCCATGCGCCGCCTGTTTGGGGTGTGCGCTAACGCCTGGTCTCCCGACGACGGCCAGGTGGTTTCCATGGATCACGGCTGTGGGGCTCACTCAGAGACTGACGTGCCCGAGCGAGAAACAGCTTGGCCCGCCAACGCACCTATCGTGGATGAAGGTGCGGTAGAGGTGGAGTCGGCTTAAATATCGCGGTAACGCAGGCTAAGGGCCTCGCCGGCAGCGACGTCGTCGACAGGGGTGCTGTTATCTTCACTTAACGGGCCGCGACCTAGGGCTTTGCGATACTCGTGCACGCCACCCCAAGCCATACCGATCACCCCAATAACAATTCCACACAGGCAAATTTCCAAAGCGGCCGAGCGTGAAGCCGTGGCGCCCAGCAAAATGGACAGCCCCACCGCCGCCAGAGCCCAAATGCTGGTGCCCACAGCCATTAGGTGCAGCGCGTCCACATTCTCGGGGCCAACAGTGGGCAGGGACTTATAGTGCGCCAGATTGTGCTCAGTATTTTTATCTGCCGGCGCCGGGATAGGCGCCTTGGGTTTAGGGCTGCGCTTAATGGATAGGGATTTAAAGCGCTTAATAGCCGACGCCGGAACGTCAGTCGGGGCTGCAGCTGCGGCTGCCGGGGCTGCCGGAAGCGGGGCCTGGGACTGCGCCGGGGCTGGAGCTGATGAGGCTGGGGCCGGAGCTGGCGGCTGTGGGGCACTTTGTTGAAGGCCCGGAGGGGAAGGCGGGGCCATTAAGGCCGGTTGGGCGGCATTAGCTACATTGCCGACGACGCGGTTTGCTAACTGGTTGGCATCAGCTTTGCGCTGGCGTCTTTTGGCGCCAAAGAGTTTGCGGCGTGGGCGGCTAGCGTTGGGGGCAGACTGGGGATGGGTACTGGGGGCTGGCGGCGCAAAGTTCTGGCCGGGTACCGGGGTGGCAGAAGCTACTGGGTAGCCGGGTACTGGGGCGACGGGAGATGTGGGGTTGTAGCCGGGTGCCGTCGGGCCAGGGGCTTGCTGGGGCACAAAGTTCTGAGCGGGACCAGGGGCGTGCTGATAGCGCGGATCCTGATAGTGCGGGTATTGGCCAGCACGTGCGGCAGTGGCTTGGGCTGCGGCTGCGTGGGCGGCAGTGGCGTGCTGGGCCGCTGCACGCTGAGTGGCTGCGTAGGCGGCAGTGGCATTGGCAGCTGCGCGCTGGGCCTGTGCTAGTTGAGCCTGCTGGGCCTGCGCACGCTGGGCAGCTTCACGCATGGCGGCTTCGCGGGCAGCCACAGCAGCCATCTGCTGGGCGTGCTCACGCTGGGCGCGCTCACGCTGCGCGTGCTCGGCAGCAAGCTGCTCGTAGATCCCCATAACTTCTCCTTAAGCCGGTCACCAGGTAGTTCGGGGCGCCTAGGCGCTAACTGCATACTACTAAGCGGTTAGGTGGCAAAACTTGCTGTGATTTA
>ERZ772910.235-NODE-235-length-34287-cov-14.884056_pt1 | contig 34287 bp, 28 predicted proteins | sample MGYA00511357_ERZ772910 | MGnify/ENA primary metagenome ERZ772910 (study PRJEB29015, sample SAMEA2738096) | human oral metagenome | biome: human oral; feature: human-associated habitat; material: saliva | place: China | collected 2193 ... | reverse complement strand
GCCTTAGACATGTCTGTCCTTTACAAGTAGGAATGAGTTTTCACTCTGATTCGCCAGATGAAAACAGTATCTCAGAAGGGTGGTTTAGATGAATTCGGTCGGAATGATCGGCTCACCCTCCGAGAGGCGGCGGGCAGCTTCGGGAAGCTCAGCCAGGGATGCTGCGTGGCGGGCGGTCGCGCGGCGCACGCCTTCCTCGCCGGTGAAGCCGGGGAGCAGTTCGCCGTTGCGGACGAAGTCCACCATGAGCGGGCGGGTGTCTTCGAGCAGGTTCGGGTCCTCGTGGGTGCCCAGAACCTCGGCGGTAGCGATGCCCATGCCGTTGAGGCGGCGGGCGGCACGCTTCGCGCCACCGATGGACGCCTTGCCAGCCGACGCCTTAGCGACCGGCTGCATTTCGCCAGCGGAGTTCTCACGCTCAACGACCTTGTACACCATGGAGGAGGTCGGCGCACCGGAACCGGTGACCAGCTTGGTACCCACACCGTAGGAGTCCACGGGTGCTGCCGCCAGGGATGCGATAGCGTACTCGTCCAGGTCGCTGGTGACGGTGATCTTGGTGTTAGTGTTACCGAGCGAGTCGAGCAGTTCACGCACGTGAGCCGCGGTGGCGACCAGGTCGCCGGAGTCCAGGCGTACGCCGCCGAGCTCTTCACCAGCGAGTTCCACGCCGAGGCGGACTGCCTCGTCCACATCATAGGTGTCGACGAGCAGGGTGGTGCGGGCGCCGAGGGAACGCAGCTGCGCCTCGAACGCTTCACGTTCGCTGTCGTGCAGCAGGGTGAAGGCGTGGGCGCTGGTGCCGATGGTGTGCAGACCGTAGCGCAGGCCAGCCTCCAGGTTGGAGGTGCCCGCGAAGCCGGCGATAACGGCGGCGCGTGCAGCGGAGACGGCGGCGCGTTCGTGGGCGCGGCGCGAACCCATTTCGAGGCAGGGTCGGTTGCCTGCGGCTGCGCTCATGCGGGAGGCGGCGCTCGCCACGGCGGAGTCAAAGTTCAGGATGGACAGCAGGTAGGTTTCGAGGACGCACGCTTCGGCGAAGGTGCCTTCGACCTGCATGACGGGGGAGTGGGGGAAGAATGCTTCGCCTTCTGCGTAGCCGCGGATGTTGCCGCTGAAGGTGAAGGATTCGAGGTAGGAGAGGGTTTCTTTGTTGACGATGTTGCGGGAGGAGAGGAAGGAGAGTTCTTCGTCGTTGAAGCGGAAGTTTGCGAGGCCTTCGAGGAATCGGCCGGTGCCTGCGAGGATGCCGTAGCGGCGGCCTGCGGGCAGGCGGCGGGTGAAGACTTCGAAGGTGCACTTACGGTTGGCTGCGCCGGAGGCGAGTGCCGCCTGGAGCATGGTCAGTTCGTAGTGATCGGTGAGAAGAGAGGTAGTAGCCATATGTTTATTGTAGTGGGGGATTAGGGTATTTTTCCTCTTAAGTCGGCGTGTCAATCACTACATAAAGTATTCTTGACTCTAAGTGCTGTAGTATGACAAATTACCAGCACTCTGTGCGGGATCACTGCATAATAAACACCGCAGCGGCGCAGGACGAACATAGGGCGAACACAGCGGCAACACGGGAGCGGCACGGGGCAACACAGGGGCAACACATACCCGCCCGTATAATCAAAGGGAACCGGCCGCAAAGGAAACCAATGAACACTACCGCCGTGACCCTCTCCACCGGAACCCTCGAGGACACCGACCTCGACACCGCCCTGGAAAACATCCTCGCCGCAGACACCCCCTGGAAAGTCATCGTCTGGAACGACCCCGTCAACCTCATGACCTACGTGTCCTACGTCTTCCGCAGTCACTTTGGCTACTCCCGCGCCCGCGCCGAAGAGCTTATGCTGCAGGTGCACAACAACGGCAAGGCAATCGTCTTCACCGGCTCGCGCGAAGACGCCGAAAAACACACCCAGGCAATGCACGCCTGGGGTCTGCTGGCAACCTTCGAGAAAGTAGAAAACTAATGGCGCGACCCTTCCGCCGCACCCCCGGAGGCTACACCGCCTCCTTCGAACCCGCCGAACGCGACCTGATTCGCGAACTCGCCGAAGACGTGCGCGCGCTGCTGCGCCCGGCAGACACCACCGCTGACGGCGGCACCGTCGACCCGCTGGAGGCGCTGGTCGGCATCACCGAAAACCCCACCGTCCCCGCCGACAGCGCCGTAGCACGCCTGCTGCCCGCCGCAAGTAGTAACGACGAGGCCGCCACCGAATACCGCCGCTACACCGAACGCGACCTGCGAGAAACCAAACGCGCGAACCTCGCCATGCTCGCTTTCGACATTGAATCCAGCGACCTGCGCCTGAACGAGGAACACGCCCGCGCCTGGGCTGCCGCGCTCGGCGATATTCGCCTGGTGCTCGCCGACCGCCTCTACATCGTGGATGAAGAGAGCGCAGAAGATATTGCGGCGTTTACCGACCCTTCCGAGATCGAGACCCAGGAAGAGTACATGGCTGTGGTGTACAACTTCGTCTCCTGGGTTCAGGACTCGCTCATGCTCGCCATGCTCGACGGGCTGGACGACGAAGAAGAGGATGCGCCCGGCGGAGCATTTGGTGGGGCAAACTTTGGCGGGGCAAATGAGCAAGAATAGAACGAATTTTTCGAATTACCCCTCAAACTATTGTCATATACAACCACATAATGGTGGTTCTCGACTCATCTAACCGCTCTATGGAATAAATGGGTAACCTTAGCGAGTTAGCATAGAACGTGGTACCCGACCGATAACAAAGTGTAGGTGACACATGAGTGACAGTATCGACGCAACCAATCCCTACCGTGCCCGCACCCCCTGGGGTAGCCCCGCGCCCGTAGGCCCCACCGCCGCGGCACCCATCGGCGTCTTCGACTCCGGAGTCGGCGGACTCACCGTGGCACGCGCCATCATGGACCAGCTGCCTCACGAACGTATCATCTACGTCGGCGACACCGCCCACGGCCCCTACGGCCCCCTCAAAATCGCAGAAGTACGCGCCAACGCGCTACGCATTATGGACGAACTCGTCGACTCTGGCGTGAAAATGCTCGTCATCGCCTGCAACACCGCCTCCGCGGCGGTGCTCCGCGACGCCCGCGAACGCTACACTCGACAGTACGGCATCCCCGTCATTGAGGTGATTCAGCCCGCCGCCCGCCGTGCGCTCGCCGCAACCCGCAACCGCAAGATCGGCGTGATTGCGACGGAGGCGACCGTCACCTCCCGCGCCTACGAGGACACTTTCGCGATTACCCCGAACCTTGAGGTGCACTCGGTGGCGTGCCCGCGCTTCGTGGAGTTCGTGGAGAAGGGCATTACCTCCGGCCCCGAGCTGCTGGAGACCGCCCGCGAGTACCTGCAACCGCTCAAGGACGCTGGCGTGGACACCCTGGTGCTCGGTTGTACCCACTACCCGCTGCTGGCCGGCGTGATTTCCTACATTATGGGTGAGGATGTCACCCTGGTTTCCTCCGCGGATGAGACCGCGAAGGACGTGTACCGCGAACTGCTCAACCACGCCATTGAAAGCCCGATCCCCGAGGAAAACCCGCGCCACGAATTCCTTGCCACCGGCGAATCTGAGACGTTCTCGCAGCTGGCGCGCCGCTTCCTCGGCCCCGAGGTCACCAACGTGCGCCACACCAGCTCCGTGGCGGAACGCTACCCGACCGGCTCGCTGGCGGCGCTCACCCCCGAAATGCTTGCGGCACACCGCAACATCAACATCGACGAATCGGCAGATTCTGCAGAGGCGGCACACACCTCCGCGGGCACCGAATTTTCCGGCACCACCCCTAAGGACGACACCTCATGCGTCTAACCGTTATCGGTTGCACGGGCTCCTTTCCCGGCCCCGTCTCACCGGCTAGTTGCTATATGCTCACCGCCACGGACTTTGCGGGTCGTACCTGGCGCATCGTCATGGACATGGGCAACGGCTCACTCGGCATGCTCCAGCGCCATATCGACCTGAGCGATATTGACGCGATTCTGATTTCGCACCTGCACCCCGACCACTGCATCGACCTGTCCGGTCTGCACGTGGCGGTCAAGTGGGATCCGCGCGGCTGGCCCAAGGGCCGCATTCCGCTGTACGGTCCCGCCGCGATTAACGAGTACCTTTCGGCGACTCACGGCCTGGACCCGGATCCGGGCATGAGCACCGAGTTCGAGTACCACACCTGGACTGAGGGTGAGCCCGTGCAGATCGGGCCCTTCCGCGTGGAGCCGTTCCGCGTGGTTCACCCCTCGAAGGACCCGTACGCCCTGCGTATCACCTGCAACGACCGCGAGGGCCACACCGTGTTCTCGTACTCGGGCGATACCGACCTGTGCGAGGGCCTGGTTAAGGCTGCGCGCGGCGCTGACCTGTTCCTCTGCGAGGCGGCATATCAGGAGGGTCGCGATGACGCCCTGCGCGGTATTCACCTGACCGGCAAGCGTGCCGGCGAGGCAGCCACGGAGGCGGGCGTGCGTAACCTGCTGCTGACCCACCTGCCCGTGTGGAACGACCCGGACATCGCCTACGCGGAGGCGCGTAGTGCCTTCTCCGGCCCGGTCGGCATTGCCGAAATGGCGGCAAGCTACCGCATCTACCCGCGCCCGACGGAGGCTAACCCGGTCACGTCCACCCTGAATGTGGTGGAGGTGCTCGACCCGCCGCTGAACACCGCGATTGCGCTCCCTAAGCCAGAGCTAGATTAGGCGAAGCCCGATCTAGACTGGGGTAAAATGAGCTGGACTAGGTATAACAACCCCGGTACACGCCTTTCATGCCAGCTAACACAGAACCAACAGACAGACACAGACCCCGCAGACAGACCCAAGGAGAACCCATGACTGCAACCCGCGAAGACGGCCGCGCCCTCAACGAACTGCGCCCCATCACCATTACCCGCGGCTGGTCCCGCAACGCTGAGGGTTCCGCCCTCATCGAGTTCGGCAACACCCGCGTGCTGTGCACCGCATCCTTCACCGAGGGCGTGCCGCGCTGGCTCAAGGGCGAAGGTAAGGGCTGGGTGACCGCCGAGTACGCGATGCTGCCGCGCGCCACCAACACCCGTTCTTCTCGCGAGTCGCTCAAGGGCCGTGTGGGCGGCCGCACCCACGAGATTTCTCGCCTGATTGGTCGCTCCCTGCGCGCGGTCATCAACATGGACGAGCTGGGCGAGAACACCATCGTGCTCGACTGTGACGTTCTGCAGGCTGACGGCGGCACCCGCACCGCCTCCATCACCGGCGCGTACGTGGCGCTGGCTGACGCTATTACCTGGGCGAAGGAGCAGAAGATTCTGCCCGCTAAGGCGAACCCGCTGATCGATTCGGTGTCCGCAATTTCGGTGGGCATTATTGACGGCACCCCCATGCTGGACCTGCCCTACACCGAGGATGTACGCGCAGAGACCGACATGAACGTGGTCGTCACCGGCAGCGGCAAGTTCGTTGAGGTTCAGGGCACCGCAGAGGGCGCGCCCTTCGACCGCGACGAGCTCAACAGCCTGCTCGACCTGGCGCTGGAAGGCACCGCAGAGCTGGCTCAGATTCAGCGTGAAGCACTGGCACACTAACCGGTTCCAGTAACTAGTTCCGTCGACAAGGAGAAACTATGGCAGACGCAAAGATTGTTCTGGCAAGCCACAATAAGGGCAAGCTCAAGGAACTGCGCGAAATTCTGCGCGGACGCATTGACGGCCTGGACGTTGACACCCAAGTGGTTGACGCCTCCAGCGTGAACGCACCCGATGTTCCCGAGACCGGCGTGACCTTCGCTGAGAACTCCCTGCTGAAGGCTCGCGCTGTTGCCGAGGCAACCGGCCTGGTCGCTATTGCTGACGATTCCGGCCTGTCGGTGAATGTGCTCAACGGCGCTCCCGGTATTTTCTCGGCACGCTGGGCGGGTAGCCACGGTGATGACACCGCGAACCTGAACCTGCTGCTGGCTCAGCTGAGCGACATTCCTGCCGAGCACCGCGGCGCGAAGTTCTGCTGCGCGGCGTCGGTTGCCTCCCCGAATGGTTTTGAGGCGGTCGAGTACGGCGAGCTGCCCGGCGAGCTGCTGACTGCACCGGCGGGGGAGGGCGGCTTCGGCTACGACCCGATTCTGCGCCCCGTGGAGCTGAACGGTGAGAACGCCCTGTACGAGGGCCAGTACGCTGGTAAGTCGTGCGCTGAGATTCCCGCCGAGATTAAGAACTCGATTAGCCACCGTGCGCGTGCTTTTGAGGCGCTGATTCCTCAGATTGCTGCGGCGCTGGCTTCCTAAAACCGCTGTCTAAAACCGTCGCTGAGGCGCCAGAGCGTACTCGCTGTGCCGCTCTGTTGGGTGAAAACGCGGGGTTGGGTGCGAATTTTTCACGCATCCCCCTAAAATCCCCCACTGAGATACCAATTAAGGGCACAATAGTGTGAGAAGCTTTACCTCAAGGTTAGTGACACCAAAGAAACTCGTCTGCTGAAGGTACCTTCGGTAGGCGAGTTTTGCTATTGAAAAGCCTTTCAGCGGGGCATCTGCCCGATGCTTGCTGTCACCGACCGCGGTAGAAAAACCTGCAGCGAAAGAGACACACCGATGCTCATCCTTCTTCTGCTGATGGCACTCGCCCTTGCCGCCGGATGCTGGGCGTACTCCTACGTGTGGCGCGGACTGAACCGCCGCGTCATTGCCGCCGTGAAGGTGGTCGACCCGATGATTACGCTCGGCCCGTACGTCATGGCGGCGTGGGTGGCGTTCATGGCTCTGATTGCCACGAATATCTGGGCGACCGGAACCCTGCACACTGTGCTGACGATTATTTTCTGGGTGGTTGCCGCAGGTTGCCTCGGCTGGGCTGGATTCTGGCTTCTCATGCACTGCCTGGGCGGGCAGACCCCCGGCAAACGCCCGATGTGGTGGCGCGAGGCGGTTGCCGCGAAGTTCGCCTGGCGTAACCTCTCGCGTATGCCCGCCTACCTGGGCGCTCGCACCAGCATCCTGCCGGTGGAGAACCCGCACCTGACCAAGCCGTATTCGGGGTCGTGGACTCGCCCGCTCGGCGCGACCATGCCGGGGTACAGCTCCAACGGTGAGTTTATTGAGGGCTTTGACGAGTTTGGTCGCAAGATGCCGCGCCTCTACCCGGTGGGCCCCGAACCGACCATCTTTGAGATGGCGCGCTGGGGTAAGTCGGTGAGCTCCGATCAGCTGCTGACGACCTTCCTGCCGACGGCTCCGTTTGAGCGTCTGCGTCTGCCCGGCACCATTACGGGCCCCTTCACCTTTGCGGGGGAGGTGCCGCACGGTGCGGTGACGAAGTGGCCTCGCCGCAGTGGCGCGAACCGCGCCTTCGGCTCCTACGCTCGTCTGGGCGAAATCACCGAACGCAAGGTGGAGCTGCTGGTCGACCACCGCATCATTGCGGCGCTGCAGACCACCCGTGAAAGCTACGAACGCCGCCACAGCTGGATGCTCGCCTTCACCGACATCGCAGATGGCGACTTCACGATGGACGCCGATACGAACGGCAACCTGCGTATCACCTTCGGCATGATGACCGAGGGCTACGAGACTCCGTGGGTCTTCACCAGCACCCTGAAAGACAGCCCGCGTCTGCGCCGCAAGGTACACCACGCCATGAGGGAACGCCGCGTCCTCAAGCAGAGCAGCGGCGAGCTGATGGACTGGTACTTCGTGCCGAAGCTCAGCGAGTTCCCGCACGGTCCGGTCACGAATGAGCTTCCCGAAGAGTTCTACTTCAAGTCCAATATCATGGTCACGAACCGTCACGAGAGTTCCTCGCGTGCCACGGGTGAGGCACACTAGCGGGGTGAACGTGGGAACCAGGCACAGCACCATCGGTGACCGTCCTGACCACCCTTTTCCCCAAGCCACGCTAGAATGGAGTTCCGAACGTTGAACGCTCTGCGGGGCACGACACGCGTCGTGCCCCGCATCCGTTCTGCCTAGTAGCACGTGAGCCGGGCCCTCACTCCGCCTGGCGTGCGACGCGCGTTCACCACCGCAGACATATTCACCTGAAAGGATTCCCGTGGCGTCTTCGAACTACACCGCCCGTCACCTCTCCGTGCTGGAAGGTCTGGAAGCTGTACGCAAACGCCCGGGCATGTACATTGGCTCCACCGACTCCCGCGGCCTGATGCACTGCCTCTGGGAGATTATCGACAACTCGGTGGATGAGGCGCTCGCCGGTTTCGGTCAGTCCATTCAGGTCATTCTGTACCGTGACGGTTCGGTTGAGGTGCGCGATGATGGCCGCGGTATCCCCACCGATATTGAGCCGCGCACCGGCCTGTCCGGTGTGGAGGTCGTGTTCACTAAGCTGCACGCCGGCGGTAAGTTTGGCGGCGGCTCCTATAACGCGTCCGGTGGTTTGCACGGTGTGGGCGCTTCCGTGGTGAACGCGCTGTCTTCCCGCCTGGACGTGCAGGTGGACCGCGGTTCGAAGACCTACCAGATGTCTTTCCGCCACGGCATTCCCGGCTTCTTCGAGTCCGGCCGCACCCCCAAGCCTGATGATCCGTTCACTCCCGCAACCGAGGGCACTGACGCCCTGCAGATTGTGGGTCGCGCTAAGCGCGGCATGACCGGCACCCGTGTGCGCTATTGGGCTGACCCGCAGATTTTCACCCCCGACGCTAAGTTCAGCTACGAGGATTTGGCTGCTCGTGCGCGCCAGACTGCGTTCCTCATTCCGGGTCTGCGTATTTGCATCCGCGATGAGCGCCGCCTGCCCGGCACTCCCGGCGAGTTGGAGCCCCACGAGGAAGTTTTCCAGTACGACGGCGGCATTAGCGAGTTCGTCGAGTTCTTGGCGCACGATGAGCGTATTACCGACACCTGGCGTTTTAGCGGCAGCGGCTCTTTTACCGAGACCGTGCCCGTGCTGGGTGAGGACGGCCGCTCGCAGCTGACCGATGTGGAGCGCGATTGTGAAGTGGACGTTGCGTTGCGCTGGGGTATTGGCTATGAGACGACGGTCCGTAGCTTCGTGAACATTATTGCCACCCCCAAGGGCGGTACTCACACTACCGGTTTTGAGCAGGGCCTGCTGCGCGTGATGCGTAAGCACCTTGCCGATAATGCCCGCAAGTACAAGGTGGGTAACGACAAGATTGAGAAGGACGACGTGCTCGCCGGCCTAACCGCCGTGCTGACCGTGCGTCTTGCTGAGCCGCAGTTTGAGGGTCAGACCAAGGAGATTCTGGGTACCCCTGCGGTTCGCCAGATTGTGTCTAAGGTCGTGGGGGACGCCCTGAAAGCTCGCCTGGAGTCGACCGCCCGCGCCGAGAAGGCTCAGGCGACCGCCCTGTGCGAGAAGGTCGTCTCTGAGATGAAGACCCGCGTCTCGGCGCGCATCCATAAGGAAACTCAGCGCCGTAAGACCGCGCTGGAGTCTTCGTCCATGCCCACTAAGCTGGTGGATTGCCGTTCGACCAATGTTGAGCACTCCGAGCTGTTCATTGTGGAGGGCGACTCGGCGCTGGGTACTGCGCGTCTGGCGCGTTCTTCTTCGTATCAGGCTCTGCTGCCGATTCGCGGTAAGATCCTGAACACTCAGCGTGCCTCGGTGACCGATGTGCTCGCGAACGCCGAGTGCGCGGCGCTGATTCAGGTGATCGGTGCGGGCTCGGGCCGTACTTTTGATCTGGAGTCTGCCCGCTACGGCAAGGTCATTATGATGACCGATGCGGACGTGGACGGCGCTCACATTCGTACCCTGCTGCTGACTCTGTTCTACCGTTACATGCGTCCGCTGATTGAGGCCGGTCGCGTGTACGCTGCGGTTCCGCCTCTGCATCGCGTGGAGGTGGTGCGCCGCGGCAAGCCGAATGAGATGGTGTACACCTACTCGGAGAAGCAGCTGCACGAGCTTCTGGATTCTTTGCAGGAGCAAGGTGTGTCTTATAAGGAACCCATTCAGCGTTATAAGGGTCTGGGTGAGATGGACGCTGACCAGCTGGCTGAGACGACGATGGATCCGCGTCATCGCATGTTGCGCCGTATTCGCATTGAGGATGCGGAGGCTGCTGAGCGTGCATTCTCCCTGCTGATGGGTTCTGAGGTGGCTCCGCGTAAGGAATTCATCATTGCGGGTGCTCATCAGCTGGATACTGAGAGCATCGATATGTAGCTTGCGGTGTACCTTGCGGGGTAGTGGTGACTGGCGTGTCACATTTAATGATTTTTCCATGATAATAGTCACACTATTTCTTGGAAGTTTCAGTAAAATTGGTATGATTTAGGCAAATTTAAGCTTTGAGTACTGCTTGAACCACCTGTCATAATTCAGGAATCTGTCACCAAAATTTTGCAGAAATAATGTAAAAATGCAAAGTTTCACCGCGGTTCCGAAACTACTTCTCAACCCCGCAAGGCACCATCGCGTCTCATTCCTCTCACCACCCTTGCATCGAGGGATAACGTCCAAGGTACCTTTAGCGAAACGTCAAACAATAAACGTCCATACTATGCACAGCCTACTCACAGCTTCTTAGGAAAACCCTGTATCTTAGAGGCATGAGAGACACTGTGTCAGTAACTCTCGTACGCCCTCCATCGATGGAGGACTACCCGAAATCTGGCACAAGCACACATTAAGTACACACATAGTAAGGACCTATCAATGGATCCCCTTGATTTTGGTAGGTGGCAGTTCGGTATTACCACCGTCTACCACTTCTTCATGGTTCCGCTGACTCTGGGTCTGGGCCTTGTGGTGACCTACCTGCAAATTTGCTACGTTCGTACCAAGAAGGACGAATACAAGCGCATGACGAAGTTCTGGGGCAAGCTGTACCTCATTAACTTCGCTATGGGTGTGGCCACCGGTCTGGTTCAGGAATTCCAGTTCGGCATGGCGTGGAGCGAATACTCCCGCTTCGTTGGCGACGTCTTCGGCGCTCCGCTGGCAATGGAAGGCCTCTTCGCCTTCTTCGTTGAGTCAACCTTCCTTGGTCTGTGGATCTTCGGTTGGGACCGACTCAAGCCTGCTGTACACGCATTCACGCTGTTCATGGCAGTTCTCGGCTCCTGGATTTCTGCATTCTTCATTCTGGTTGCAAACTCCTGGATGCAGCACCCCGTTGGTGCGGAGATGATTGACGGTCGTCCCCAGATGACCGACGTCGGCGCAGTGCTGATGAACCCCCTCGCATGGGTGACCGTCTCTCACGTCATCACCGCCGCAATCCAGGTTGCTGGTGGCTTCCTGGTTGGTATCGCATGGTACAAGCTGTGGCGTCGCCGCAAGGATGGTATCGACAAGGTCGTTGACGGCAAGGTTGTTGTTGGTGAGTCCGACAAGGGCGCACGTGACAAGACTGACTACCAGGTCTGGTTCAAGTCCCTGCGCCTGGGCGCTGTTGTGGGCCTCCTCGCCTTCGCAGGTATCGGCGCGTCCGGTCACTTGCAGGCACAGATGATGATCCACGAGCAGCCCATGAAGATGGCTGCTGCAGAAGCCGCGTGCCACGATGGCACCTCCTTCTCCGTTCTGACCGTCGGTGAACTCGGCGCTCAGAGCTGCGATAAGATCCACACCGTCATCGAGGTCCCCGGCGTGCTGTCCTTCCTGGCACACGACAACTTCGATACCCCGGTGAAGGGTATTCAGACCCTGCTGCCCGAGTACGAAGCTAAGTTCGGCACCAACCTGCCCAACAACCCGCTCTACGGTGAGCGTGCAGGTCAGAAGATTGATTACCTGCCCTCCCTCGAGGTCTCCTACTGGGGCTTCCGCGGCATGATTGGTCTGGGTGCGGTCGTACTGCCCTTCTATCTCTACGCGCTGTGGGTAACCCGTAAGAAGGGCGTGGGCACCGTCCCCGAGTCCAAGCTGCTCAAGAACGTTGCAGTCTGGTCCATCCTGGCTCCCTTCTTCGCTATCTCCCTCGGCTGGATCTTCACCGAAATGGGCCGCCAGCCCTTCGTTGTGGCTCCGAACCTTCAGGGTGACCCCTCGATTCACCTGTTCACTGCAGCAGCTATCTCCCCGGGTGTTTCCGGTGAAGAAATCCTCTTCTCCCTGCTCACCCTGGGTCTGCTCTACGGTGTGCTGATGGTGGTTGAGGTTTACCTGCTCATCAAGTACGTCAAGGCCGGTGTGGTGGCAGCAATGCCCGAGCTGGTTCAGTCGCACCACGAGGACGAGTCCAACGACAAGTCCAAGCGCGATGTGCTGGAGTTCGCCTACTAGGCGGGTAAGGATTGATTCACCATGAACTTTGATTTCAATATCTTTGCCGGTCAGCCTGGCCTGCCCACCTTCTGGTTTGCTGCCATTGGTGTCTTCTTCATCATGTACATGATTCTCGACGGTTTCGACCTGGGCGTCGGTATGCTGATGGGTTCCAAGTTCACCAAGAACGAAAAGGAACGTCGTCTGCTGCTGAACATCATCGGCCCCGTCTGGGACGGTAACGAGGTGTGGCTTGTGACCGGTGGTGCAGCTCTGTTCGCTGCATTCCCCATCTGGTACGCAGCCCTCTTCTCGGCTCTGTACATCCCCCTGACCCTCGCGCTGGTCTTCCTGATTCTGCGCGTGGTCGCCATTGAATACCGCGGCAAGAAGAACGACGAGAAGTGGATCCGTAACTGGAACATCGCTCTGTCTGTTTCTTCCTTCTTTATCCCACTGCTCGTTGGTGCTCTGCTGGGTCTGACCTCCATGGGTCTGCCCATCAACGAGAACGGCGACCGCGTTGGCGGCGCCTTCGCATGGATCTCCCTGCCGGTTCTGCTCGGCGGTCTGGGCTTCGTTGGCTTCTCCCTGGTTCAGGGTCTTGCCTTCATCGCTCTGAAGACCGACGGTGACATCCGCGACCGTGCCCGCAACATCCTGGTACGCTGGTCTCCCGTCCTGCTGCTGCCGATTGTTGCATGGGTTCTGGCTCTGGACTTCACCACCGGTAACGGCATCTCCTGGCTGTGCACCATCCTGGCTGTGGTTGCTGTTCTGATTGCTTGGATCTCCGCAAAGGGTGGCCGTGAGGGTCGCGCTTTCGCTGGTCTGTCCGTGTTCGTCGCATTCGGCGCTCTGGCAATCTTCACCGCAATGTACCCGAACGTTCTGCCCTCCACCCTGGACCCGGCATACTCGCTCACCATTGCGAACGCATCCAGCTCCGAGTACACCCTGGGCGTCATGACCTTCGTGACCTGCCTTAGTCTGCCGGTCGTCTTCGTCTACCAGGCATGGACCTACTGGGTCTTCCGTAAGCGTCTGCACGTGGATCACATCCCCGAGGTTCACGACGCTACCGAACTGGCTGAACTGCCGACCAAGTAGCATGTAGCTGATTGAAAATCCCCCGAATTTCTCTTCTGAGAAGTTCGGGGGATTTTTCTATGCACACAGTGGACTATGCACACAGAGGACTATTCCCGCGGAAGCTGCAGCTCTCGGCAGGCGAGTGGGCGCGCAAAAATTTTTGGTGCACGCCCCCCCCCGAAATTCGGGCGCGACAGGGAGTAAAAGGTGTAATGTGGTGTACAACTCACTCCTATGAAAGGTGTTCAACGATGAAGTCCCTCACCCGCCGCACCACCGCCCCTCGTACCGGCACGCGCCGCCGCCTGCTCACCACGGGTGCCCTGCTCTGCATCGGCGTGCTCCCGCTGAGCGCGTGCTCGCTCTTTAACCCGCCGCTGGAACGTGACGAAAGCGTCCACGCCATCTTTGACGCGGAGCAGGACATCGTGAAGATGCCCCTGGACGATTACCTCTACTACGAGCGCACCAACTACGAATACACGGCATTGCAGATTGCCATGAAGCAATGCTTCGCCGAACACGGGCAGAATTACACCGTCCAAGCTCCCCATTCTGAAAGCGCGCCGCGTGGCGATTTGGGCCGAAAGTACGGCCCCTGGAACGTCGAGTACGCCCAGAAGTACGGCTTTCAGAAGCGAGACCCCAACGCAGCCGACCCCATATCCTACAACTCGGGGGAGAGCATGAGCCCCGAGGACAAGCTTCGCACCGAATGCTACCCCAAGGCCCGCGAGACCCTGGACGCCGCGGTACCCGAAGGCAAGCGGAAAGATAATGACACCACGCAGCCTACCTACATTCGCCTGGAAAACGAGGCCGGCAAGGCGGTCTACGGTAGCGACCTGCACAAGGAGCTCGAAGAGAAGTGGAAGCAGTGCGTCTCAAACCGGGGGCTCACCCCCAATAGGGCAGGGTCGGTAGCCGAGGAAACTCCGATGTTTGATCAGATGATGAAGAACGGAGGACCGAACGCGCCCGCCTCCGAAGAAGAGATTCGCATCGCCACCATCCAGGCAGAATGCAACCAACAGGTTGGCATGAGCCAGCAGCTTTACGACCTGGAAGCCCAGTACCAGATGCCGCTCATCCGCAAGTACCAGACGCAGCTTGAACAGGAACGCAATGCAGAACGTGAGCGTGACGAGAAGTTCAAGCAGTACGTTCTGGAGCACCAGTAATCCGAGGTACTGAAAGACAGTGCAACGCAGGATAGCGTAGCAAAAGACAGCGCAGAGAAATAGACAGCGCTGACACAGTTTAGAAAGACACCGCCATGACCACTCACACGAAAAACCAAAACAGCGGGCACCGCTTCAGCGAACGCATCGCCCGACCCCGCGTGCTCCTGCTGCTGGCTATTCTCGCCATCGGTTCGCTCATGCTGTCCTTCTATCTGGGCACCCGCTACGCCGCCACGGGCCCCGACCCGACCGTGCAGGCGAAAACCGTGATTCCGGTCTGGGCGAAGGTTGAAGAACGAACCGTCAGCGAGGGCCTCGCCATTGCCGGAACCACCAAGGCTGGGGAGACCGCCCCGATTAGCGCGCGCACCAACGGTGAGCCGGTGCTCGTCTACCAGAACCAGAAGCCCGGTAACGTGCTCAAGGCCGGTGACTTCATCGGCATTATCGGTGCCGACCCCGTCTTTGTGCTGGACGGGCCGCTACCGCTGTACCGCGACCTGCACCTGGGCGATAACGGCGACGACGTGCTCGCCTTCCAGAAGGCGCTGAACTCCGCCGGGTACGCCACCGCATTGAGCGGCACCGTCACCGAAGACACCCTCGACGCCGTCACGCGCCTGCACCGTGCGCACCTGACCGGCGTGCCCAGCGAGGGGGTCACCAGCATTGTCCGCAGCAACTACGCGATTCTGCCCGGCGGAAGCCACACCGTCACCGCAGTTGCGGCAGTCGGACAGCTCATTAACGACGGCAACCCCATCGCGAGTGTAGAAACTAGCGAACCCTACGTGGAATCCAGCGTTGAGCTCTCCGTTGCCAATAAGCTCAAGGCCGGCGACCGCGTTAGCCTGCGCACCTCCACCGGCAGCGTGGAGGGCACCATCACCAGCATTGGTGAGCTGCAGAACGACCCCTCTAAGGGTGCAGCAAAGAGCGTGCGATTCAGCGCCGACGACCCGAGCAAGCTCACTCCGGGGCAGAGCGCCTCCATCACCAGCAAGGGCAACACCTCAACCACCCTCGCCGTGCCGACTACCGCGGTACGTCAGGATTCCCAGGGCACCTACGTGCTGGTTGAAAAGGGCGGAAGCTCCACCTCGACCAGCAAGGATGCGCCCGCCACCGAACGAGTCAACGTTGAGGTTCTACGCACCGCCGGCGGATACGCCGCCATCAACGCGAACCTCAGCACGGGACAGAAGGTGCTTGTCTCATGAGCCGCCGTAAGAGAACCCCAGACGCAAGCCCGGGACGTGCGCCTACAGTTGCGCCCAACGTAGCGTCCGCCGCTACACCTGCCGCCGGGCTCGGTACCGCGCCCGCCATCGAAATGCGCGGCATTACCCGCATCTTTGAGGGGAGCGACCGACCCGTCCTCGACCACCTCGACCTGGTGGTCGAACGCGGCGAATTCCTCGCCATCATCGGCCCCTCCGGATCCGGTAAATCCACCCTGCTCAACGCCATTGGCCTGCTCGACACTCCCACCAGCGGAACGTACAGCCTCTTCGGCAAAAACACGGAAGGACTCAGCGACAGAGAACGCGACGAAATGCGCCGAGACCACCTCGGCTTCATCTTCCAGTCTTCAAACATGCTGCTGGACGAAACCAGCACAACCAATGCCTCCATGGGCCTGCGCGTGCAGGGCGTACCCTACGGCGAGCGCCTGCAACGCACCGAAGAAACCCTAGAATTTCTGGGGTTGAGCGACCGCGCCAGCATCCGCACCCGGTACCTGTCCGGCGGCGAAAAGCAACGTTGCGCCATTGCACGCGCCCTCGCCACGCGCCCGCCGCTGATTCTTGCCGACGAGCCCACCGGCAACCTGGACAGCCACAATAGCGCCAAGGTCATTGAGATTCTTCAGCGCATTAACGCGACCGGCTGTACCGTGCTGGTGATTACCCACGACCCGGAGGTTGCCGCCGCCGCCCGCCGCGTGATTCGCATTGAGGATGGGCGGCTACACGAGCAGAGCCGCGCCGATTCGGCTACGGTGCCGGTCGCTGAGGTGCCGAGTACTGAGGTTGCACCGGTTGCAACGGACACCCCTGCAAAAGCCACGGTGGGTGCCCCGGTCGGTGCCCCTGTAGGTGCCCCCGCCAGCCTCGCGCCGGGGGAGAAGCCCGCCGCGCACCGCCGCGGAAGCTTCCTCACCGACGACAGTATCGAGGCGATCTCCGCGCTCACCTCACGACCGCTGCGCACCCTGCTGCTGGGCCTGTCCTTCGCGCTGGGCGTGGGCGGACTCATCAGCGCCTCCGGCATGAGCGAATCCGCCAGCTACCAGGTGAATCAGCGTCTGCTCGGCTCCGAACAATCCACGCTCTACATCAGCGACCGGGACAATGACCAGAACATGCTCGGAATCTACCGGCAGGGCGAATCCGCGCAGAATGTAGCCGACCGCATTAGCGCGCTGGACTACGTGAAAAACACCGGATTCGTCAGCAGTGTGGCACCCGCCGACGTGCGAATCACCCGGTTCAGCCCCTACGAGGACGAACCCAAAACGGCGATCGGTCTCAGCTCCACCTCGAAGACCAGGCTCGAGCAAATCGGTGCCCGCATGAACCCCGAAACCCTGCGTGCACTCGAACAGATGAACTCGACCCTCACCCAGGAGAACGTTGCCGACCGTCAACGTGCCGAGCAGCTCTCGGGCGCTATCGTGTCGGTTTCTGCTGCCCGCGCCCTCGGCATTATTCCCGAAGATAAGGCGGCAGATAACGCCACAACCGAGCCCAGACCCGGCGAGCTACCCACCGTCGAGTACGGCATTAAACTCGGTGGACTGCCGCAGGTAGCACCCGGTGTGAGCATCTGGGTGGACGGCCAGCTGATGCCGGTCATCGGCCTCTTTGACCCCGGCAATAGCGGCTACGAATTCAGGAACTCGGTCATTGTCTCGCCGGGCACACTTCAGCGCACCGGACGCGGCCAGGTGACCTACATTGCCGAAACCGAACGGGGCTACGGCAAGGCGGTCGCCAAGGCCATTCCGCTGGCCCTCAAACCCGCTGAACCCAGCCAGATCAACGTGGAAACCCCCTCCGACCTGCAGAGCCTGCGCGCGTCCATCGCCTCGGATCTGGGTCTGTACGTGGGTGTGCTCTCCGGGATTCTGCTGGTGCTTGCCTCCCTCTCGGCGGCAACCGCCATGTACCTGTCCGTGCAATCACGCACCGCAGAAATTGCGCTGCGCCGCGCTATCGGATCGAGTAAATGGCTGATTGCCCGCATCTTCCTCATGGAGGGCGTCATGCTCGGTGTGCTCGGCGGCTCCATTGGTGCCTGCTCCGGCATGATTGCGACCATTATTCTTTCGCTCGTGCAGGGCTGGCAGGCGGTTCTCTCACCCGGATTCGTGGTGCTCGGCGTGGGGGTAGGCGCCCTCACCGGCCTGGTGTCTTCGGCGTACCCGGCGTGGGTGGCGTCCCGCAAGAGCCCCGCCGACGCGATGCGCGGCTAGAGATGATGCTGGGGAACCAGCCAATTAGCTGAAACCTGACTGGTCAAATAGGTATTAGATAGCCCAAGCCTTAAACTAATGGGAGGTAAAAACAGCAGAAGACTAAGGACAACACATGAGTCGAACGCACACACCGCGTCATGCTGACAAACATCAGAATACCGAGGCGCCAGGGGTGACCGAAGGAAAGCGCAACGACCGCGCTGACCGTCGCCCGCCCCTGGGCCCTGACGCCCGTAAAACCCTCAGCACGTTCGGCATCATCACCGCCGTGCACACCCTCGCAACGGTGCTTTTCAGTGCCGCCCTGGCTGTAATCATTGCCCGGGCGGCACACGCCGGTTTCGCCGCTGTCGCCGCCGAGCACGCGCGCCTCAAAGAGACCAGCGCCCCGGACGTGTACCGCGCCTACATTGAGTTCTCCGGCTCCGCGCAGGCGCAGCTGGAGGCGCACGGCGGCTGGCTGCTCGGCCTCGGCGGCATCTTCGGTGACGCAGATACCATCACCCCCGGCCTGATTGCGGTCGCCGTCATTGCCCTGCTCGTCCGCTCGGGCGCCGACTACCTGCTGGCTGTGAGCGCGCAGCGTGCCGCCTCCGGAGCGAAGTCTCAGATTCGTTCTTCGCTGCTCAAGCGCGTGCTCGCCACCGGTGGTGCGGATACCCCCGAGGGTACCGGCGCGACCGCTGTGTTGCTTTCTCGCGGCCTGAACGCCCTGGATGACTACTACACCAAGACGCTGACCGCGTTCGTCTCCACCGCGGTTGTGCCGTTCATGCTCTGGGTCGTTGTGGCGTCCCTGGACTGGATGAGCGCCATGGTGCTGGCGTGCACCCTGCCGCTTATTCCGGTGTTCATGATCCTGATTGGTAAGAACACCCGCGACGAAACCGCGGAAGCTCAGGCTGAACTGCACCGCCTCTCCGACCATATTCTGGAGCTGGTACGCGGCCTGCCCGTCATTATCGGTCTGGGCCGTGAGCGTGCACAGACCCGCGCCATGAACGCGCTCGGCCAGCGTTACCGCGAACGCACCATGCAGACCCTGCGTAGCGCCTTCATGTCTTCGCTGGCGCTGGAGCTCATCACCACTATTTCGGTGGCGCTGATTGCTGTGCTGATTGGTGTGCGCCTGGTCAACGGCACCCTGGGCCTGGACACCGCAATTCTTGTGCTGCTGCTGGCTCCCGAATGCTACCAGCCGCTGCGTGATGTGGGTGCCGCCTACCACCAGTCGGAGGACGGCGTTGCCGCCCTGCGTAGCGCCCAGAAGATTATTGATGCGCCCCTGCCCTCCGCCGCTGCGGATTCGGCTACTCAGGACTCGGCTGCGCAGAAGGCTCAGCCTTCCACCATCGCTGTTGAGGACCTGTCGGTGAGCTACCCGGCACGTCCTGCCGTGCTGACTAACCTGTCCCTGAATCTGGACCGTCGCGTTACTACTGCCCAGGGTGAGCGCGGTGCGGTGATCGGCGTGATGGGTGAGTCCGGTTGCGGTAAGTCCACCCTGCTGAACGTGTTCTCCGGTGCCGTGCGTGAGGGTCTGGTGCCCACCGGCTCGGAGGAGCCCGTGCACGTGACCGGTAGCGTGCGTGGTTTGGGAACCACTCTGGTCATTCCGCAGTCGCCGGTCTTCACCGCACCCACCGTGCAGACCGAGATGGCTCTCTATGCGCTCAGCGCCACCGAGGCGGAGCGTGAGCGCGCAGCTACTTTGCTCGGTGAAGCGATGGACTCTAAGAAGCTGTCCGTCACCGATGCCGAGTCCGCGCTGCTGGTTGGCCCGCTGGCTCAGCTGGGCATGGAGAAGCTCACCGCGCTTGAGCCCGGCGCTCTCAGCGCAGGTCAGGCGCGTCGCCTCGCCGTGGCGCGCACCCTGGCTCGTGCCGAGGCTATCTACCGTGCCGACGGTGAGCAGACCGTGCTGACCGTCCTGGTGGATGAGCCGACCGCGCACCTGGACGCCTACTCGGCATACCTGGTGACCCGCGCCCTGCACCGCCTGGCGGAACTGGGCGCAACCGTGCTGATTGTGACCCACGAGCAGGAGCTTGCCGCTGGCTGCGACACCCTCGTTCGTGCCGTGCAGACCGCCCAGGGCTACACCTGGACCGCCGAGGCGAATACCGCCCGCGTTGCCGTTCCTGCGCAAGCCCCCGCGCACCTGCTTAAGGACCGGGAAGAGTACGAGGCTGAAAGCACCGCCCCGGCGGGCGCCTCCGCAGCTGCCGAGGCCGAGGAAGCCGAGCCTGCCGGCCTGTTCGCAAGCCTGCGCACCCTGAAGGAACTGACCGGTATCGGTGTTCGCGCCGCAACCGGCCCGGTGATCATGGCTGCGATTACGTCCCTGATGGCTGCGGCACTGACCGCGCTGTCCGGCTGGCTGATAGTTCGCGCCGCCGAGGGCCCGGCAATGATGTACCTGATGGTCGCCATTGTGGGCGTGCGTTTCTTCGGTCTGGGTCGTGCCTGCGCCCGCTACACTGAGCGTCTGATGACCCACTCGAAGGTTCTTGCCGCCGCAAATATTCTGCGTCTGCGCGCCTGGGTCGGCGCATGGCAGAGTGTGAGTAGCGTGCGTGCCCTGCTGCGTGGTGACGCGCTGCTCGAACGCCTCGTGGGCGGTATTGACGAGCTTCGCGACGGTATTCCGCGCGTTATTATCCCGCCGGCCGCGCACCTGCTGGTCATGGTTGCCGCACTGATTACGACCGCGTGCATCCTGCCGCAGGCTCTGATTCCGGTCCTACTTGCCGTGCTGGTCAGCACTTTTGTGGCTCCGTGGATTGTGCTCCGCGCCGATGCCCGTGCGGAGGCGCTGGCTCGCCGCTCCACCGCGCAGATGCTGCGCCTGGGTACCGGCATGCTTTCGGCGGCTGAGGACCTGCGTGCTAACGGCGTGGCGACCACCGCTGAGAAGGCTAACGGCGCCCTGGATGCCGAGAACCTGTCCGCCCTGCAGAAGGGCTCGACCGCTCAGGGCGTGGGTCGTACCCTCGTGACCCTCAGCTGGTTCGGTGCGGCTCTGGCGAGTGCAATTATTGCGTACCCCCTGGCTGTTGACGGCACCGTGCGCGCCCCCGAAGCGGCGATCGTGGTGCTGCTGTGCACCGGCATGCTGGAAAGCTCCCTGGGCCATGTTGAGGCGGTCCGCTCCTGGCCTGCGTTCAGCCGTCTGCTCGCGACGATTGCCCCGAGTGTGCGCGACGTATCCCTGGAGGGTATTGTTGCCGTCTCGACCCTGAAGCGTTCCGTACCGACCGAGGCTGAGGTGGACACCCACGTTCTGCCGCGTCGTGCTGAGCGTCTGCGTGCCCGCGCGGAGGCCGAGATGGAGGAGCTGCTGGAAGCTGACCGTCAGCGCGCCCACCGCTTTGACCGCCCCATATCTGCGGCTGACGCTAAGTCTGGCTCTGTGCGCCCGCCGAAGCCCGGCGAACCCACCCTGGTCAGCTGCGGAACCCCGCAGGAACTCGGCGTGAAGGTCACCGACCCCGCCCCGGCACTGAGCCTGCAGGATGCAGCCGCCCGCTGGCCCGGCATGGATCACCCGGTCTTCACCGACCTGAACATGAACGCCCGCGCGGGCTCCTGGACTGCGGTGACCGGCCCCTCCGGCTCCGGTAAGTCTACGGTGCTTGCCACCGTTCTGGGCTTCTTGCCGCTGGAGTCCGGCCGAGTGCTGGCTTCCGGTGAGGTCCTGGAGGGTGAGCAGCTGCGCGGCTACGCGGCGTGGTGCCCGCAGGCGGCTCACATTTTCGAGTCGACCCTTGAGGGTAACCTGATGCTGGCTCGTGACCGTTCGGATCGCCCGAGCGAGGAAGAGCTGATTGAGGTTCTGCGCCGTGTGGGTCTGGGCGAGTGGTTTGACGCTCTGCCTCAGGGCCTGCGCACCCCGGTGGGTGCTGGCGGTTCCTTCCTCTCCGGTGGTCAGCGTCAGCGTCTGGCGGTGGCTCGTGCCCTGCTGGTGAACTCGCCGGTGCTACTGCTGGATGAGCCGACCGCGCACCTGGATGCTGAGTCTGCCCGCGCGCTGATGGCTGACTTGGATGCGGCGACCCGCTCCAGCTCCGTGGCTACGGTTTTGGTGTCGCACCGTCCTGAGGATATTGCCCGTTGCGATGAGGTGGTTCGCCTCTAAACGCGCCTAATAGCAGGCGCCACGTGCGGATTGCCCATGACGAAAGGCCCCGGTACGTCATGTACCGGGGCCTTTCTGCGTGCGCAGATAGTTCTGAGTGTTTATATTTCCGTGCGGATAGGCTCGGGTGTGGGGGAGGAGAGAGAACTAGACCCAACCGAGTATCTGCGCGCTCATCCGCAGCAGCATGAGGGTCATAATGATAACGAGCACGCGGCGAATGAATCGCTCGCCCAGGTGAATTGCGGTGCGGGCACCAACCCAGCTTCCCGCCATGTTGGCGCATCCCATGGCGATTCCGAGGAGCCAGTGAATTGAGCCTAGCGGAATGAAGTAGAGGAGCGCGCCGAGGTTGGTGGCGGTGTTGAGAACCTTGCCGACTGCGGTCGCGTGGAGCATATCGTAGCCCATGGCTATCTGCAGGGCGACGAGCATCATCGCGCCGGTGCCAGCCCCGAGGATGCCGTCGTAGCCGCCCAGAATCAGACCTAGCGCAAAGCCGCGTACTAGGAACGATGGGGTTGTGAGCGCGCGAGGCTGCCCGCGAGGTATGCGCGGTTGTAGCACCGAGAAGACGAGGATAGCGGCTAGAACCACCACAATTGCGGGGCGGAAAATATGCGCTGGCAGGATCGTGGCGCAGTACGCGCCGGCGGCGGAGGCGCAGAAAGCCACGAACGCTACGGGGAGCAGCATTTTCCACGGGATTTTGAGCGAGCGAATATAGGTTGAGGCACTCGTCAAAGTGCCCATGGCGCTGGCAACTTTATTGGTACTCAGGGCGGCGACGGGTGAGAACCCGGGCGCCATGAGCAGGGCGGGGAGCTGGATCATGCCGCCTCCGCCCACGACAGAGTCGATGCATCCCGCGCAGAAGGCAGCAAGCAGGAGCACGATAAATAACTCTGGTGTGACGGACAGTAAATCAAGCACGACAAATCCTCTAAGAATAATGCGTCAAAAATGTGTGCTGTGTTACTTAAGGTACACCACATAAAAGCCGGGGGCGAAGACACACACAACGTGTCTTCACCCCCGGCTTCGTTAGCAACCTAAGGTCGAAAGGCCGCGAACCGCGCGCCTAGAAGAGCTTTTCACCCTCCGGGCTAACCGCCATCGCAGCAGAAACAGCCGCATAGTTTGGGCCCACAATGCCGATGCTCTGAGTGAGCATCACACCGGAACCGTCACGGGCACCGTGCTCGGTCGGCAGGGAACGAGCCACACCGCCGGAGGACGCCGCCTTCGCCGGGCCCACGCCCACCCACGCCAGAGCCAGCTGGCTCTCACCGGTGAGGAAGCGGTGCGCACGCACCCCGCCGGTTGCGCGGCCCTTCTGCGGGTACTCGCTCAGGGCGGTGACCTTGGCGCTCGCCAGGCCGTCCTTGCCGTTGGTGACTGTCACGACCTCCGCCGCCTCGCCGGGCGCGGTCACACCCAGGGCGATGAGGCGGTCACCGTCAGCAAGCTTGATGCCTGCGATACCGCCGCCGGTGCGTCCCTGCGGGCGAACCTTCGCCGCGTCGAAGGTCAGCAGCTTCGCGTCGCGAGTGACGAAGGTGAGAACCATATCGTCGGTGGGGCAGGGGGCGGCGGCTACGATTTCGTCGCCGTCCTTGAGCTTCATGATGTCCCACTCGGTCTGGTTCAGCGGGTAATCCGGGTTGAGGCGCTTAATCACGCCGCCCGCGGTTGCCAACGCCAGTACCGTGTTCAGCGGTACGAGGGCGACCAGCTTCTCACCCTTGGCGAGCTGAACCAGCTCGGTTGCCTTCACCGCCGTCGACATGGAGGGGGTGCCGCCGTTTTCGTCCAGCACCGCAATGTCCATGACGGACAGACGCACCATGCGTCCTGCGGAGGTCACGGCACCAATCTCGCCGCGCGCGGTGGTCGGCACAATCGAGGTGAACACGTCGTGCTTGAAACGCTTACCGGGATCCACGAGCGCCTCGCGGATGGGCTTGCCGGGGGTTCGTCCCATCATGCCGGAGGCGGAGAGCAGCACCCAGCAGGGCTCGTCCGCGATTTCGAGGGCGAGGCCCAGGCTCTTCTTCGCCTTGGACTGCGCGGTGACCGCCTCAATGGCGACCTGCATGTCGTCCTTGGTTTTGAGCTGGGTGCGGCGGTCGGTGCCGTAGCGTTCGGCGACCTCGGCGAGCTCGTCGGAGACCAGTTCGCGCAGCGCCGCGTCGGAGCCGAGGATACGCTGCAATTCCGCGATGTCCTGCTGCAGGGTCTCGCGTTCTGCTTCCAGTTCCAGGCGGGAGTACTTGGTGAGCTGGCGCAGGCGCAACTCCAGAATGTGGTTCGCCTGGGTGTCGGTCAGGTCGAAGACGGCCTTCAGCTTTTCGCGTGCCTGAGCGGTCTCATCAGATTCACGAATAATCTGGATAACCTCGTCAATGTCGAGGATCGCCACGAGCAGGCCCTCCACCAGGTGCAGGCGGTCGGTACGCTTACCCAGGCGGAATTCGGTGCGGCGGCGGACCACGTTCAGGCGGTGGTCAATGTACACGCGCATCAGGTCGAGCAGGCCGAGGGTCTGCGGCTGACCGTCCACGAGCGCCACGTTGTTAATGCCGAAGGAATCCTCAAGTGGAGTGTGCTTGTAGAGGGCGGCGAGCACCGCCTCCGGGTTGAAGCCGTTCTTGATTTCGATGACGAGGCGCAGACCGTTGGTGCGGTCGGTCAGGTCGACCACATCGGAGATGCCGGTGAGCTTCTTGGAGTTGACGCCGTCCTTGATCTTTTCGATGACCTTTTCGGGGCCGACCATGTACGGCAGTTCGGTGACGACAATGCCCTGCTTGCGGGGGCTGACCTGCTCGATGGAGACCTTCGCGCGGGTCTTAAAGGTGCCGCGGCCGGTTTCGTAGGCGTCACGGATGCCTCCCAGACCCACGATGGTGCCGCCGGTGGGCAGGTCGGGGCCGGGGATGAACTTCATGATGTCTTTGAGGCTCGCCTCGGGGTGGGCGATGAGGTGGCGGGTACCGGCGATGACCTCGCGCAGGTTGTGCGGCGCCATGTTGGTTGCCATGCCGACCGCGATGCCGGTGGTGCCGTTGACGAGCAGGTTCGGGAACGCTGCGGGCAGCACGGAGGGCTGCATGAACTGGTTATCGTAGTTCGGTACGAAGTCAACCACGTCTTCTTCGAGGTCCGCGGTGAGTGCCTGCGCGGCGGGTGCCATGCGTGCTTCGGTGTATCGGGCGGCTGCCGGGCCGTCGTCGAGGGAGCCGAAGTTGCCGTGACCGTCAACGAGGGGCAGACGCAGCGCGAAGGGCTGAGCGAGGCGCACCATGGCGTCGTAGATGGCGGCGTCGCCGTGCGGGTGGAGCTTACCCATGACCTCGCCGGTCACGCGGGCGCTCTTGACGTGGCCCTTATCGGGGCGCAGACCCATCTGCTGCATCATGTAGAGGATGCGGCGCTGCACGGGCTTGAGGCCGTCGCGGGCGTCGGGGAGGGCACGCGAATAAATCACCGAGTAGGAGTATTCCAGGAAGCTGGATTCCATCTCGGCGGATACGTCGATGTCGACGATATTCTCTACCACATCCACCGGGTAGTCGCTGACGGCGGATTTGGATCGGCGAGCCATATATCTCCTCGTGTCGGTGTGTTTTCGCTCCTCCTATTTTAGCGGGTGGGAGCGGGTCAGACGGGCTGGCGGGTCAGCGTCATCTGTGGGGTACACCAAGCCGGTTGCGGGGCTGCAACCGAAGCGTACCGGGGGAATGCATGCCGTCATATGCGCATGCATTAGCGTGGTCAAGTAGCACAGCCCGGCTAGAACCCTCTAAGGTAGAGGGGAGTAACACCTAACCGCCTTCATCGTGTGCGCCGACCGACGTCGCCTCATGAAGGCACCGCACGAAAGAGGTACGATGTACGCCACCACCCCCGAACGCGAGCAACTGGTCGCAGACATTAAGCATGCCGGTTTCTACCCCGACCTCGTGCTGGAAGTGGTGGATGACGCGCTAGCGGGCATGAACCCGGACGCACACTTCGTACAGCATGAAACCCACTTCTCACGCGATGATTTTCACCGCCACATCACCGTGATGGTGCTGTGCGGTGAGCACGTCATCTTTGCGCACCTGGACGACCAACACCTTGAAGGTGACGCGCAGGGTACCGTGGCGCACGTGAGCGTGGAGGCGGTGCACCTGAGCGCCCTGAACGCGGTCACCATCAGCTACGGTTTCAGCCAGCCGCAGGCGTACAACGCCGGTAGCACCGCCCCGACTGAGATTTCCTTCCAGATTGCCTGGACCGGTTCGCTGCACATGGAGCTGGCCCCTGCCGGTTGCCAGGATCCGCAGTGCAACGCCGACCACGGCTTCACCGGCGATGCGCGCCGCGAGGACATTGCGGTGCGTGTTTCTGCGACTGCTGACGGCCCGGAGTCGGTTCAGCGTGCGCAGCATTTTGCGCGTGCTCTGCACCGTGCCCGCATGTACGCAACCCGCCGATAAGCACCGGTGGTAGCGCACGCCGCACAATAACAGCCCGCGCGGTGCCCCGTACTTTCACACACCCGCCACACCCCTGAGAGGACCTTATGACGGTACAGACCACCCTGCACGATGTTCTGGGCGCGCCGTTGCCTCCCGCGCCCGCCTACGGCAGCAATAGCATCGCCGATGTGCTGGAGTCCGCCTCCTCTCTGGTGGCTCAGCGAAGCCTGGCACGCCCCGAGCACGCTCTGGATGCCGACCCGGCGTTCAACTCTGTTGCCGACCCGCTGAACCTTGCCGGTCGCCTCGCGGAGCAGGACGTTGACCCGGCGTCTTTCCGTCACGCCTGCGTGGTCATGGTGGACGGTCTGGGCGAGCAGCTCATCAACAGCTACGGCGGCTACGCGCCCGCCCTGCGTAAGACCCTGAACCTGGGCCCGCTGGACGCCGCGTTCCCCACCACGACCGCCGCCTCCTTGACCTCGTTGGGTACCGGTACGGCACCGGGCGCGCACGGCATCGCCGGTTACGAGGTGCGCAACCCGGCAGGTAATGGGGGAGCGGGCTCGGTCATGAACCACCTGTCCGGTTGGGACCAGTCGGTGGATCCGCACGCCTGGCAGCCGTTGCCGACCGTGCTGGAACGCCACCATACGAACCGCCGCGTGCTCACCATTTCGCTGGGTAAGTACCGCGGTACCGGCCTGACGGAGGCGGCGTTGCGCGGCGGCGACTTCGTGGATGCCGTCGGCTATAACGCCCGCGTCACCTACGCCCTGGAAGCGCTCTCCAGCCGCACCCCGACCACCGTGTACCTGTACTGGGGCGAGATTGACGCGGCGGGCCACCGCTACGGCGTGGGTAGCGACGAATGGCTGCAGCAGCTGGAGGAACTGAACTCGGCGCTGAAGCGTCTGGCGGAGCGCGCCCCGGCGTGGGCGGCACTCTTCGTGACCGCCGATCACGGCATGGTGAACGTGCCCGAGCATCAGCGCATCGACTACTCGGGCGTGGAGGAGCTGACCCGCAACATCGCAATGACCGCCGGCGAACCGCGCGCCGTGCACCTGTACCTGGAAGACACCTCGGAGGCGGCACGCACCGCCACCGCTCAGCGTTGGGCGCAGTATTGGGGCGAGCGCGCCTGGGTGATTGATTCTCGCGAACTGATGCGTGCCGGCTACTTTGGCCCGGTCATTACGGATGCGGCGCGCGGCCGCATCGGCGATTTGATGGTGTGCGCTCGCGACGATTGGGCGCTGTACGATATGCGCCACTATCAGGAGCGTGCCCTGCACATGGTTGGTCAGCACGGTTCGCTGACGGACGCTGAGCGTCTGGTGCCGTTGCGCATGCTCAAGACTTTCTAAAGTACTAGTCTTCTAAAGCATCAGAGAGCATAGAAAACCGCTGGTTATTCACCCGAATAACCAGCGGTTTTCGTATGTCTAAATGCCCTTGCCTAAAGCCCGGCCTAAAGCCCCTGCCTAGAAGCTACTGCCTAGAAGCTACTGCCTAGATGCCCTTTATCGGGCGGCGCGGGCGGTCGCTTACTTGCGGCTACCGAAGATGATGTCATCCCAAGCCGGAACGCTCACACGCTGCTTCTTCGAAGAGGAAGGCTTGGGCTTCTCCTCAGATGCAGGCACGGCGGAGGCGGGCTCAGCCTGTGCTTCAGTAGCCGGCGCCTCGGCAACGGGTGCCTCAGCAGCCTCAGCGGCGGGTGCGTCCTCGATGGGTGCCGCCAGGGTGAAGGACTCGACCGGAACGGAATCAACGGGTGCTTCCGAGTCCACAGCCAGCGGTTCGGTGGTTTCTACGGTGGTTTCTGCGGTGGGCTCGGGTGCAGCCGGTGCCGCAGGTGCTACCGGGGCAACAGGTGCAGCGGGCGCAGCCTGTGCTACGGGCTCAGCGGGCTGAACGGGCTGGGCAGGCTCGCGGTGCACGAACACCTCGGGCTCCTCAACCTGTGCCGGGCGCACCGAACGGGCACGCTCCAGAAGCTCCTTGAGCTTACGCTCATCAGCGCTCTCAGAGGAAGTAAGGGGTGCCGGTGCGGGCTCGGGTGCCTTCGGCAGGCGGGCGGGAGGAACCTCCACGGGAGCCTTCTTCGCGGCGGCGGCAACAGCGTCCTCACTATTGCCCATCAGGAAGTACGCCGCCTCATTCGACGCGTACAGGCCCTGGTTCGCCGGGTTGTACACCCAACGTGCGGGGAAGACGACCTGCGCGGGCAGGTTCTGACGCACCGAATCCTTCAGCGCAATATCAACCTCAACGCGCCACTGGCCGTTCTCCTGCTGGCGGGTGGTCCAGTCCTGGGTTGCGTCCTCAAAACCGTAACGCTCAGAGACTTCCTCAATGCGGGCGCTCAGGGTCACGGGAATCTGTGCGGTACCCGAAGCGGAGCTACGGCGACCAATCTTCACGCTCTGAGCGGCACGAATAATGTGGGCACGCTCAGCAACAATCGGCCACTCGTAGCGGCGCACGCGCTCCGGCTCCCAACCGGACTCTTCAGCGATTTCCTCAACGGAGGCACCCTGACGGAAACGGGTCTGAATATCGCGCGGACCGTAGGTGCCCTTCGCGCCCAGACCGCGGGCGGGCTGAATACGGCGAGCCTTGGTGATGCTCGTGCGCAGGTTCGCGTCAATCGGCAGCAAGAAGCGGGTGCCGTCAGCAGACTCAAGCACCAGATTTTCGCCGTCATCGTGAACGCCAATCAGACGCAGTTCAAGCATGAGAACCTCCATAGGTGAACCGGACGCGTTCGTGAATGTGTTGCACGGAACGCAAACTACCTACCAGGGTACCGTGAAAGCGCGGTAAATCAGTAGCGGAGGCGGGATTTTCGTCAAAAAAACATGTACTTTTCACACCGAAAAAGCTAGAATGTGACGCCTAAACAGTCCAAAGCCTACCCAGGATTAGACAAATAGGGTGCCAATGGTGAACAATACCTGGCATGCCGTCGGGGTTAATTACACACCAGCGGCACCTAGAGCACTCAATAAACCAGCGTGGCCTAGTCCAACACACAGCCACAGAACCAACGGAGCGTGAAAGTTTGGCAACTGATTACGATGCACCTCGCAAGCAGGACGAAGAGCAGAACGAAGAGTCCTACGAGGAGCTGAACGCCCGCCGTTCCGAGATGCAGTCCGGTGCGGTGGACGAAGATGAGAACAGCGCAGCAGAAAGCTTCGAGCTGCCCGGTGCTGACCTCTCCAACGAGGAGCTGAACGTTGTTGTTCTGCCCGCTCAGGACGACGAGTTCACCTGCGCATCCTGCTTCCTGGTGCGCCACCGCTCGCAGATTGCACGCGAAGAGGGCGGCCTGTCCTACTGCATCGAGTGCGAGGGCTAAAACTTTAGGGAAGGGCTAACACCCACCCGACATACACCTCATGACGGGGCGAGTGCCGAGTGCACCCGCCCCGTTGAGTATGTGCCGTTGAGTATGCGAAAACCGCGCACACAAGAGCCGCGCCGCGGTTGCACCCGGCACGTGCTGAACGCGAACACGCAACGAACACACCCCGCAGTAGAGCCTCAACACAGCGCGAGGTAATGGCACAGACACCCGCGAAAGGTTAGAGTATTGACCATGATGACCCCCGTAAACGTCCACATTAAGCTGCTCGACCCCGAGCTGCCCGCACCCGCCTACGCAAAGCCCGGCGACGCCGGCGCTGACCTGCGCTCCCGCATCGACTTCGAGCTGGAACCGGGCGAACGCGCCCTCGTCCCCACCGGCGTGGCAATCGCCCTGCCCGAAGGCTACGTTGGTCTGGTGCACCCGCGCTCCGGCCTGGCGACCAAGAACGGTATCACCATTGTGAACGCACCCGGCACCGTTGATTCCGGCTACCGCGGCGAACTGATGGTCACCCTGCTCAACACTGACAAGACCAAGTCCTTCCACGTGCAGCGCGGCGACCGCATCGCCCAGCTGGTCATTCAGAAGTACGAGCACGCAACCTTTACCGTGGTGGATGAACTGGAACAGACCGAACGCGGCTCCAGCGGCTTCGGCTCCAGCGGAATCCACTAGTCTGCTCTCACCGCGATTGTCGCACGAGAGAAGAGAAGAAACCCCCGCACCCTGCGTGCGGTGAAAGTAGGAATACCATGTTCGGATTTGGTAAGAAGAAGCGCGCCGAGGAGGCTGAAAAGGCCGCCATCGACAAGGCTGTCGCCGAAGAGATTGAGGAAACCAACGTCGAGGTTGAGGAGCTGAAGGAAGAGGAGAACTCTCCCGAGGTCATCAAGTACGACCGCGTCAACGGCCCGCACGACATTGAAGAAGTCACCGCCGAAGACCTCGAAGACTACGTCAACCTGGGTGCGCTGCGCATCAAGCTGCTCGACGGCATGAACCTGCGCCTCGAAACTGACGACGCAACCGGCGCGGTAATCGCCGCAACCATCACCCGCGACGGCGCAACCCTGCAGGTGCAGGCATTCGCCGCACCGCGCACCACCGGTATCTGGGACGACATCCGTCACGACCTGACCGAATCCGTCAAATCCCAGGGCGGCGTTGTCGAAATCTACGCCGGCGTATTCGGCGCCGAGATGCTGACCCGCCTGCCCGCCGTCACCCCGGACGGTCAGCCCGGCGAGCGCATCGCCCGCTTCGTGGGTGTGGACGGCCCCCGCTGGTTCCTGCGCGGCGTCATCTCCGGCGCGGCTGTGCTCGGTGACGACAAGGCTGCCGCCTCCGTGGAGGAAGTATTCCGCACCGTCGTGGTGGACCGTGGCGACGAGCCGCGCCCGCCGCGTGAACTGCTGCCCATGACTCTGCCCGCCGACCTGGTTGCTGCGGCTGAGGAAGAGCCCGCCGTTGAGGAAGAAACCGAGAACGAGCACAGTAAGCTGCGCCCGATGCCTCGCCGCGGCCCTGAGATCACCGAGATTGGCTAATGCCTGAGTTCTCGAACTACCCGAGTGCGCTCGCGGTTCCTGAGGAGCAGATTCTTGCTCCCGGGTACCCCGAGCGCTTTCGCGTACGCCTTGCCGGACGCGTGGAGCAGGTGTGGTTGCCGACTGCCCAGGATAAGCCGATGTACCGTGCCGAGCTGGTGGTGGCTAAGTCGAAGCCTCTGCAGTGGTCGAGCCCGCTGGCGCTGATTGGTATGCCGATTGTGGAGCCGCCCGGTGAGGATTTCGAGGAGGAGTCTGAGGACCCCGAGAAGCAGCACCATCTGAACACGGCGTCTTTGGCGACCGTGGCGGTGCAGGAGCCGCACGAGGTGTCTTTCCCGCCCTATGCGCCGTTTAATCCGGGGGATAGGGTCATGCTCAAGTGGCAGGGCCAGCAGATGGTGCCCGGCGTGCATGCCGGTGCGCTGCTGCGCTGTTCCGGGGTGGTGTCTGTGAGGGCGCATCAGCCGGTGATTTATAACCCGCGCTATGAGATTGTGCCGCAATTCTTTGTGGAGAAGGGAAAATATGAGCGCTGAGCAGTCTTCGACCCAGCCCGATCCGAACGCTAACCCCGCACCTAGCCCCGCAGATGCCCCGGCGCGGGAGGAGAATCAGCTGGCGCAGAGCCTAAGCGCCTCCATGGGCGCGAATATGCGCCGCACCGCTAACGGCGACGTGGATATTCTGCACGCTATCGGCGGCTGGCGCGGCCTGGTGGAATCCTCCCTGCCCGCGGTGGCGTTCCTGGTGCTGTTCACCGTGACGAAGGAACTGAACCTGTCCCTGATTGCGGCGTTGGCTGCGGCGGGCGTGTTCACGCTGATTCGCCTGGTGCAGGGCTCTAAGCTGGTGAGTGCGCTGACCGGTCTGGTGGGCGTGGCGATTTGTGCGTTTGCCGCGTACCGTACCGGTAATGCGAGCGACTACTTTGTGGTGGGCTTCTGGACGAACGGCGTGTACATTCTGGCGTATCTGCTGTCGATGCTGGTGCGTTGGCCGCTGATGGGTCTGATTTTCGCGGTCATTCGTGGTGAGGCGCTGACCTGGCGCCAGAACCCGGTGCGTTTGCGCCAGTACATGCTTTCCACCTGGATTATTACTGTGCTGATGATGCTGCGCCTTGCCGTGCAGGTGCCCCTGTACTTCGCGAATAATGTGGAGGCGCTGGGCGCGACCCGCCTGATTATGGGCCTGCCGCTGTACGCTTTGGGCGTGTGGCTGGCGTGGCGTGTGTCGGCTCCCGAGGAGGGACTGGTCAGCGCGGACGCTGAGGCTTTGAATGCTGAGGCACTGGACGCTGAAGGCTCTGCGAACCGTTAAGGCACGCCCCGCAACTTGCACACCCCGAAACTTGCACGCCCCGCAACTTCACGAAATAGTTTCATAAAAGTAGGCGAAAGCCCTGGTACCCGTGAAGGGTGACCGGGGCGTTCGCCTCCTCAAACAACGCTATGCAAACAGCGCGCGAATCTGGTCCTCACCGGCGATGGTCGTGATGAAGAACAGCTCGTCGCCGCCCTCAATCGCCACATCCGCGCTGGGCGGGATCGGCGCGCCGTCACGCAGGATGGCGGTGAGCACCGTATCGACGGGCCACTGCACGTGGTCCACGCGGTAACCAATGACGGGGTGGCCGTCCGGCACAGTGTACTCGGCAAGGGTCGCGCCGCCAGCCTGCAGGGTCAGCAGGCGCACCACGTCGCCGACTTCCACGGCTTCCTCGACGAGGGCGGTCATCAGGCGCGGGGTGGACACGGCAACGTCCACGCCCCAGGAGTCATCAAAAAGCCACTCATTACGCGGGTTGTTCACACGCGCCACGGTGCGGGGCACACCAAACTCACTACGAGCCAGCAGGGACACCATCAGGTTTGCTTTGTCGTCACCGGTTGCGGCATTATAATGCGAGTTGTGCCAACCACGCATCAATGCGATCGTCTGTTTTCTCCGGCTCATTGACATCATCAAGAGCAAGACCAACAAACTTTCCGTCGACAACGGCTTCTGAGTCGTCATATGTATAACCGCTTGCGTCTACCGCGCCAACAACGTTTGCGCCGGCATCCACCGCAGCATCATGGAGTTCCTTCATACCTCCGCAGAAGGTATCGCTATAACTTTCGGAGTCACCACAGCCGAAAATGGCAACCGTCTTACCACTAAGACCAGCCTCCTTCAGCACTTTCACCCCGTCATACCAGTCGTCCTGCATCTCACCTGCACCCCATGTAGATGTTCCAAGGAACAAGGTATCATAGCCAGAGAGCTTCTCTGCCGTGAGATCAGTAACGTTAATACAGTCGGCACCAGCCTTTTCTGCAATCTTTCCTGCTATCTCTTCACACATACCCGTGGAAGAACCAAATACTACAAGTTTCATGATTCCTTTTGTTTTTGTCAGTTCTCAATAATGAATGGTAACACTTGTTACCCTCTGATCATGGTGATAATCATCTTGAAACGTTCTGGTGCATTGACAGAATGGCGTGCTCCAGAAGGGATAATAAACAGTTCGCCAGCACTGATGACATGCTTTGTATCCTCAACAGTCAGCTCCATCTTACCGTCAATGACCTGGATGAGTGCATCGAAAGGTGCTGAATGTTCGGACAAACCCTGTCCTGCATCAAAGCTGAAGAGCGTCACACTCCCTGCATTGTTGTGTACAAGTTCCTTGCTTACTACGCCACCATCAGCGTAATCAATTACTTCTTTTGCTGGGAAAACCGTACCTTTTTCTAACTTTGCCATATTCTATTGTCTTTTAATTGTATTAATAATTATGTTCTGACAATAGAGAAACAAATGCAATGCCAAAGCAGATAAGAGTAA
>ERZ772910.228-NODE-228-length-34656-cov-18.619838_pt1 | contig 34656 bp, 48 predicted proteins | sample MGYA00511357_ERZ772910 | MGnify/ENA primary metagenome ERZ772910 (study PRJEB29015, sample SAMEA2738096) | human oral metagenome | biome: human oral; feature: human-associated habitat; material: saliva | place: China | collected 2193 ... | reverse complement strand
TAAATTCGGGAAAAGTTTCCCGTACCAGCGGCCCGGGAGGGTAACTTAAAGCGAAGTTTGGGGGGACATGAGAATGCCCCCCCTTATTTTTTGTGCTTATTCTTTATATAGAATGTTTAATATACAAGCTGCCATAGATAGAATGTATCAACCGGGACTGACCTATATCGGTTCCGTTGGACCTAAGTCCAAGGGTCGTTGTGCAGCCGCGGTACGCCAATTTATCGAGGCTGGGGGAATCTCCACCGCAGGCCGACCTGGCTCAGCTTGTCATTACAAATCTTACCTCCCTACCATCGGATTCAACTGCATCGCCACGCTCTTCGGTCGTCCTCAACAGGCCGCGTGGTCAACTACCCAGGGTCGTCCCGGGGATATTGCCGTAATGGACCACGGGGTCCACGGTCATATCTGCATGTGGAATGGGAAGGAGTGGGTATCGGATTTTTTCCAAGGCAATCGCATGTGGGTCTATTCCGGTGACGGGACGTGTTTCATTTTCCGTTATGCCGGGATGGCTATCCCCGGAATGGTCAATTTCTCCGTCACCGCGATGATAGAACAGAGCCGGGTCTCCCAACAGGCCCCGGAGAATATCCGTCTCAAGAGGCTCTGGTCGATGTACGCGAAGAAATTCAATACCAGTATGTCGGTCTCCAGCACCACGAACAGTGGTCCTAATCTAAATACCTCAGAATCTATGTTACCAACAGAAATTATTAATTTCATCAGCCAGCACGAGACTGGAAAGTCTTTTGGATATACTATGGGTCCTAAGGACCTCAACGGTTATAACCTCGGAGACGCCAAGGGACACAAGACCTTCGGCTACGGACTCCTCTACCATCCGTCGAAGAATACCTATATGGATATGGTCAAATCGACCTGGACCCAACCGGAGCTCGAAGCTCTCTTTATCGAACATGTGAATAAGTTTGCCTCTCAGGTCCAGTCGTGGGCTTCCCGAGGGGGTATCAGCCTCTCCCCCCGACAGCTCGGTGCTCTCACCAGTGCGGTGTTTAACTGTGGTCCTGGTTTCCTCAAGTCCCCGGCGGCTCAGGCTATCCTGGCGAAGAGTCCCAGTGTTGGGGATCTCTGGAGACACCACTCCGACAAGCTCGGTAGTCGTTATCCGGGTCTGATAAGGAGGCGTGCAGAGGAAGTGGCATTATTTTACTCATAACACCACTAACTGCGTCAGAGCCACCCTATCCTTGTCATAAGGGTATTATTTTTATTATATAAAACGTACATGCGCTATATCATCATAGGAAACCACGCGAGTGGCAAACATAAGATTCTCGACGCTCTGGAGGAGCTCGGGGTGGAGGTAGGGAGGGAGTTCACGACCTCTCCCACGAAGATTTTCGACCTCGATCCCAAGGCTCATCAGATCACCCAACTGGAGGTCGAGGAGTTATTTAAGAATCAAGACTACATTACTATTTGCAATATCGTCACCCCATCCAATGAGTTCTACCGCGGGATCACCAAGACCGAATACGATACGAAGAAGGTTTTTGTGATGACCCCGGAGATGCTCAATAATGTCTACGCTTCCCGACTCAAGGGAGACGTATGCTTTATCTGGATCGACGATCCCAAACCCACGAGGTATCTGAGATTCGTCAACGAGAGACGTACCTATCCCTTCGAGGAGGTGGAGAGTAAGGAGAAGTTCCACGTCAATAACCTCCAGAAGCTCATCACGAAGCTGGCTGGAGACGAGTGGTTGTACTTTTCTAATGACGAAGAGAAAAGAATTTTGGCAGTAATTTACTCTTTGGTGAAATATCCTGATTTAATAGATATATACACCAAGAATTTTAAGTAATATGGCAATTAGAGATCTTAACAGCAACCCTCATATGATCGACCAGAGCTCGGCTTTTGTGAGTGGTACGTGGATGAACCCCACCACGGGGCATAAGTTCACGGTGAAAGACTGTGTTTTTGAAAACGGGGAACTCCTCATCATCTCTACCGATGGTCAGCATATCAGCGGGCGTATGTTCGCCGATTATGTGCAGGACACCGGTAAGGACGCCAGTGGACAGGTAGTTCCTACCCTGGGTAACCTTAGCAAGCGTCCGGAAACTCCACCGGTGATCGTTGGGGATATACCCTGGGAAGGGGAGAGTTTGGATGGTCCTTATAATGAACTCATTGAGGATACATCCATTCAGGACGACGGAACGGCCTCCCTCCGAGAGGAGGCGAATGACCTTCTCCATCCCGAGAAAAAGCTTATTGGTGCAACTCCAAGGCCTTCTATCGACCCGGACATGGAAATGGCCACCCGCGTTCTCCGAAAGCACGACCTACCTACTATCGAGACCCTGAAGTGGAACAAACCCACTAAGCAGATCGAGACCCTGACGGATATCCTCGGTATTGATATGGAGACGATAGTGGAGTATTATGTAAACCGAATTAACCCCGAGGAGTTAGTGTCTATGGTCAAAGAGTACCTGAGGTCGGAGCTCCTCCCTAAACCTGTAGAGAATGGACCTGTCAGCAGAAGAACTACTAAAAAGCGTGGATGACCTCCACCTCGAGCCGGTGTTCACTATCGACCTCGATGAGATCAACGAACTGGCCAAGGAAGATGCCAGTGATATGGTGGAGAAAGTCTCCGTGGCTGTGGTGGATGAAGAATGGCTGAGAAAAAACCCTACTCTTCGCTCTCGTATCGGGGTGGAGCTGGAGTCCCTCCGAGGTCTGTTGAAGATGAGGAGGACTAATGAGGCGGCTCACGACGCCCTGGTAGTGGCCATCGGTCGTAACCCCGATCAGGGAAGTCTATATAAGGCTCTTACCGACATGCAGAGGACCGGACTGGCTATCACAGGGAAGATCAACGATATCGTGGAGAGTCTCTCCAACCTCATCCGTAACAAGACCCAGGAGGCCATCCCCCAGGACCTGTTCGACACGGAGGAGAATGATGACCACACCCACCGAGGAACGAAAGATTTTATTCAGAGTATGAATTAAAAACAAAACCCCACCACGAGTGGGGTTTTTTGTTTTGGTAACATTCTTTCCTTTCTCGGTGATATATAAATACATAAGAAATTACGAAAGTGTCTAAAAAACCCATACCCCCATCCAAAAGACAAGAAAACCGATGGAACAAGTTTATTGATTCTAATACCGAACTCATTGACCAGTACGAGAGTATGGGTCATAGTATTACCGATGGTAAGTACGACGTAATCGACCTCATCCAGAAGCTCAACACGACCTACAAGACCACGAGCTTCAAACATATTATATCCCAAGCCCTTCATTGGGCTGTCGAGAATGACTCCACCCTCCTCTCCGGAGTACGGTTTCTGGCCGGTGAACTGGCTAAACAGACCTCGGAGTATAACTCCCTTCAGACCTATTTCGACGAGGTAGGGAGTATCTACCGACGTAACAAAGACCATTTTGATATTGAGTATTCGGCGGAGACCCGAGAAGAGCTCATCGAGATGAACCTCAAGTCAGTCATCTCCATTGCCAAGCGCTACCAGGGATTGGGTCTCTCTATGCAGGAGCTTATCTCCGCGGGTAACCTCGGTCTTATCCAAGCTTGGGATAAGTTCGACCCGGCACGTGCCCAGTTCAAGGAGAATCTCAAGGAACGGTTGGAGACCCTCGAGTGGCCAGCGACCAAAGAGGCTATCGTCGATTCTATCACCGACCTCTTCAAGTACGGGGATATCCTCAACCAGCTCTCCGAGACCCTTACCGATTCCAATGAAAAAGAAGTAGTCTTTGATTGGATAGACCAGCATATCAAGAACGCCAAGTTCTCCAGTATCGCGGTGATGTGGATCAAGGCCTCTATCCTCGGGGATATTGACGAGTACAGCAGGGTGGTGAAGAAACCCAAGTCGGAGATCTACAAGGATAAGCTCGAAGGGGGTACGTACAAGAAGGAGATTGTCATTGATATCGACGAACCGGCCCATTCTGACCAACACCTCACCCTCGGAGATACCCTCGGACTGGAAGAGGATAGTCCTACGGAACTGGAGGTAGACGACGCGCAGAAAGAGTTCCAGCTGGTGATGAACCGACTCTTTGAAGGGGTAGACCAGAGAGACCGAGCTATCATGTACAAGAAATTTGGTATATCCACCCCTCGTGCCATGAGCCCGAAGGAGATCTCCCAGTCCGAAGGGGTGACTATTGCCCGAGTATCGCAGATTTATAACAACACCCTCAAGACGATGAGGGAGAATGCAGAGAAGTATGGCTACGACCTCAGTTCGCTCGTAGATCTCTGTGCTATGTTGCGATAATTTATTATATAAGCTTATATAAATGGACATTATTGATTACAGAAACGCAAGTACCCTGGAGCGACTTCTTGAGGCTCACCGCAATCTCGGGGAGGTGTTAAAGGAGTACCAAGCCCCGGTAGCTACCTTGAAAGAGAACTCCACCATTACGGAGAAAGTGGAAAATAACACCTGCATCTTCGAAAGGATCATTGTCTTCACGAATAACACCAACCCCAAGGAGAACAAGACCCTTCGACTGATCGAGGAGGCTACCAAGGACTTTAACGTGGAGATTCATGCCTTTAACGTAGACGAGGTCGATGCCCGTCGAGAGGAGAACAAAATCATCATCTGGGATGGGGATAATGAACTGGTACTCGAAGAGGCTTCTAACATCGACACCCTCGTCATCAGTCGTCTCGGGGTCCAAGGGGAGTTGGATGCAGAGCATGCCGTCAAGGTCCTCCAAGACCGTGGTATCCTCGTCCTCAACCCCGTCTACTACTCCAATATTGCCTGTAACAAGTACGAGACCGCCAAGCTCTTAGAAGCGGCCAATATCCCCCAACCAAGGTTCTGTTATATGGACTACCATACCCTCTACGACGAGGAGCTTTACGCCGAGGCTATCCACCGACTCTTCCCTAAGGCTAAGCTCGAAGACAAAGACAGTTTGGAAGAACTGGAAGTGGTCGTGAAGATCTTAGACGGTCACGGAGGTACGGGAGTCTTTACCTGTGATGTGAAAAAACTCTATGCTATCCTCCAGTGTGTCTTTGCCGTAGACTCGGAAAGGGGTCTGATTATCCAGAAGAAAGAGGAGGCCGATGGTGGAGATATCCGAGTCCATGTCCTCACGCTCCGTGGTGGTAAGCAGAAGATCCTTGCCGCGATGAAGAGGGTGAAGCTCTCTGGGGACTTCCGAAGTAATGTATCCCTCGGGGCCACGGCCGAACCAGTGAAGCTCACCAAGGAACAGGAGAAAATTGCCCTGGAGACCGCCAAGGTAAGCAAACTACCCTGGTGTGCGGTAGACATCATGCCACTGGTAAAGGGTACTAATGACGAGCTCGGGGACAATGTGGTCCTGGAGATCAACGCCAGTCCCGGGACGGAAGGTATCTCGGAGGTGATCAAGGAAAATTTCATCAACGTACTACTCAATAACCTCACCTCACCGGAGGATTTCCCTATCCAGTCGAAGATCGCCGGTACTAAGGAGACCGCTCATATCAACTTCGGGGGGAAGACCAAGGAGTACCTTGCTAAGCTTGACACGGGCAATGCCACGACGTTCTGTTCTCTTGAAGTGGGTAAGTATAAGGTCAAGGGCGACCAGATCTCTTTCTCCATCGACGAGGAAGACTATACTTTTGATATCGTCGAGACCGGGGTCAGCCTTACCGGAGACGTGAAGCAGGAGAGACCTATCATCGAAGTACCCTCCCTCCGTATTGGGGAAAGAAAGGTAAGGAAATGTCGTATTGGCATCGTCGAGAGTCGAGACAACAAATCGACCAACCTCCTCGTGAACCGTAAGACTATTGCCCAGTTGGGTTATGTCATCAGCGCCGATGAGGACCATATCCTCACCCCAGCTATTGAAAAAGTTGCAATTATTTAAGAACCATATATGCAAACACTAACAGAATTTATTAAGGAGTCTCTAAATATATCGGAGGCTATTAATAACCGCCAGATGGAACAGGCCATTTCCGCTATCTCCGCTATCCTCGAAAGGGGTGGGGTGGGTATTGGTAAGCAGCCTATCCTCTATGCTTTTGGAGACAAGAATTTCTCCTTCGTCGTGTATAACAAACACCGTCAAGGGGGTCTCATCAACTGGTCTCAGCGAAAGAACTCCCAGATCACCTCGGTGGTCCTTACTAACAATATCGACTCTTTCCTCTCCTCTACCTCTACCTACCTCTGGGATGCCTATGTAGATACCACGGAGATGAATACGGTCGAAGTGGCTAAGTTCGTCGTGGCGGCCCTTGACGGAGCCCATAACTTCACCTCCAACGACCTCAAGAGTCTCCTTCGCGAACAGGAGGTTTTGGAGGACATTACCGAGGCTGTAGTCAACACCAAGGTAAAGGGTTCTTTTGACCTTTCCGAGATCAACAAGATCGAAGACAAGATTAATCCCTATACCACGGAGAATATTGCGGCCTTTGCCTCGGAGATTGAAGCTTTTGTGGGTAATGTGAGTGGAGCCATTGAGCTGGCTGAGAAAGCCCTCCTCACTCCTACTATCCTCGCCTTGTATATGGGTCAGCAGATGCTCGATACCGGTCTGGGTAAGAGAGAGGTGACTGTTTTCCTCCGTGACTATCAGAAGTAAACTTCTGCTCGGCCGTGGCCACGGATTATCCAAAAACAAAAAAAAGGGGCTCGCGCCCCTTTTTTTATATATATGAAATCCTACTTCCGTTCTTATTAGTCACCCGGAGGATACCATCACAGTCGATGTCCTGGTGACTGACGATGAACACCGTCTTATCCGACATAATATCCTTCAGGACCTTCACAAACCTATCCCTGTTGTCCTTGTCGAGGTTGGAGAAGAGCTCGTCGAGGAAAAGGATATTCATATCCACCCTCACCACCAAGCTCATCAGGACCCCGAGGATAATGGCAATATCTACCATTTTCCTTTGCCCGGTAGAGAGACTCGAGATAGGCACATCCCCGTTGAGTGTACAACGGAACTTATTATCAAACTCCGGGATAAACTGAGAGTGGATCAGGGAGGAGATATACTGGATATTGGAGTTGATAGAAGGGACAAACTCCCCGATGAGCTTATCTGTCACCACCCCACGGAAGATCTCCACCAGCTCCTGAAGTTTGTTCCTCCTATCTACCATCACCTCCAAACACTTATTCGATTTCTTGAGGTCGGTATGCTGTTTCTTCTTCGCGTCGAGGTAGTTATTGTAGGAAATCTCCTGACGGGCGATCTCATTACACACCTCCGAATACTCCTTATCCAGATCCGTGAAGAACTGTTGGTAACTCTTGTTTAGGTACTGGAGGGCGCGGTTATAGTTCGTGAGGCGACGCTCCAATACCGAAGGGTCTACCTTCTCCCCACAGACCTCTCCACCACAGGTAGGGCAGATGCCACGAGCAATGAGTTCATTATGTTTTTGGGTCTCCCGGATAGTCGTCTCCAGCTCCTTGATAATACCGTGGAGGTGTTTCACCCTGGTGCGTTGCAGGTCAGCCGCATGCTCCACCTTGGACTCCACCGAGGCCTTCTTCTCGTAAAGCTTAATATCCGGCTTATCTACCGGCAAGAGACCCTCATGAATGACACTCTGGCGGCCTTCCTCATAGGCGATGTCCTTGTTAAGTTTGGTTAGTTCCCCCTTCCATACCTCGAGATAGGTCTCGATGATATCCAGTCCGAGGATGTTATTGGAGAAGTCCCTCAGGTCACTCTTGCTCATAGAGCTCAGGGAACGGAAATTGGCCAGCGACACGATACAGAGGAGTTCGACAAAAATCTTCGGAACACCGATCATCTCCTCGAGTTGGGCTTGAATACCCTTTTTGTTACTCGCGGTAAGGGGGATATTGTCTACCTCCACGATCAGTTCACTCTGACCGTAGCTCTTGATCTCCCTCTTGATGTAGATATCCCGGCCGTTATGGGTGAGGTTGAGGTATACCCAACTCTGTTTCTTCCCCCAGGTGATGAGGTCTCCGTTGTTCTTTCCGGTGATGCTCCCGTACAGGGCAAAGACCAGAGCTTCACCGATAGTCGTCTTACCGGCTCCCACAGGACCTTCGATCTTGAAGATCCCTTTATTCACAAACTCGAGATCGTGCCATCCCTCGAAGCTCTTAAAGTTATATAATTTAATTAAATGGATATCCATACACGTATTTTGAGATATTTGTGTATATATAAGAAAAGCCAACATGATTTTTAGTGCAGTATTAGATAGAAAAATTCAACTGGAGGATATGGCGGACCTGGGAAGTCCTACCTTTCGTATCCCGGATACTTTCCGTGGGGCTATGTATGAGGTAGAACCCTCCCAGATTGCCCGACCCGACCTCCTCTCCTATGACCTCTACGGGGATGAGTTGTACGCGGATATACTCTGTAAGCTTAATGGGATCTCCAACCCCCTGGAGCTCAACGAGGGGATGATAATCATTATCCCGTCTCCAGACGATCTGGATAAGTTCGTGATTAACTCCCCTAACCTCGACTACCGTAAGCCCCAGAGAGCGAAGAAGGTTCGCCCCAATGACCCCGGAAAATACTCCAAGAGATTCACCTACGATCCGGTAACTAAAGTAGTGGTATACTAATGCAGAAGATAATAATAAAAGGTCTCACGACGGTCCATCTGGGTCTCGACGCGGGAAAACTTTACCTTCCCGACGGAGTAACATTGAGTCTTCGACTGAGGATTCTCCTCCCTACGCTGCATTCTCCCAAGGTCCTTTTCAACAAGGTACTCGACCCCACGGAGGCTCTCCCCTCCGACCTACCAGGGTATAGCAGTTATTGGGAGATACCAGATAGCATCGGGGTATATGAGGTGACTGTGGTAAGAGGGGAGTACCAAGATCTTAGCTATCCCACGGTGACGACCTCGAGAAATGCCAGTTTTGTCACTCCTCCCCTCGATATAAGAGATGGGGTCATCTACCCCGAGGGTCCTACCCACCTCTATTTCGACTATCAGGGGGGAACCGTAGTGGATTTTGATATAGAAGAGCCCCTACCCCTCACCTCAGTCCTACCGGAGTATGCCCCAGGGTACACCATTACCGCTACCCGACAGGTCAAGGTTGGTGGGGTATGGGTCATCCAGGTGCTACCCCTGGTGAGTATCACGCCGGAATTATATAAGAAAAATGAAAATATGGAGCAAAAAATAACGAGAATGGTCAATAATACGACCGTCAATATCATCAAGCTGGATAGTCCGGTCGATGCCCATACCGGGATCATCCAACCGGTCTTCTTCCGCGTCTCCAAAGGTTCTATATTGACGCTTCACAAAGGCGTCAGGGAGAACGTGGCCATCAACCTCGACCGGTACAAGAGTGCTGTGAAGACCTTCCACCTGAAGATCGGGGATGGAGTATATAAGGAGACTGGTAGGGTCGATGCCGGAGTAGTGTTTAACGTACAGGTCACTGGGGACTACTCCAAATATCTCGTCTTAGACGAAAATATGACCTTAGTAACGACAGGTGAACTAAAAATATGGTAGATCTCTCCATCCGACCCACCCCGGTCCTCGACGACCTCGACTACGTCCTCCAACAGATTGACATCCTCTTCGACACCCACCCTGGAGATACCGTTAACCCCGAGTACGGAACGGAATACGAGAGGTTGCTTTTTGATACTATGGTGGGGGCTTCCCAGATAGAGTCGGAGGTCATCCAGGACCTTAACCAGCTCGACCTGAGGGGGTGGAACCCCTCAGTCAAAGTATCCCTCCACGAAGGAACGGAGAGGGATATTGCCTTAGTCCAGATAGAACTGAGGAAAAATGACACCATCCGTTCTGTTAATTACCAAATAAGTTAAATATGGGATTCATAAACAAGAAAAACATACAGTTCGAACATATCCTCCATTCTATCCAGGACTGGTTGGGAAGGTTCGGAGATAACACGGCCTCTAACCCTTCGAGTGTCGTGGGGCAGATTATCCAGGCCGTGTCAGCCGTGGGGCATAACCTCATCGCTTATGTCGAAGATGCTCTCACCGAGCAGAACAAACATACCGCTACCCGGAGGAAATCCATTTACGGACTGGCTAGTCTCACCGGTTATCAACCATCTACCGGGACAGCAGCGCGGTGTATGGTACGACTCTATAACAAACCTCATAACAAGACCACCACGTCTGTCTACCTATCTAACGGTACCGCGGTAGTGAGCTCTTCCGGGGTGATGTATACCCTGGAGTTGGACTCTACGGCCACAGCCGTCTCTACCGGGGATATGGTCGCTGACCAGCTCTTCCACCTTATCCAAGGGAAGTATGAGACCCAGAGGTTTGCCTCCTCAGGACAGGCATTCTTCACTACCAATATCCGTCATCTGGGTTTTCTGGATCAGGACACGATAGAGGTCAAGGTTAATGGGGAGCTATGGAAGAAAGTAGCTTCCCTCTACGACCTGGCTCAAGGGGAGAGAGGCTACTACGTAAGGACGAGTATCACCGACGGGGTCGATGTGGTCTTTGGCAATGGTTTCCACGGGGCTATCCCCCCCGAAGGTCAGTCGGTAGAGGTCAAATACCTCCTTCATGATGGGGAATCGGGAAATATAACCGACCCTCAGGAGACTTTCCTCTTCCGTAACCTCCTTATGGACGATAATGGGGATGAGGTCGATGGTAACCTCCTCTTTGAGATGCGATTGGCCTCCGGCAGCTCCATCACCGGTGGTACAGATGCCGAACTGGAATCTCAGGTAAGGGAGATGATAGGGTATAACTCTCGTAGTCTTGTCCTTGTCAGTCCGGAGAATTTCGACCTGTTCCTCTCCCGGTTCTCTTTTGTCGGGTACAACCGAACGTGGTCTGACCCCGGATCCCTGGTCATCCGATCCCTTATCATGAGGAGCTTCAAAGGGAAATCTGCTGGAAGCAGCTCGCCCGACTCGGGAAACTCCTATTTCGACCTCACGGAGAAAGACCTGCTCCTCACGGAAATGCAGAAAGACCTTATCCAAGGACTCATCTATAACGGAGGGAAACTGCTCGCTGGGGCTACCTACCAGATTGAAGAACCGGAGATATGGAAGTACTGTGCTTATATCTACCTCAAAGGTAAGGGCTCGGTCGATAGGGATGGGGTGAATAAAAAGATCCGGGTTACTCTCGCGAATTTCTTCTCCAACATCACCGATGACCGGTACGTTCCTAAGTCGGATATCACCAAAGCCATACAGGAGGCCTGTCCTGAGGTCGATGGGGTATCGGTCTATTTCCTTAGTGAGAAGAACGAGGAGGCTATCCGTAACGGAGAGTATGAAGACAGCGAGCTCCTCTGGCATGAACGCACCGGTACTTATAGGGTAGCCCGACATACGGTCAAGGTCTATGCCGGAGAGAACCCCTTACGAGGACTGGACGAACATGGGAATATCTTCCTCTCTTCACCGACCTCTTTCCCTGTGCTTATGGGGGGATGGAGATGGAGGAACAAATCCGGTCAGGAAATTACCACTCAACCAATCAATATCGTATGGGAGTAAAAATCTACAAGGAGGGGCATACCTACCCCATCTACTGGGCTAAAAAAGTAGGTATCGGGGTATGGTCATCCATTAGCGTCTATGTGGAGGGATCAGCTACCTTTACCTGCCCCACTGGGCCAGGGCTCGACGAGACCTATCCCGAGGGGGTCTTTGTGAGCACCCCCAATGGATCAGAGAACACCATTTACCCCAGGGACTATGAGAGCATAAAGGACGGGAAGATAGTTCCCGGTAACCTTAACTTGGACACCAGGGTGTCAGTTTCCAATGATACGGTGACCTTCTTCCTCCGAAATGACCACGAAGGGGAATGGATTTATACTATCTCCGTTTATGGGGACGATGGGGAGTCCGAACTAAAAATCGGAGTAGAGGTAGAAGGAGAAAAAGAAAACCTCGGGATAACTATGGAGAACCTCGGGGTGAACTACTCCCTGGATACTATCCTTTCCGTTTGGCGAGGGGATCCCCGAGAAGAGCTTCCGGACTGGGCCATTATCAATGAAAAGCGAAGAGAGGTCCTGGAGGCCATCGACCTATATGCTCAGAAAGGTAGTTACCGTCACCTCCGAGGGATTTTCGATTGGCTGGAGTTCCCCGGGGAAACGTATGAGCTTACCCGTCACTGGACCGAGGATGGTTATAGGTACTCACGACAGCCTATCGGACATCCCCAGGCCTGGGGTGGCCACCACGGCGGATGGGATAAGACCGACCTAAAGCACAAGACCAGGACTACCCTGATTGCAGCAGAGATAGATACTGATCGTACTTGGGAATACGACGACCTCCGACTGAAGATGTGGCAGATAGGCAATAGCCTCGAGAAAGACCTCCTACCTATCCACCTCGATGTCCACCACAGTTGTGTGATAAGTGAGGCCAAGGGAAAGGTCGAACTCCTCTACGACCATTCCAATAGTACCCATACCGAACTCTCGAGTGAGGAGGATTTTGATATCGCCTGGCGTAGCCCCGAAGGGGATCAGGAGTGGGGTGGCTCCGACCTCATCAATCCCGACAACCCTCCCTCTATACTCATCAGGGAGGTGAATGGAGTAGTAGGACCGTGGAATACCATAGAGAAAGAGTGGCCTGAGTCCTTCGAGGAGATGCCAAACCTCTTCCACTCCCTCGGAGCCACCATCCGTGGTACGATGAAGTTCCCAGAGAAAGTCATTAGGGGCTCGAAGGACGGGGAGATCCGAGAATTTAGCTCCAACGAGCTGACCTTTACCTTCCTCTACGAGAGACCAGGGGAGTACCACCATACTTTCCAGTTCACTGGTGAGTCGGGTAAGACCTACACCAGGGTGGTGAAGATAGAGGTCGTGGATACGGTCAATGTGAGTATTGAGTTCCTCGGGATAGATAGGAAAGACCGCAATCCTTTTTTAGTCCCCACAGATTATGCCATATCCATCGAAAGGGTACTGGAGGAAAAGCAGAAATTCAAGATGTACGCCTCCTTACCATTAGACGAGGTTCATTACTACCAGCTCCCTGAGAGCGATTTCGAGGAATATAAGAGGGACAAGGAAGCCTATGTCCGGCGATTGGAGAGACTCAACCCGGATTGGTGGATAGATTACGGTCACGTAATGAAATTCGTGGCTAAGGGCTCCAACCCCAAGCCTATCCAATGTCCAAGTACCCAGATTTGGACGAGGGAAGTGTTCCTCCCCGGATTCTATGATACCCGACCAGCGAGGGATAAGGAGGACGTACTTATCCTCCGGCCTAAGATCGAAGGGGGTCTGCACTGGTCCTTACCGGATTGTAGGTGGAAGATACAATCTCTCCAGGACCTCACGGTACATAATTTCCACGGGATGAGGAGTCTCGTTCTTGGGTACAACTCTGCCTCCCCATTAAAAAAGGGTAGGTATCTGGTAGAACTCTCCTACAACTGGGGGAGTCAAAGGACCACTAAGGCTATTAGCCCCTATTTGTTGGGGTAAAATTAAGGGGGTGACCGAAAGGTTACCCCTGATTTTTTGGAGAAAAGGTCATATTCTACCACAGGTGACGAGACACTTTAGGGTCTTTCTCAAAAGTCCGGATGACGATCAAACCTAAACATAGCTTATTTCGCACATAATCGCTCCCTATGCGCTTCAAATATCTTTTTAATACAAATGTATAGGTCGCCTTGAGATCGCGCAGTAGGGCGCGATTATGTGAGCCATCATGTTTTGGTGTTATTATTATAGGCTGTCCTGGTGGAACTATAAGCAGATGCCTATGGTATATACTCCAATTCCCCCCCACGAAATGTTCCAATTTTCCCCCAACGATCCCGGGACAAATGGGAACATTTATCGGACATTTTGTCCACCCCTAAAATGGAACTAAATGGTAAAAAATATGAAAATTATTAACAAATACCTGACGTCTTTTTGTTGTCATTTAGATGGGTGCACCATCATTTTATAAGCGTCCCACAAAATGATGCATTTTAGCAAGGAAATGAGCCTTAAAAATGATGTTTTTTGTCATTTTCAAGCATTTTCCGGGATTCCAGGATGGTGGTAAGATCGTAAACATAGTCTATTTCGCGCATAATCGCGCCAGGACGCGCGATCTCGGGTCGGGTAATACATTTGTATAGGCAGCATGATTTGAGCGCAGTAGGGCGCGATTATGAAGCTCAAATAGAAATCGGGTCATCCGGTGGGGTGGTCTTGCATCTCAAAATAGGCCTTTTTATAGCATTTAATAGGGGATTTGTATGACGAGCTGATTTGGATGTAAAAATAGACTTAAAATCAGGACACCAAAAAGCGCGTTTGCGCGCGGTTTGGATGGGTCGAAATTTGGGTCTCAAAAATAGGGGATTTTTTAGGGTCATTTTTGGAGCCCAAAAATAGAGGCAAAAAAGAGGTGTTTTTCGGGGCTCAAAAAAGCGCAAAAGCGTTTAGTATTTTTCTTATAAGGAAATTCACGTTCAGAAAAAATCGCTCAAACCGTTAGTCCCAGTGCGTTTGCGCGCTGTTTTGGCCATTTTGCGCATTTTTGCGCATTTTTGGCCTGATTTTTTGCGCTGATTTTGGGGTCATTTTGGAGCCAATTTTAAGCGCATTTTTAGGCTCTTTTTCGACCCCTATTTTTGACTCAAAAATCGACCCGGTCAGCAGCGCAACTCAGGGTCCAAAAATCGACCTCAAAAACCAGCCTATTTCGACCCCGGGGTAAGCCTCAGGATTGGCCTCCAATTGAAGGCTATCATTACTACGATTTGTTACCACTTTTTACCATTTAGTACCCAATGGGGTGGACAAAATGTCCGATAAAATGTCCGATAAAATGTTCCAATATGGCGCAACCTGCTTTAGTCGGATGTTCCAATTTGTCCCATTCTACACCTGACCTATTCACAAGCACCCCCAAAAGGGCATTATTATAATATAGAAAATAGCTATTTATATATGTCATTACCAAACTACCTAAGCAGAATCAAATCTGCCGGCGTTTACAGGTATGTGTTTGACAAGTCGGTTGTACCCTCAGGCGAAGAGACCACTCTCCGTCTTGTGGTGGGTTATTCGGAGCTTGGACCATTCAACACCCCTGTCTATATCAAGGACGCCGCCGAGTTTATCCAACTTTTCGGTAATATCAGCCGCCGAATGGAAAAGCGCGGGGTATACTTCCATCGATTGGCTATCCAGGCCCTGGATCGTGGTCCTATCCTCGCACTCAATATCAAGCCATTTAACGCCGGGGAAACCCCAGAGGAATCGTCCATCTATACCTTCTCCGGGGTAGATATCTTCGACGGACTCTCCAAGGTCCGCGGGGGTAAGTGTGTCGTGGCTTCTACCACCAAGGGTCAGCGAGACACCGGCGTAGTGTCTATCTACGACACAAACCGATTCTGGAGCGTAGATGCTAACCGTCTTCATGATATCCGCATCTCCAAGGGGGATAAGAACGGCTATGTACGTATCGTTCAGACCTCGACCAAGGATGACTCCGTGACGGTCTTCTTCCGTCCTACCGTCCCTTCGGGCTATGCTGTGAAGATCTCCGACTGGTTCTCCAATAACCGCGAAGACCTCCCCACCTACCTCGAGTCGATCAAGGATCGTTACCTCGATGAGTACTTCGGAGAAGTGTATGTGTTCAAGGGTAACCTAAATAAGGAATCCCTCTTCGAATATACCGGTTCCCTCGGCTCCAGTCTCCCCTGTCAGTTCGTCTATGCTAAGGACTCCGATGGCGATCTCATCTATTGGGACGTCCCTACGGCCTCGGAGATCAATGCTGCCACGACCCCGGCGAAGATCGAAGAGCTAAGCAGAAAGTACTACCAGTATCCCGTTCTTAAGTCTATCAAGACCTACCAGGGTGGTCGTCCTGAGGAGTTTGTCCTCTGCGAGGTCTCCGAAGCCGGTACAGAAGAGTGGACCGATGTCGCTCCCCGATATGAGAAGAAGCGATTCAATGTATCTATCTCCTCCTCGGCTGACCAGTGGAAGGAATTTACCGGGGTGGATGTAAAGAAGCTTCCCCGTATTAACGGCAATCAGTGGATCACCTCCGAACATGAAGCTATCCTCGCCTGGCAGAAGTTCTGCGTCGTGGAGGATGGTCAGGTAAAGGTCAATCCCGGATACCTCAACTCGTACGGGGAGAAGGCTGATGCCCTGGATGATATGTCTGCCGTGAGCACCAGTAACTTCCTCGGTCATTACACCGGCACGCTCCTGCCAAACTTCCGCGATAGCCTGGGTAACTATATCTCCCTTAACCTTACCTTCAACCTCGACTATAACAACCACAAGTGTCTGATGCATTTCAATGAGCTCTTCCTCGACGAGATTGCCGAAGCCGACCTCGATGGTGATGGGGAGTTTGAGTATGACCGTGGGGAGCTCGCGCCTGCCTCGTCGAAGAAGCTGTATACGAAGGAACAGACGACTACGGAGAAGAAGATCCGAGACAAGGAAGCGGAGATCGCCACTAAGAAGGCCGCTGGGGAGAACACCGATAAGCTCGAGGCAGAGCTTAAGAATCTACAAGATAAACTCGCGGAGATCATCAAGCCCACGAAGGTAAGGAGCTATTTCTCCCTCGTCTGCTCTGGTCTCGGTCTCGGTAACCTCGAGGCTGGTACGGAACTCCGCAATGCTATTGATGCCGGTGTTCAAGTCTATCCCACGGGTCTCTACCTCGAAGGGTATGAGTATAAGTCTATCTCCCGTACCGACTCCGGTAAGACCCTTCAGGACAAGATCTTCGGCGTCCTCTCGTACAAGGGTATCCGTGAGGCTCTGACCAATAACATCGACGTCGATTACCACTACCTCATCGACACGTTCCAGACCTATCCCGGTTACGGTATGAAGAGCCAGCTGTCGGCTATCGCTATGGCTAAGGACAATGCCCTCGCTCTCCTTAACTTCCCTCCGATGGATGCTATCATGAGCCATTGTGGTCATTCCCGCTACGATGGTGGCTTTGATATGAAGGAGGTCACGAAGATGCAGAATGGTATTAGCCTTCCCGCAGAGACCCAGGGAGCGTCCTGGTGTGCTTTCTATACCCAGCTGGTGATGCAGGAAGGGGCGGTGAAGCAGACGATCCCCTCAGCAGCCCTCGTAAGTAACCTCTTCATCGACAAGTGGCAGAATCGTCTCCCTTACTATATCGTCGCCGGTCCTAACCACGGTCTCGTAGAGTATAACGGTCTCGTCGGTCCTGACTACAGCTACGCGAGGAAGGATCTGGATGTCCTGGAGCCATTTGGTGTGAACGCTATCGTGAGACTGCCCCGTTACGGAGTCGTAATCAACTCCAACCAAACGGCTAAGCAGACGCCGGTCTCAGCCCTCTCTAAGGTCCATGTCCGTGAGTTGGTCATCTTCCTCCAGAACGAGATTGAGAACATGCTCCGTGGTTACCAGTGGGAGCTCAATACCCAGGAGCTTCGCGAGAAGATCAAGGCCAAGGCCGATGTGAAGCTTGACCTGATCCGTGCTAACGGTGGGGTCTATGACTACCGAACCAAATGTGACAGTGAGAACAATACCCCAGAGGTCATTGATAACGAGATGGTCATTCTGGATATTGACATCGAACCTGCCCGTGGAGCCGGTAAGATGGTCCAGACTCTTACTATCTACCGTACCGGAGGTATTAAGAGTTCACCAAGGTACTAAGCAAAAAAAAAGGAGGACCAAAAAGTCCTCCTTTTTTTATCTAATAATTTTTACTTGATGGGGTTGCCAAACTTAGCGATATACTCATCAATCAACTTCTTGTCCCCACAACATACCACAGCGAGCTTCATGATAGTATCGGTCTTAGATTTCATTTCAAAATCTACGTCACTCTCTACCTTCACCGTGAAGGGTCGCTGCAGGAGTTCATGCAGTTCAATAACGTAGTTCTTCTTACCGGATAGCTTCGCATTAGCAGACACTTCCCTCTTAGACTTCACGAGGATACGCAGCTCGTGGAGGAAGTATCTAAACATACTATTTACACTATCTATCTCCTCCGCGAGGTCTCGTACCTCCATCCCGTTGAGTTTATTGGTAACCAGATTGCGGACCTGGTCATACTTATCTATGTTATAACGATAGATATTGGTTCTAAAAGTCTTCCATCTGGCCGTGAGGGACTTAGGCGTATTACCAATACCGTGGTCTGCCAGTTCAGTAAGCTTTCCCTTCTGCTCCTGCATCCAATCTTCCCATTCATCATTGAGCTTGCCTCGGTTGAGGAGGACCGACTTAATATCCTCGAGGGAGTAGACGAGATAGTCATTGATAGCCACATCATCCCCGGCAGTGATGTACTTCTCCCTGGTCTTCCACTGGATGGATAATAGCTGCAGGTCACTAAAACGGAGCTTATCCAACTTCTCCTCCGTACCATCACTGTCGTCATTAGTACAGTTATGGATGAGTAGGGTAGCCCCGGCGGTGAAGTACTGGGGATCTTTCCCACCGTTACGCACTTCCCCATTGTATAGTAGTATGTGGAAGTCATATTCGCTCCCCTCGCTACTCTTTCTCATTGGCTTCTTGAGGTCAAATAGGGCGTAGGTCAGCGCCTCGTCTCCGTATACAATTTTTGGTCGGAGACCCTGGTGCTCCACCTTGATGACGGCGTAGAGGTTACCATCGTAATTCACTACACCCATACAAGGGGTATCCTCGTTGAGGTCGATCCCTCGTTTGATATTTGGATTCCACACTCTTTCGTAGGTAGCCAGATCATCCAGGGTATTGTATTTGGAGCTGGAAGGAGCGAGCATATCCCCCTTGATGTTTAGGTCATCCCCTCCAAGAGCATCAATAAAAGCCCGGAGTTTGGGAATGACACTACCCTTACTGAGGGCTTCTGTGATAAAGTTTGATAATGATTTCATAATATACGTATATATTAAAAAATAAGGGGGCTCAATGAGCCCCCCGTTCTTTATGTGTCTTTCAGGTGAAAAGTCTCGGCTTCGAGCCCTGACCCTTCGGGAAAGGTCCTTAGAAGAGGGTGAATAAGGTCTCTTCGACATCATCGAGGAGCTTAGGATCTTCCGTGTAGCTGAACATTCGGAGCTTCGCGATAGCATCCACGATAGCGGCATGGTATCGGGCTTCCGTGTCGAGGAGGATAGCTTCTGCATCTTCACCGGCTTCGACCAGTCCGTTGTCCTTGAGGTCTTCAACCACATCCTCGACGCACTCCTGATAGAGCTCGTCCTCGGCATCGTCTTCGTCGTACTCTTCTTCTTCTTCGTCTTCGTCGTACTCATCCTCGTCACAATCGACAAGACCACTGAGACGCTCATTCACCGCATCGACGAACTGGTTGAGTACTTCCTGAATTACTTCTTCTGCTGGAGTGACCTCCGTCTCGGGATCTAATACCTGAACGGTATTTGTGTTCACATTCTCTACCACAATCCCGTTGGTAGCTGCGATAAGGACCTTGAAGTAGTAGTTACCATAGCACACTACCTCACCCTGCTTTGCTTCACTGATACGCATAATTACTTAAATATAGATAAATAGTTCTTAAATTTGTTAAAATAGCCTTTGAATAGGACCACGCAGACGGCTTTTTGTAGACTGGTGGTGTTGGAGGAAGCATCTAAGTAACTGAGTATGACCTCCACATTATTGAGTGTGGTAGAAGCGGACTCCTGACTAAAAGTCTTTCTATACCACGAGGACTCTTCGTCCCGGAGGTGTTCTTTCAGCTCGTCGATGGATAGTTCCGACCAGCAAGGGGTCGAGTCATCTTCAAAATGTAGGAGGTGCATACTTAGTTTATCTTTTGCTTACATTAATATATAGGAGAATGCTTCCGGTTTTTTACATACAGGAGGCGTACCCAGGCAAAATGTTTCCTTTCTGAGGGATAGGCCGGATTCCATTGCTTGTCATAGGCCTCGCGTTCGAAAGAAATAGCATAGTAGGCCTTCGTGGGACTAAAATACCAAAAACATTTGATGAGCCACTCGACTAAGTACCAGATATAGAAGAAGATATACCCCATCTCCTGCATCTGTTTGGTATGGATAGTCTCGTGGGTGACCATCATTCGGAATTTTACCCCAGTCTTACTCTTATGCTCCTTACGAACAAAGAGCACCCCGAAGAGGTTGATAGCGGTATATCCGGGGAAAGGGAGGAATCGGTTATAGATTATTTTCATAAATACCGAGCTCGTTTTGAAGCACTTCCAGTCGCTTGTCCTTGTTTGGCCAGTCGTCCTTGTGCTTGGTCTCGATCTCCTTACACCATTCCTCAGCCAGTTTCTTCGCCTCGGCATAGGTACGGACATCCAATCCCTCGTCACACCAGTTTTCTACCTGACGGCTGACCGTTCCGATCCAGTTACTCTGAAGGCCGGGGTAGTAGATAGTCACTACCGCCTTAGGCTCATCAAAGACCCACATCTCCCGGTCGTCGAGTTGGTGATGCTGCTTAGCCATATAGTCTATCGCTTAAGAGATTTCCACTCGTCAACACTGACGTCCTTGGTAAAACCGTCCCCACTGACCATTACGGCAATAGCATCGTGGCTATGGAGGCTCTCGAGGTGACTGACGATGAGCTTGAAGCCATCGACTCCCTTCATCCCACCAATAGCATTACCGAGCATTCGCACCGCATCTTCGACGAACTTAGGCTGAGCCCCGTTCTTCTCGGCAAAAGCCTGTTCGTCCTGACGCTTACAGAACACCAGGGTCTCCGTGGTAAGGGTCTCACGACAGAGATCGACAAGGTCCTCAATCCAGATCATATCGTTCATCTCCACACCGATACGGGCGACTGATCGCTGACTGTGAGGGATACCATAGACATCGCGTGTCTCCGCGGCATGAAGGCTAAGCTCCGTGCTACAGGGGCAGGCGGAGCTATAGACGAAGTCCAGCCACATAACCTTGCGGTACTTACCGTCCTTGTCCAGGTCTACGTCAAAGGACACCTGATAGTACTGCCAACCACCTTCCTTCGTGCCGTCTTCCTTGGTCGTGCGAAGGGCCTCCTGCCAGAGGTAGTAGTCGAAAGACATAGTGATATGAGCATCAAAACTCTCCAGATCCTTCTTGTACTGGTCGAGGACGTTGCATAGCTCGTTGATATCAAAGACTGAGTCCTGGTTCTTGTAGGCCGTACGGATAATTCGACTCATGTTGATGCCTTTCTTCTCCGCTTCCAGACTGACTGTACCAGTGATATTGGCGTTGATATCCATAAGACCCCCGCTCTTCTTTCGGAGCTTCAGGGGCATGTGAAATCCGTGAATACCTACCATCTCAATGGGGATAGTATGCACCTGGGTATTCTGCAGGTCGGGAAGGGTCTTCACATAGGCCGCATCAGCGACAAAATCCTTCTCGTAAACGCGTTTTAGCTTTCGTACATCCATATTTTGTTAATTAACTTGTTCTGAATAGATTTGATCGAGGTGGAGGAAGAACTCCTCATTTTCCTTGGAAAGATAATACTCCATAAAAGGGTCCATAACGTGTATATTTTAGAGTTAGACACCTATATATAGGATATTATCCGAGGTATTTTACTATCCAGTACCGTTTGTCCTCGTACTGGTTGGTGAGGATGTCTCCTAAGTACACCTCTTTTACCTCCCCATCGAGCCACGTGAGGGCTTTCGCCAGGATATATTTGTGGCCCTTATGCCACCAGGCGAATTTCTCCGGACCGTACTGGTAAATCCCATCGTCGGCATAGGGGTTAATGCTATCCACCTCATATAGAACCACCGGTTGGTGGAAGAATTTCGTTAGATTTCCTCCCACCAACTGGTTGATTCTCAATAGGGTTGGATCAATGGTCATACTCCTCTCTTATCTCCCCAAATGCGGATATGAAGTCGGTCACAGAACCTCCACCCGCGCTTATAACAGACGGGTAAGGCCTTCTCCGTGCTCGTGTTGATCTGGGAAAGAGTCTGACCTTCGGGCATGATGAGTACCCGGCTATGGACATACGAGCCAAACTCCTTCACCAGCGGGTCCATAACCTCATCGACCATTTTCTCCGTCTCGTCGTTGGTATAGACGAACTTAAACTGGAACGCATTGGCTTGGGCAACAAACTCCGAGAGAGCCTTGGGATTATAACGGTTCTTGTGGTGCATCTTCCTCTCTTTCTCCGGGACCTCTGTTCCCTCAAAACAGCCTGAGTTAGCGAGCTTGGGGGATACTGACCAGAGACTGACGTAGTGGAAAAGGGTCTCCGTAGGGAGGATACTACCATTCGTCTCGACCGTGATCTTCACTTCCTTGTGTCGGTTCTTAAATTCCCTCAGGAGTTCACCCAGGGCCTCTTTCTGAAGTAGGGGTTCTCCACCGGTGATAACGAGGTCGGTGATGGTATTTCCCTTCATCTTCTCCTCGATCTCGCGGATAGCTTCCTCGATCTCCATAGGTTTCACCGGTTCGGCGTGGTGAGAGGTATAAGGGGTATCGCAGATAGACCCTCCGGCGAAGACACAACGGAGGTTACATCCATTGAGTCGTACGAAGATCGCAGGACAGCCAGTCCATACCCCTTCCCCTTGGATGGTAGGACCAAATATCTCGTTTATACTGATTTTTGTCATAGATTCTCAAATTTTGCGAAGCTCTTTAGAGATTCTCTAATAATTTAGCCACCTGTACCTTAGGGAACAGTCGATAGGGGTACTTCCTTCCTCCTTTCCCGTCGGTACGGAACTCAAAGGCCACTCCCAGGGATCCGATCTTATAGTCGATCATAATGGTCTTACCGGTTCCACCACTGATCCGGTAACGGATAGGTCTCATCTTACTGGCAATAGAGGTAGCCATCTCTTTCTCCGAGGGTACTTCGATGCACTTAGTCGGAGTAAGGTAGACATAGTCTCCTCCGATGAGTTTAGCCATAAGACAACCGAGGGACGTCATATCCGCTGTAGCGGTCAGCTCCTCGGTGAACTTCACTCCATCTCCACTCCTATACCAATCAGCCACCGTCTCGGGGTCGATACCAAAAGTAGTGAAGAAATTCACAAATGCCGGGGGCAGTTCCTCTTCCCAATCGGTGGTATTCATGAAGTTCACGCTGATACCACTGAGCTGGGCCGTATCCATCTTACAGCTGATATAGACCGGGGTCTTACCGGGGATCTCCACCGTGATATCGGCGATGACCTTGGCGGATTCGGATCCAGTAAAGTCCTTGTTTACGACCAGATTCTTATCAAAAATCCACCCATCTCGGTTTCTCTTCGTGTCTCCGGAACCCGTGAGGAGTACGATGGAGTTGACCTCGTCTACGGTAATATCCGTAAGGCCGGCAATAACCCTATCAAGGAACGGAGCCGACTCGACATGAGGATGGAGGATAGTCCCTTTCTTCGTGAAGTTGGGGTTTCCCGGAACAGCGAGGTCCTCTCGGGAGGCCCATTCCCCCGTCATACGATGGAGGATAGCCTGTTTGATGTCGATGAGAAGGTCGTGTTCCAGCTCCAGTCCTCGGGCTGCTCTGACCCCACGGGGGCTACCATTTCCGAAGACTACCTTATGCTTACCGTATTTGAGAAACCCCCCTTGGATAGCATAACCAGCCTTGATGAGGTCGGTAGCACAGTCCCCTTCGGCAAATTTTCTCGCGATTTTGACCTTCTTCCTATCCCCAGTATACCGGATAGGGGTATAGATCTCCTTGGAACCGTCCTCTTCCCAATGCCGATAGATAATATCCAGAGCACGGTTAAAATCGTCACTCCGCAGGATACCTCGGAGGAGGCTCTTGGCCTCCTCCTTATCCCCTTCCAGTTGGTTAAAGACGGTACTTTCCACGATAGTGGCCGTTCCGTCGGTAATAACGTCTACCAGAGTTCTCATCGGAGTTCAATCTGCTGGGTAACCGCAGGGTAAAATATCTTATTCCCTAAGAACCACCACCCCACAAGAGCATCACTCCATTCACTGGTGACCCCCTCGGAGAACTTCAGTCGCTTGTCGAAGTCTTCCGGGAGGAAATTGAGATCTTCGTAAGTGGCCTTGGCACGACCTGTAGCCGTCTCCCAAACTGTCACCGAACGGACCTCTACCCCACTCTCCCCGTTAGCAAAGACCGAGTCTTGGAGAAGGTCCTTCACCAGTCGGAAAATGAACACCGACAGCATCTCCGCCGAGGGGTTGAAGGGGGTGATGATATAACGGTCGTTGTTCTCCTTGAAGAAATTGATGTATTCCTCTGGTTCAGTGTCCGCGATGATATGACAGTGGTCCATAGAGTCGATGAGTTCCTTGATAGAACCCTTCATCAGACCAAAGTCCATCACCATCTGGGCATTATCAAGACGGGTGGCCTCAAACTCCACTTCAATCTTGTAACTGTGGCCGTGTACGCTATGGGAACAGCGCTTTGAGGTGCAGTTTCTGACCACGTGACTGCCTTCTGCAGTAAAAATCTTGGTTATTCGCATGTTAAATCGTATATAATATATATCAGGAATTACTTATGGTATTTTACCATCTGGATAAACTCCTGAACATTGGATTGGACCTTCCACAGCTGTGCCGGAGTGAGTACCCCAATGTCGTCAATGAGTACGTGGGCTTTTTGGTCATACAGACCTCTTCCCACTACCCCTTGCTTGACGGCATAGGCCGTGTCGATGGTCTTGACAAACCGGGGAAGTTCGGCAAACTCAATAGGGTGGTGAGTCCCGAGGAGATGTACCGACATGCCCTCCAGATCCTTTTCCAGCTTATGGAGAAGTAGTCGTCTCCCCACAGCATAACGAAGGTCGTCAGGAGTACCGGTCATAACCGTATCAGCCGTCTCCCACAGGAACCGGTTATGGAAAGGAATAGCTATATAGTTATACCCGAGGGACTTATAAAGACTAAGACATTCACGGAAGTCTTCTATACTATTGCCTTGCAGCACAGGAATCCCCACAGGGGCTGGTTTACCCATCCCAATGCCCACCGACGCTCCAGGCCAATCCTTTACCATCTGCATAGTCTTCTCCTTATCCATCAGGACATCGGGAAGGAGGTAGTAATCGGGTTGGAGGTCCTCAATACACTTTATGAAATGCTCCACGTCCAGCTCCTCTCCACGAATGAAGTACTCGTAAGCGGAATTATCCAGAATCTTCATCCTTGGGGAAGCCTTATACCAATTACGGTATGCGGGATTATCCAGAAGATGGTGAAGGACAAAGTCATAGTCCGTGGAAACGTCGAGATTTAGGTATCCGATGGGGTATTCCACAGCTATGCTGGGGCGATGATTGCTTGTAGTCATTTCAATAGCTATGCTGGGGCGATGACTAATTGGTCCCATAAACACTCCCGAAAATCTTAATACACCAATGGACGAGCCACAGGAGGTTCATGATGAACAGTAAGGTAAGGAATACCCCGTTGTTCCTACGGATATTCGAGTCCATCACGGAGAGGAACTGGAAGATCAAGGTAAAGACCAACAGGATAACCAAAGAGATATATAAAGCCATTATAATCGTTGCTTGTCATTCTGCCACTGACCATCGTAGAGATTGGTCACTGGGGTCGTTTCATGAATCAGGGTCTGGGCCACACGAGCCCCGACTTCGATGTTGATAGGAAACTCCACTCGGAGGAAACAGCCAATACTATTGGTCTTAAAACCAGCGTCGAACTGACCTCCGACGATCTCCGATCCACAACGGCAGAGACTGCTGCGGGTCTTGAGGGTCATTGCGTAGCGATCCTTCATATCGCAGCCCTCCTCCATCTCCAGCTCGTAATAGCCGGGGGTAAGGGTAAAGACCCCGTTGATAGGGGTGATCTCCACCTTGTCCGCGGACAGCGGCAGGGCCGTGGACTTCAGACCAATATGACCCGTGGACGTGGGGAGGAATTTGGTAATCTTCTTCACTCGTACGTCAATACCCTGCTGTTGGAGACCTTCGGGACAACTCCCGGTGATGATCTCCTTTTCTAAAATTTCTTTTCCTGTTAGTTGCATAATTTTCTATATTCAAAACAGTAATTATGGGTACGGCTGACCTGATGGCTGGAGTGAATCCGGGTTACCCCGAGGAGGAGACTTATAAACACTCCAAACACCATACAGAAGAGTATGACGCACAAAAGTGACCAATCAAATTTCTCCCTATATTTCTTCTTGTATGGTCCAGGTCCACAGTATTCCATTACTCTACATACTTAATAGGATCCTTCATCTTGTTCTCCGCAAAAGCATCTAAGCGGTCGTGACAAGTACCACACTTACCACAGCTATGGCCTTTTTCATCGGGGTTGTAGCAGGAATGGGTATGCTTGAGGTACTTCTTGATCTCTCCCTTAGTCCAACCAATGGCCTTCATAGCCTCTACCGACTTACGGAGGAGCTCTGCCTTGGTATAGTGCTCAAAGGGAGCGATATAGTCTACATTCTCACTACCCCAGTTGCTGATTTTGAAAGCCTCTTCGCAGGCACGACGGCTCTCGGGGGTGGTGTCTGGGTAATTTTCATTGTCGTTTTTATGAATCCCCAGGACGATACCTACATCACCTACTTCCTTGGACCAGCTAAGAGCCTTACCGTAGATGATGCTGGAGAAGATCACGTTGCGGTTTTCCACGACCGTACTCTTCATATTTCCGTCCCCGTAATGACCTTCGGGGATAGCCTCGCCACCCTGGTGGAGCGAGCTCTTAGACTCACTAAAGGCATCGGTGAGGTCAATAACCTGATGGGTGATGTCTACCCCCTTGGATTGGAGGAACTTAATGTTCTTCTTGACCTTCTTGAGCTCCACCGAGTGCTTCTGTCCCCACTGGAAGCTATAGGCCTTAATCTTTTCCGTACCTTCCGAAAGGAGGTAAGGGACAAGACAGCTGCTGTCGAGGCCTCCGGAGAGGCTGATGATGATATTTTTTGTTTCCATATGCTTATTTATAGGAATTTCGTGGTACTATTTTACCGTCTATCTAAGGCCGTATACATCGACCCCTTGTTGTTCTTGATAGCATCGGCTACCTGAATAAAGGTCTTGTAATTCTCCTCGGTGATCCCATCAAGCTCCTCGATGATATGGCCTTCTCGGTCTACGATCTTGATGTCATAGGTCTCGAATGGTGTAATAGTCACGGATAGATCTCCGAAGGGGTTACGATCCATCAGGGGAAGTACAAAATGAGCATAAGGATGACCATTTACCGAGGATAGGTAGCACACGACACACCCCGAGGAGGTAACGATAGAGGGCTTGTCATAAAACAGACCCATAGTACCCACCATATAGTTGGTGAGATCCCAGAGGTGCTCATAAGCCCCCTGGATATATTTGATTACATATCTATCCATAAATCACTCCGTTTACATAAAGTTTCTTTCCGAGGAAATAGCTGGCCATCTCGAGGGCGATATGAGGAAGGTAAAAATCTATCTGCTGGTCGATACGGGTGACCCCACCGGCATGAATGAGGACCTTTACCGTATGGGTAGTACCGCTTGAGGTCACAGTGACTGACCTATTACCTTCACGGAAGATCAGTTTGTTACCCTTTCTGGACCCAAAGGCAACCCCTCCCTCCCTCATCACCACCGGATGGGGATCTTGGGTAATCCAACCTCCATCCTTCTTGTGTGAATGGAGCTTTTTTGGGTGACGATGGGAGCCGACAAGGATGCTTTTTCCATTATGGCTGATTCGGAAAAGCATTGGCTTAATCTCCTCACAATGAAACTCCTCCTCGTTATTCTGGTCAATAACTACCCCATTCACATCAAAGCCGATGGGAAGCTCCATCTTTCGTTCTGACTTTCCAAATAGCACCACGGAGTTGAGATCCGGGTTCATTTTGGAGAACATAAATACCTTAGGGTGGGTCATAATATACTAAAAAATTTCTACAAGTGATTTACCGTAATTCTCCTTGAATGCATAGTCCAGACTGAATAGGTGGGAGAGAAATAGGAACGATGGATCCAGAGTCTTGCCCCAAAACAGCCACATAAAGAGTAGGCCTACAAGGATCATTACAACCATATATAGGAAGTAATCGATGAAAATTCTCATGGGTCTATTTTTTTGATATCGGTACACCAAATAGGAAGATCATGGCCAGAACCCAATACCACCATTCGATTGAGGTGTGACTGTAGGTTTCAAAAAGCCACTTAATGCCCATTGCAATGGCCATAAGGCATATGATGAACATAAAGAGGATGCAGATAAGTTTCAGGAAGTTCATATTTGCGAGGTACTTTAGTACATTTCATAATCTAAAATTTCGTCTTTTTAATCTAAACAAACTCTTCATCCACATATGCTTATGATAAGAGTTCATAGTACGACAAAGACCATAGGGGAGAAGGAACATTACCAGGGTATGAATGACCGGGGCCCCGTCGGGACAACCATCGGAGACACAAATGAGCCACGTGACCAGTAGATACCCTGTGCCTCCTACGAGAAGGATCATGAAGACCAGTTCCACGAGAATCTCCATTTTGGAGCTGGCTCACCCATCTGGGCTATTACCCTTAGTATACCTTTTGTTACCATATTTTTCCAGAATGGTGAGAGTGTCGTTAGGCAATTTTTCCCAATAGTACCCCTACCCAGTAGGTGAAGATAAAACCAGGAATTATAGAAGCCAGAATGCCACCGATCATACGACCGGTGTCCGGCGCTCCACTAACAAAATGAGCCACCATCCATATCGTCAAGGCAAGGCTCACTAAGAACCACGGGAACCGGGATCGGGGCGGAGAGAAGCATTTGATAAATCCACTGATAATGACTCTCATAAGGTATTTCTGGTGAAGGTGAGGACCTTGGTTGGCCGGTCATAGACAAATGAGACATGCTCCCAAAGGGGGAACTTATCCAGCAGCCACTGGGCTACTTCGGTAACCCCCAGGGGAGGGGTGAGGGGTTCTCGGTAATTCAGTACCGGAGCCCTGTGGAAAATGGACTTGGGATGCCATCCCAGAGCAAAAGCCTCTTCATTACCCCAAACATCCACGGAGGTAAAGTAATTAAGCTTACCCAACTCTACCTTATTCGTGCCAATATACCCTACGAGTTGATCCAACTGTTCCTTGGAGTAGGGGTAGGTATGTAGTCGGACATAACCGAGATATAGGTCTATCTCCCTGCTCTGGGGGCGTAGGAGGATGTTGAACCCGTACTCCTGAAAGGGTAGCTTACTAAACACCTCTTCCTCCCGAGCAATACTCTTCTGTTGGGGTACTGGATGGAGGTAGGAAATGATCTCCTCACCAATCTGCGAAGCAGCTGGCCCACCCATCCGAATATCCCTGGTCCAGGTGGTAAAGTACAGGCTGTACCCGGGCTTGTATAAGCCTTCGGCACACTCCCTGAAGGGTTTGGGGTTGTAGACCTTGTAGTTCATAATACCTATATATCTCGTATTACGAGCCAGCTATTTTATAGATATGGGACTAATCGGATAAATTTTTATCCACGACCCCATTAAAATACAGCAGGGTCATACACTTAGTCTTCAGTTCCACATTTTCTGGGAGCTGTAAGGTAGTGTAATTGAACGGTTTACATACCACGTGGAAGCCATTCACCGTACCGTTTACGATAATCTCCGTCGTATGTTCCTTGATCTGGTCGATGAGTTGGGTCAAGGTATCTCGGTCTCTGGTATCCACATCAAACATTAGGTACTTGTTACTAAGGCACTTAGATGCTTGTCCTGTGGTGATTTTTTCGACAGACACTCCATACTCCTCCCGGGTGACGAGATCGACCATTTTCTTGAGGATCTCGTGGTAGACCTTCTTCCTACTCACATAGGAGGGATAGACATAGGCCCGGGCCTTGTTGGCTATACAGATCTTCCGGATATCCTCAGCTTTAGCCCAGAGCTCCTCCGGATCTTTGAGGAAAAATTTCCGGATCGTACGGCTTTCCGGCTGGTCGCCTCGGTGCTTCGTGACTCCATCCTTTCTCCGTTGGATAATTTCTACTTGGATGTAGTCATATTTACCCCGAGGGAGGTTCTGGAACCAGTATCCTACCTCATCTATATTGTTACATTGGTATATGCCTTTGCTCATTTGTGAAATGTCGTTTATACACCTATATATCTCGTATTGCGATCTATAGCTACTTTATGTAGATATATCCGCTGTGGCGGCTATCGTCTATTGGATATATCGAACAACATATCCACAATTTTACCCCAACATTTCCGGCGGAGCTCTACCAGGGCATAATTCAAATTCTCCTCGGTAAGGGGTAGTTCCGTACATACCTTACCGTTATTACAACAGAATACCCCTGTTTCGCTAATGGCTATACAAGGACCACGGAGGATTTTCCGGGGGTAAAAGAAATAGTTCCCAGAGAGCTCCACGGTAAGGGTCTTACCAAAAATCTCCAGTTCGTTGGTGGCACTATCAAATTTCTGTTCCATCCTTAGCTTTAGTTGACTCTCTGATAACTGTCATAAAGGAAGCTGCGCTGCTTGGCTCGACTCACGGCACAGATCATAGTGCGTTGCTTGAGGTCCTTGTACTCACTGAGCTCGGGGAGGTCCTGCTTGGCCAGCTGAAGGTTGATAGCATACTGGAAAATGGAATAGTCCACGCTGTCCGGCTGGATTTCCTTGAAAGCCTCCACGTTCTGACAACCCAGAAGGTGTACCTTCTTACCTTTCTCTCTTGCATACTCCATCATCAGAGCCAGCTCCTCGGTATTGGTGTTCCACGCCCGGGTCTGAGCCAATCCCCCGATAGCCAGTCGAGGGTAGAGGCCAGAGTCACATAGGTCCTTCCAGTACTGAAAGCCCTGGTGGAGCTTGAAGACGGGGGTGGGGTAGTAACCCAGAATCTCCCTGATCTCCTCACGACAGTAGTTCTTGGGGCTTAGCAGGTCGGGGTCGTGACGGAAATACTCATTATCGAGCTCAAAAACCTCCTTGGGCTTGATGGTACGGAGCATAGAGAGGAATTTTTTCTTCATCTTCTCACACTTATCATGAAACTCGGGGTTGTCCTTACCATACTTCATCTCGTACTTGAAGAGGGTGAAACCGCCGGAGTCGAGGTAGAGGCGATCTGTTCCTACGCAGTCGTAGATGACCTTGGCAGCTACCTTGGGCATATCGACCGTACTGATGAGGATGTCATTAGGGACGGAGGAGAGGACCTTGGGAAGGACCTCCTTCCATTTCCCCTCTCCACCACAGGCGTAAACAAATCCGGATCCGAGTCCAAAAACCAATCGCGGTTTATTTTCCATAGATTATTCTTTCAATTTCTTCCGCCAGAGGTCGGATATTCTCATGAGCCGACGTACTGGTGCGGTCCTTAATAAACTTCTTCCAATCCTCCTCGAACCCGGAGTAGAAAGCTTGGGTGGCCGTCATCAGGGGAAGGACTCGACGGGCTGCGTCTTTTCTACGACCCTTGTGGATCAGGTAACTATATACCTTCGAGGCCTCCTTGAAATAGTCTACCTCGGCATTATCAAAGGGAGTGACCCCGTAGCAGATAGGAAGACGACCGTCGGGAGTGGCGAGTACATATCGGGTACTCTGCTCCACGATGGAGAGCTTGCGATGACGGTTCCACTCGCGGGTGATCTCAATACTCGTCTGAACGTGGAACATATGCCTTAGGTAATGGTGAGGGGTAACCTTCCAATACTTCACCATATCGGTCCAGTCATTCTCCACAAGCACTCGGTAGTTGGTAGTGATGAGCTTACCATCGTTCATGTATAAGGTCATCGTGTACTCATTCTCCTCCAGTTCCTTGGTAGGAACGTTAAATGGCACGGAGAGGTACATAGGAACAAACTCCAACACCGATAGATGGTTGAGTTTCTCCATCTTCTTGATGAAGTTAACCCAGCTATCTGGAGTAATCTTCCCCTCCGAGCGATGGGAGATGCGACCGGCCAGCTCCCCGAGACGAAAAGCCTCTTCCAGAGTAGTGGGTTGGGCGATTTCCTTGACCCAGGGTTGAACAAAACGTATCATGAGTTAATGAGGTCCTCCAACTCCTCTTTCATCTTATCTACTGAACGGATACCGAGCTCTTCGAGAAACTCACTATTGACCTCCTTACCATCGACCATTCGGGTAAGACCGGCCATATTCCATTTAGAGTACTCACCGATACGGTTGTCAGCAATGACAAAGCCCGCGGCCTGAGCCTCGGAGAGACCGGAGACGACGAGCACATCAGCTTCCTCGATCTGGAGTAGCTTGAGGGCTTTGAGACGGGTATTACCGGCCAGAACGACCAAATTCTCATCCACGACGATGGGGTTGATGTACCCGTACTCTTGGATGGATTTGGCGACCATCTTGGCCGATTTGTTATTGTGTCGGGGGTTACCCGGATACGGAGTGAGCTCGGAGAGCTTTACCGTCCTAATTTCTTTTTTTATCTTTGGTAGTGTTGCCATATTCAACAAATTTAACGTAAAGACAAACCATCCCGATTATCAGGGATACTATGCCGAGATCGATGAGGAGTTCAAAGGCTCGGTCAAAACAGTCTCTTATAAGACCAAACAGGGCATATAATAGGAATGTCATATATACCACAAGCAGAGCGGCTTCCAGATTATGATACCACCTGCGGCGACTTCTCGGCTTGGTCTCTAATATATATTCAATTTTTTTGCGTGGAATGTTAGTTCCGTCAATTTTATGGGTCATTTTGTTACTTTTTATACCAGTACTCGATGATGGGGATAAATCCATTTATCAAACCTGCTGCCATAACGATTAGCGCCATAATAAAGACTACTTTCTTCTCATCTTCTATGCTACTCCAAAAGCAGACCCCTACCACTACCGCCACCAGCGTGGCCAGGATAATGGAGACTGTTCCGATATGCTTGATGGCAAATGGAGTCTTGGTTTCTAATATATATTTTGTCATTACTTCCGCACCTTAAAACAGAATGCACCCACCAGAGCAAAGATCAGGAACACGACCATACCACCAATCCAGATGGGGTTGGAGAGTCGAGGGAAGCCGTTGAATATGGCTATCATAGAACTCACGGCCGTACTAATGGTCACTATCAGAGCCACGAGGACGATGAAAATAGTTAGTTCTTGTCGCATAATTTTGGTTTTTTAGTAGCCCAGAATACATGAATTTGGATGTCCTCCCCGACATAGGAGTACTTGTATTGTAAGTTATCATCGGTGTCCATACCCGGAACGATTACCCTTTGGTTTCCCAACAGGTACTTATTAGCATGTCGTAGGGGGGCTGCTGCCTCCTTGATGGGGTAGGTAAAGGTTTTTGTTTTGTTTTTTACGATCTCCTGGATCATAATATACCGGATATGGGAGAATCCGCAACGCGATTGCGTCTCACCTTCGGCGCATCCATTTGCCGTGTTCACGTCCTCTGGACGGAGCCACGACAGTGGATCCTCCTCTGGTTTATTTTTATTCTTTTTGGCCATTTTTACTTACTTACGTGGTAACACATACCTTCAAAACACTGCAGGATGCGGGTAAGGTCGGGGTCATTCACTGATAGGGTCCTGGGGATGGTATATTCCTCACAAATCCCCTTCGAGCTCCAGAATTTGACCTTGGTGATACCCTCTTCTTGTTGAATACGACATAGGTTGGAGGCCCATTCGACGGTATCATTTACCGGGCTGGTGACGAGCATATGACCCCATTCCAATTTTTCTATCGTCCCGAAAATCGATATCTTAGGTGGATACTCAAAAGCAAGTGCACAGAAATCAGAATGGAACTGCTCGTAGTCACCACCTTTCCGGTAATTGTCGTAAATATCCTTGAAAATTTGCATACCTATCTTCGTTTATGAATATAGATAGGAGAATTTTCTGGAGATTTTATGTGAAAATGGGAATTTTGAGAGGGTTTTATAAAAGTTGGGAGGTAGGATAGATCGTAGACATAGTCTATTTCGCATTTTAAGGCGCGTCTATGCGCTTCAAATATCTTTTTAATACAAATGTATAGGTCGCGCTGAGATCGCGCAGTAGGGCGCGATTATGCGAGCCGCGCAGTTTTGGTGCTATTATTTATGGCTGCGCCCCGGGAACTTATCTTCTTTATGGAGCAATTTTCGAAACCCCCTAAAAGCAACCTCCACCATAATCCCATAGTAGATGGGTTGTGCTCCATCATAAACATCTCCAAATGCCCAGGCATGTGCAGCATGAAGATCCTTGAGGTGATCGAACTCCTCACTATCCATATGAATGGGGTGGTCAAATACAAAGGTTTCATCTATTAGCGAAGCATCCTTGAAGGTGACGGAGGATTGCTTCCCATCCCAATCAATCTCGAGGATAGTATATTTGGTTACCCACCGGTCGGTCTTCTCCACCCACTGATATACGGAGTGATACCATCTCAGTTCGGTGATATTCCCATTCTCATCAATCTTTGGAGTCCGGTGGGTCCAATCTAAAATCTTTTTTCTTTGTTCCTTATAATCAGGGAGCTTCTGGAACTCCTTGAGCATTCGTTCAAACTTTTCCATCTTATGTTGAGTCTTACTGTGCTTATAGATGGGAAATTTTGAGGTCGATTTTATAACCCGAAAATAGGTCTAAAATCTGCTACCAAAAAAGTTCATTTGTGCGCGGTTGACCTCGGAGACCAAAAAGTGCGTTTGCGCGC
>ERZ772910.227-NODE-227-length-34725-cov-23.678973_pt1 | contig 34725 bp, 22 predicted proteins | sample MGYA00511357_ERZ772910 | MGnify/ENA primary metagenome ERZ772910 (study PRJEB29015, sample SAMEA2738096) | human oral metagenome | biome: human oral; feature: human-associated habitat; material: saliva | place: China | collected 2193 ... | reverse complement strand
TCAGCGTGGCAGTGGCGCTAACCGCCGAAGAAGCCGGGTTTTCCTTCACCGCAGCTGCGCTTTGGGCTTTAGCCTTTTGGGCACTGGTTTGGGCGGCTGCCCCCTGGGCAGCGCGCACCTGGCTGACAGAGCGAGCCTGGGCCACAAAGCTCTGAGCTGGGCGAGCCTGGGATACAAAGCTTTGCGCACCGGCCCGAGTAGTTACGGCAGATCGGCTTTGCCCGACGGCGACGCGAGCCTGACTGGCAGAGCCCCCTTTAGCTGCGGCGCGCGGAGCCTGAGCTGACTTAGCGCTGCGCGAGCTGGCCAAAAGCTGCTTACCAGCGGGGTTAGCTGCGCTCGGCTTGGCCTTTACCTCGCCGCCAATGGCTGAGCGCGGCGAGGGGCTGGTGGCCGGCTTGCCGGCGCTCGGCTTGGGGCTAGCCACCGGGTTAGCCGGAGCACTGGGGGCGGCGCTAACACCAGGCTGAGCACTGGGGGCGGCGCTAGCCGAGGGGCTAGCTACCGGCTGCGGAGCCGCACTGGGAGTGGCCGAGGGCACTGCGCTGGGGGCCGCTGTGGGCTGGGCACCCGGGTTTTGGGTGTCAGGGTTTTTCTCGGTAGGTGCCGGGGTGGGGGTGGCTTGAGCGGCGACGTCGCCCACCTCAACCCGGTAAGTACGCACCGGGCTGGCAATTACCGTGCCATCACTGCGCTGAGCCAACACCCGCACCTGCAACTGGTAGACGCCGGCAGTAGAAAACACCCAGTTGGGGTAGGCGGCGGCCAGCTGTTGCGGGGCAATTTCTGAGCCGAGCGGGTTTAGCTCGTAGTTGCCATCAACCAGCAGCGAGGAGGCCAGTTGACCGTTGTCATCCAAGCCAAACAGGGCCACAGTGCCACCCTCAGGGCCGCTATAGCTGATTTCAAAGTGGGCGGCGGTAAATCCTCTCTGGGCTAGCTGACTGGTGTCCCACCCCAGCCGTCCCTTGGGGGCAACGCTGGCCGGTTGTAGTGGTGAGTTAGCCTGGGCGCCTTGGCTGACGAAATAGCCACCCGGGCTGCCCGGATAGTCGTCAGAAATGTTTTGCCAGGTGGAGGCCGGGATCTTCAAGGTGGTTTGGGCCGGGTTGTGGCTAGTGCCGGTGGCGCCATCCTTTAGCTGCAAGTCCACCTCCCCATTGGCAGTGGCGACGGCGTCGAAAATGCTTAGGTCTCCACCCTCAAGGTTTACCGGCTTGGACTGGCCATCATTACTGGCCCGGCGATCAACGGAGTTTAGTGAAACAGGGCCACTAGCCGGGCTGCTGACAGAAGCGCCCGCTAGCGGCGTCATGAAACCGCACAGCGCCACAGTGGTCAGCGCGGCCATACGCCGCAGCCAGGGGTCATTAAGACGCTGCGGGGTGGAGCCAGAAAAACGTCCGTGACCAGCAGCTACACGCATGGCAGAGGGGGAAGAGTTGGTAGTGCCCTGGGTGGGAACTGAAGAAGGCCCGGCGGCCTGCAACCACGCAAACATGGCAGTCTTTCTAGTTGATATTGATTATCATTACCTGCCAAGTGTAGCGAGTCTTTTTAGTCCTCACAAACGCGCAGCTCCTATAGCAAAGCGCGAGGACCACTAGCGCAACCCCAGGAACCACTAACAAAACCGTCGGGGACCGCTAACGAAACCGCCGGGGACCGCTAACGCATTTGTTAAGCGGCCCCCGGCGGGGTGGGGCGCCTAGTTTTGAGAGGGAAATCAGACGCCCCTATTGAGTTGTGTATTCAATTGTGTCGATATTCAGTTGTAGATCCCGTCAGTCCTGACGCTTGCGGCGCAGCAACATGCCGCCACCACCCAATGCCAGGGCGCTTAGAGCCAACATTCCGCTGGCCACACCGGTACGGGCCAAACCGCCGGGCTTTTCCGGCTTAGCCGGGGCAGCGACGTGGCTGGGCTTACCAGGCTTACCGGGGCGACCCGGAAGCGGGGCGGAGCTGGCCGAACGGCTGGGCTGAGCCGTGGGGGCTGCACTACCAGTGGGAGCCGCACTGCCGGTAGGTGCCGGGGCGCCGGTGGGAGCCACCGTGGGGACAGCGCTACCGGTAGGTGCCGGGCTGGGCTGAGCCGTAGGAGCCGGGGAGCCAGTGGGAGCCACAGTCGGCTCAGGGCTGGCGGTAGGTTCCTGAGTGGGAGCCACAGTAGGCGAAACCGGAGCGGTGGGCTGCGGCGTCGGAGTGGGCGTCACAGTCTCAGCGCTTACTGCCGTGGTTACCCCAATGCGGTCGTTAGCTCGCTTGGTGGTGCACACCTCGGGGGTGGGAGTGGCCAGGCAGTCCACACCGATCAGGTCATTGCTGGTGGGACGCACGATCTTGACCATGCGCAGGTTGTCCACCTGCACCAGGGCGTCGCCGTCGCCGGCAGCAACCGTGAACTTAACCTTGGTGCCATCCTTAGCCACATTGAAGGTGACCGGAACACGCTGGAAGTAGCTGGCAGAAGCGTTAGTAGTGTGCTTCTGGTCAGCAGCCATCCAGTTCAGAGCCCAAGTGTGGTTAATAACCGTGTAGGGGTTCTTGGCTGGGTTGGTGTCGTTGACAGTCTTAACATCCAGATAGTTCTGACCCACCAGACCTTCGGCGTTGGTGTTTACGGTAATCTCCGGCTCAGACTTGGCGGCCCCAGCGGCAGCCTTGTCGGTGGAGCTGGCCTTACCCTGAGCGGCAGCCTTGTCGGTGGAGCTGGCCTTACCCTCAGCTGCAGCCTTACCGGCACCCTGGCTCTGGGTGCCAGCCTGGCTCTGAGCGTTAGCCTGGCTTTGGCCGGCCGCATTACCGCTTGCGTCACCATCGGGAACCAGGACCCCTAGTTCAGCGATAGAGAGCAGGTAATCGGGCTGGTCAGCCTTGGTCTTGTAGTTAGACAGCACGCGCAGGCGAATCAGCTTGGCCTTAACCGGGCTGTTAAAGACAATCTGCTGCACCTGGCCGGCGTTTTGCAAAGTGCCTTCAGCTACCTTCTGGTTGATGTTGGCAGCATCCTGACCCACATAGACCTCGTAGCGTTCGGGACGCCCGTTGGCCTGGTCAACGCGGCTATTGATCTTCAGACCAGCCACGCTTACCGCAGAGGCGGCGGTGGGGTCATCGCCCTGGTACAGGGCCAGGTCAATGTCGCTGGGGTGAGCTACCGGGTGCTGCCAGTCCTTGTCGTAGAAGGTGGAAGCGTTGCCGTCAAACATGTTGGAGGCCGGGTTGCTGGCGTAAGCAGCCGGGGCGGATACCAGCTGCTGGTCGCCGCTGTAGTCCTTAACCGGGTTGCCAGGTGCCGGGGCGGGAGTATCGCCGTCGGTGGCGTTACCACACAGAACGCGAGCGTCAGCCCAGTTAGCGTGGTCATTGCCGTTACCGTTGCCGCCGTCGCCCACAATCAAGCGAATCAGCTTCATGCCGGTGACGTCGCCGGAAACCTCCTGAGGAGTGTTGCTACCGGTGATCACGCCGGTCTGCGGTACCACATCAACCCAGTTAGTGCCGTCGGTGGTGCCTACCACGCGGAAGGTAACCGAGCCGCTCTGGCCATCTTGCACACCCACGGTGGCCTTGAAAGCCTTGCACTTGCCGCTGAGCTCGAAGCCCACATCGGCAGGAGAGTGGGTACCTAGACCCTTGGTGTACTGCTTGCCACCCATCACGATTGGGCCGCCGTCACCCTTTTGGTTTTCACCAACCTCACTGTCACGCTCAACCGGACCCCAACCGTTGGAGTTGTACTTGGGGCTGAAAGGCAGGTCAGAGAGGTAGTTGACAGCGTCAGGTTTCACCGAGCCCAAAACCGCCACGTTAGTGTCACCACTAGCGCTGCGGGCGCTACCAGCGATCTTGTAGGTGGCCGTGTGTACCACGTTAGCGGTGGAGCCGCCCGCACCCTGGGGAACCTTGACGGTCCAGGTGGTGGTGAAAGTGGCGCCCTTGGCTAGCTTGGCGGTGGTGGCCGGGGTGTCAGCAGTGGCGCTCCAGCCGCTAGGCAGGGTCAGCTTGCTGGTCACATCGGTGATTTCGCTGGGTTCGTTGTTCACCAGGGAGCTGGTCATGTGGAAGGTGGAGCCTTCAATGGCCGTCTCGTTGGTGTCAATTGAGGCAGCGGCACACGCGGGCATATCCGTGGTGGTGCCCAGGTCCTCTACGCGGAAGTTGTCGAGCGTAAAGTCGTTGCCGTCCTGCCCGCCCTGGGTGTTATACAGACCCACCCAGTAGGAGCCGCAGCCGCCCACGTTAAGTTCCTGTACATAGTGAGTGGGGCTGGTAGCCACCGGCATCACCGTGGAGTACAGGTAGTTAGCGTTTAGGCCGTTAGCGCCTTGGGCGTCATAGGCGGTAACCCAGTAGTAGGAGCCGCTGAGCGCGTTTTCGTAGTCATACGAAATGCGATAGCGGTGTCCGGCCTTGAAGTTTACGGTCTGGGGCACGGTGCGGTAGACCAGTCCCCCGTTTTCTTCGTGGCTCTTTAGGGACCAGTGTCCGGCGACGGCGTCGTCAGTGGCCTTCTTAGAACCGTCCGGTAGGGTGCCACCCTTTTGGGTGTAGGGGCCGTTGAGGGAGGCCAGTACCGTACGCGGGTCGGTGATTTCACCTGCGTCGCCCTTAACGAAGGGGCCCCAGCCTTCGGGGACATTTTCAAAGTCCTCAAAGGCGATGGTAACCGGCTTGTCACGGGTGGCGCCCAGATCATCGTTGCGCTGCTGGCTGGCGGCGCTGGTGACGCCTTCACCTGAAGCAGACACACTGACCTGACGGGTCTTACCATCCTTGACCTGCACCCAGGCACTGCCCTGGTAGGTGCCGGCGTTGAGGGTCATTTCCTGGCTGATGGAGGAGTTGCCCTTACCCAGCTGGGCGATCGGGTCACCGTGAGCGTCGTGAGGGGCGGTTACCTGACCGGTGGTCTGGTAGTCCTTGAAGCTACCGGAGTTGAAGCCGGGGTCCACAAACACAGTTCCGGCGCCCCACTTGGGGGTGGCGGCGGCTGCGGGGGCCTTGGCAGGAGCCAACACAAAGGCGGTGTGGTCACGCTCAGCGGCCGGCACGGTTGCATACACGGACTCAGGAATGGTTACCTTGCCGCCTTCTACCGCCACGTCAGTTACCTTTACGCGGCCCTTGTCGGTGAGGCGGTAGACGCTCAAAGAGCCCACGTTCTGGTAGGACTTGGTTAGGGTCCAGGTGGTGGCGGTGCCAGCGGGGTTGTAGTAGTACAGACGCGGTGCGCCGCCCTTAGCGCCATTGTCGATCCAGGGCAGCAGGTAGCTGTCGCCCTTAAGCACGGTGGCGCCGTCGTAAACAAACTGGCGGCTAGCGGACATGTCAGCCTTGATAGCCCCGGCAACCTGGGTGGCCGGAGTCTGGTTGGTGACCGCCGTAGCACCTGAGGCCACAGTGCCGTTAGCGAAGGTGTAGGTGTAGACGGTCTTACCGTTTTCACCCTTAGCGCTTTCCTGACGCATAATACGCGAGTTCTGTAGGAACTTAACCGGCAGGTTGTTAGCCCAAATATTGCGGTAGAAGGCGCTCTGGTCTTGGTGGCCAGTCCAGCCCTCAAACTCAACAATCTGGGGGTAGCCCAAAACTACGTTGGGGTTCCAGTTGTCCTTGTTGGAGTTGTCCACAAAGCGGATCACGTCAGAGTTCAAACCCTTGTTGGTGGCGCCGCCGTAGTTTTCATCATTGGACCAGTGTGACCAGGTGGAGTAGCGCTCAAAGCGGTCAGCCCACTCTGAACCCATCTCCCAGCCCATCTTGTTTAGCTCGCGACCTAGGCGCTCAGCTTGCCAGCCCGAACCGTAGTAAACGTCAATGTAGATCCAGCGGAAGTTGGGGTAGGTGGCCAGCGGGAACTGGTTACGCAGATCCTGGAAACGCTTAATTACCGCGCCGCTACCTAGATCAGCACGCTGATCAACGTAGTAGGACTGGTTTAGCCAGTTCCATCCGCGCCCGCCAGTGAAGGGCAGGGAACCGAAAGAGTTGGCTTCGGGGTAGGCCTCAGTGGTGTTGACGTGGACGCCGTAAATCGCGTTGGAGTTGGCGGTGGTGTTAAACAGGGTGGCAAAGTCCTTGTCACCACCGGCGCGGGTGTTGATGTTGCCCGCGTAGTCCATGTGTCCAGAGTCGTGGCCTTCAGAGGCGTAACCCTTGAGCATCACGCGCTGGCCTAGGCCGTCGGTGGCCAGGTTGACGCGCTTTACGTCGTCGGCTACCTGCAAGAAGGGGTGCGTGGCGGCCGAGCCGAAGTCAAAGGGAATATGGGTTACTACCCACTTGTGGTTGTCAGCTGCACCGGCCACCCAGGGGGTGATGTCCGCATAGGCGACGGCGGCATCCTGCCAGTTCACCGTACCTGAGGAGTTGGCGTCACCGGTGAACACCAAGGTGGTGTAGGGGCGCTCTTCATCGCCGACGGCGTCGGTTGCTGCAGCTGAGCGGTAGGTCCATTGGCCGTTGGAGGCCAGCAGGGTCTTGGAACCATCCTGGTCAACTACCCGGCGCTTCCAGCGCGAACCGTCGTCAGCTTCCCAGCCGGTGGGGCGGTCGTAGGTGGAGTTGGTTTCCATACCCACGGCCACCTTAGAGGTGTTAACCATCAGGTAGGTACTGGGGGCGTCAGCGTCGCTGACCGGGGTGGACTCGCTTAGGCTCTCAATAGTGTCAGCCACGCCAGCGTATTTGTTTTTAGCGCTAGCGCCACGCGAAACCAGGGTGATACCGGCAGCGTAGGCGCCGCCGTCTTTAGCGCTGACTGATACCAGGCCATGGCCGGGAATCTCGACGGTGTGGGCGCCGCCGGTGAGCTCAGTGATACGGAAGGTTAGGGTGGGACGCTTGGCACCAGTTGTGCCCTGGGCCTTTGAAGTAATTTCCTTTACTTCAATTTCGGCTTTCATGGTGACGTCAGTGTCATTGAAGTCAACCGTGTAGGCCACCTTGGTGTTGGATTCTTTAACTGCCTGCACCGACTTGACGGTGTAAGCCTGATTGTCAATCAGTACTGAATCGAGGACCTGGGTGCGGCCGCCAACTTTATTGCCCGCGAAGGTGTAGCCAAGTACCTGGGGGAAGGCGTTGGATACGGTCGCGGTCAAGTTACCGGCGCTAATGGTCTCCGGAGCACTAATGACACCAGAAGTTTCCGGGGTCACTGCGCCAGCAGCTGCCCCTGGAAGGGATAGGGCGACAACCCCTAGCAATGCTAGGGAGCGTCGGTGGAGGTGTCTTACCTTCATCGTGTAGGGCTCCTTTGCCTAGACGTGGTTGACCCAATTTTGTCCTTTTGCAACAAAAAGCGTCAAGTCTAAGCAGAACCGAACAGCATAAGTTGCAACCAAACAGTTACAAATCTGGTTTGAGCTAATAATTTAACTAGCGCCTACTGCGCGCATTTGTTCGTTTATCGTAAAGACTGTTTTGCACACAAACCGAAAAGCTTGGGGTAGTCCATGCATCACAGCTTCATTGCCGCCTATGCATGGGAACACCGCCGCCAGTGAGCAACACGCACTATAGCCAGGGTGATGAGCTAGCTATAACGGAACACTCGCAGTAGCGGCGGTGCGGCGATAGATTACCTTGGTTTTTACTAGTAATTCCAGTACCTAAACCTCATTTTTTACACTTTCTTTTAGGCCAAAAGTGTTTCTGCAGGCCAGCAAGTTACAAGTAGTCGCAAATCACTTTATATGTGGGACAATTAACTAAAAACGGTGCTGAGCGGGTCTAAACCCACCCAGCACCGTCGAATTAGTTAAAAGCGCAGGTCACTCCGCACTGGCGGCGCTAGCAGCCGAACCGGCCACAGCCGCACCGGGAATTAGCGTCAGACCGTCGTCGGCAACGTCAACCGTAACCTGCTGGCCGTCAGCAACCTGGCCGGCCAAGATCAGGCGGGCCAAGCGGTCACCAATCTCACGCTGCACCAGGCGACGCAGCGGGCGAGCCCCGTAAGCCGGGTCGTAGCCCTCGTCAGCCAGCCAAGTGCGGGCGGCGTCGGTAACATCCAGGCTGATGCGGCGGTCAGACAGGCGCTTGCTCATCTTGCTTAGCTGCAAGCCCACAATCTGGCCCAACTCGTCCTTGCTCAGTGCATTAAAGATCAGCACATCGTCAAGGCGGTTGAGGAACTCAGGCTTGAAGGCGGCGCGCACCGTAGCCATAACGTTCTCGCGCTTTTCCTCCTGGCTCAGCGCCGGGTCTACCAGGAACTGGCTACCCAGGTTGGAGGTCAGGATCAAGATGACGTTACGGAAGTCCACCGTGCGTCCCTGGCCGTCAGTTAGGCGACCGTCGTCGAGCACCTGCAGCAAGATGTCAAAGACCTCAGGGTGGGCCTTTTCCACCTCATCTAGCAGCACCACAGAGTAGGGGCGACGACGCACCGCCTCGGTCAGCTGGCCGCCCTCTTCGTAACCTACGTACCCGGGAGGGGCACCCACTAGGCGCGAAACCGAGTGCTTCTCGGAGTATTCGCTCATGTCGATACGCACAATGGCGTGCTCGTCATCGAAGAGGAACTCAGCCAGGGCCTTGGCCAGCTCAGTCTTACCTACACCGGTGGGGCCTAGGAACATGAAGGAGCCGGTGGGGCGGTCAGGGTCAGAAACCCCGGCGCGCGAGCGGCGCACGGCGTCGGCCACAGCCGCAACCGCGTCCTTCTGGCCGATTAGGCGCGAGCCTACCTGCTCTTCCATGTGCAGCAGCTTTTCGCTTTCGCCCTGCATTAGCTTGCCTACCGGAATGCCGGTCCAAGAAGAGATAACCTCAGCGATCTCCTCAGGGCCAACCTTCTCAGCGATCATCGGCTCGCCAGCGTCAGGCTGGTTCTGTTCACTGGCCTCAGCCTCGGCGATTTGCCGCTGCAAGCTGGGCATTTCGCCGTAGCGGATGCGGCCTGCGGCCTCAAAGTCACCTTCACGCTCAGCCAGTTCGGCGCGGGTACGCAGCTCATCTAGCTGGGCGCGCAGCTCACCGATGCGGTTGTGACCGGCCTTTTGGGCTTCCCAGCGGGCGTTTAGGGCGCTGAGTTCTTCGTTTAGGTCAGCCAGGCGGGCGCGCAAGGCAGCCAGGCGCTCTGCCGCGCCGGCGTCGGCATCATCTTCCTTGGCGCTGGATTCAGCCAGGTAGGCTTCTTCCATCTTCAGGCGGTCTACGCGACGGCGCAGCTCGTCAATTTCCACCGGGGAGGAGTCCAGCTCCATGCGCAGGCGGGAAGCAGCCTCATCAACCAGGTCAATGGCCTTGTCGGGCAGTTGGCGGCCGGTGATGTAGCGGTCTGACAGACTGGCGGCAGCCACCAGGGCACCGTCGGAGATGGTCACGTGGTGGTGTGCCTCGTACTTGGGGGCGATACCACGCAAGATGGCCACGGTGTCAGCCACGGAGGGCTCACCCACATAAACCTGCTGGAAGCGGCGTTCTAGAGCCGGGTCTTTCTCAATGTTTTCGCGGTATTCGTCCAGCGTGGTGGCACCCACCATGCGTAGTTCACCGCGCGCCAGCATGGGCTTGAGCATGTTGCCGGCGTCCATGGCCCCTTCGGAGCCACCGCCTGCGCCCACCATGGTGTGCAGCTCATCGATGAAGGTAACTACCTCACCGTCAGAGTTCTTGATCTCGTTGAGCACGGCCTTTAGGCGCTCTTCGAACTCGCCACGATATTTGGCGCCAGCCACCATGGAAGATAGGTCCAGGGCGATTAGGCGCTTGTTGCGCAGCGATTCGGGCACGTCACCGGCCACAATACGCTGGGCTAGGCCTTCTACCACGGCGGTTTTACCTACGCCAGGTTCACCGATTAGCACCGGGTTGTTCTTGGTGCGGCGCGATAGCACCTGCACCACGCGGCGGATTTCGCTGTCGCGGCCGATTACCGGGTCTAGCTTGCCGGCGCGGGCGGCCTCGGTTAGGTCAGTGCCGTATTTCTTCAGGGCCTCGAAGGTGCCTTCAGGGTTGGCGCTGGTTACGCGCTGTCCGCCACGCACGGTGGGTAGGATTTCGCGCAGGGCCTGGGCGGTGGCGCCGGCGTCACGCAGGGCGCGGGCAGCGGCGTCGTCGCCTTCAGCGATGGCGATCAGTATGTGCTCGGTAGAGATGTACTCGTCAGTTAGTTCTTTGGCGAGTTTGTCGGCCTTTTCCAGGGCGGCTAGGAAGCCACGTGAGGGGTTGGGCTCTACTACGGAGCTGCCTGCTGAGGAGGGCAGGGAGGATAGTGCCGTGCGGGTGGCGGCCCCTACGTTTTTTAGGGTCTGCGGGCTTAGTGCGTTTAGTAGCCCGACGGCGACGCCGCCCTCTTGGCTTAGTAGCTCACCAAGTAGGTGGAGCGCCTCCACCTGGGGGTTGCCAGCGGCTGCGGCGGCTTGCACAGCCCCCGATATGGCTTCTTGGGATTTGGTTGTGTAGTTGGTGTCCACGGTTCTCCTTGAATTTAAGTAGTTATAGCAACGCGGTCAGTCTCACTTTTAGCTGCATGAGCTGATGGAACCGACAGCGTCACGTTCCGGTGAGTACAACTTCCACAGACTTGAGTCTATTCCACTCAAGTTTATTTTTCTTGGGTGACGCCAATCACTTATCTTCGATGTGTGGCTATTTGGGACTAAGGGCTAGACTCGCTGCTGATAGTTCCCTATACGTAAGGAGAAACGCATGGGTATCGCAGATTTCGCCAAGCAGGCCGAAGAACTAGCCGACAAGGCTAAGGAGGCCGCCAAGAACGTAGATGCCGACCAGGTTGCTGAGACCGCCCACGACCTAGCCGACAAGGCTAAGGGCACCGCCGGTGGCAAGTTCGACTCTGCCATCGAGACCGCTGAGGGCCTAACCGACAAGGCTGCCGACGCACTCAAGAACCTCAAGTGATCTAAAGTCGCGCTTATCGCAGGGGAGTTGCCAGCAGGCAGCTCCCCTGACGTTTTATATTTGGGCTATGACTTTTGCGTCTCGCAATACTTTGACCCTCGCGCTCGGGCATGGTGCCCGGGCGGCCTCCCGCCTGCGTGGCAGCGGTGGTAGCGCCTTCCCCGGCCTAGTTATGGAGAAGGCAGACCCGCATTTTATGGCTCGCGCCTTGGCTCCCCTGCCCTATGGGGTGGTGCTGGTTAGCGGCACTAACGGCAAAACCACCACTACACGCATGGTGGTTGAGTTACTGCGCGGCCAGGGCCTGAAGGTGTTTACCAACCCCACCGGCTCAAACTTCACTCGTGGCGTAGTGGCCGCCCTGCTGGGAGCCATGCCGTTAAATGGCCGCCTTGACGCCGACGTCGCCGTACTGGAGCTGGACGAAGCACACGCCACCCATTTCGTGCGCACCGTCAAGCCGCGCGCCGCCCTGCTGCTAAACGTTATGCGCGACCAGCTAGACCGCTTTGGGGAGATCGACTACACCGCCTCCCTGCTACACAAGGTTGCCCGCGCCACCACCGGCACAGTGGTACTAAACGCGGACGACCCCCGCCTGGCTGCCCCCAGTTTCCGTGCCGATCTGCGCGCCGATGTGCGTGGCTTTGCGGTCAGCCCCCAGCTGCGTAGCGTTTTTCTTTCCGACGACGAACTGCACGACTCTCTCGACGGCTGCACCCTGGGCCAGCCTAAAAAGGACACTGAGACCACGCCGGCCACCGAATCCGAGCCGACCACTGAGGCGCCCCTAGACAGCGTCAAGGAGCCGGGTCAAGGCGAGCCTGACACCGCCGACAGCCCCGCCAAGCCAGCCGAAAAGCTTGCCCAGCCGCTAGAAATCGTGGCCACACTGGAAGAAATGGTTGGCCGCCACGCGGTTATCGACCTGGCCGGGCACCGTCATGAAGTGGACTTTGCCATTCCTGGCGCCCACAACATCCTCAACGCCACCGCCGCCATGGGCCTAGTTAAGGAGCTACTGGGCGAGCGCACCGATGAGCAGGCCCTGGCTGCCAGCGCCGCTAAGGTCACCGCCGCTTTCGGGCGTGGCGAGCTACTGAGCATTGACGGCCAAGAAGTTGAGCTGGGCCTGGTCAAAAACCCGGCCGGCTTCCGCATGAGCCTACTTAGCGCCGCCGCCGTACGCTCCCAGCAGCCCCCGCTGATCATGATCGCCATCAACGACCAGTACGCTGACGGACGCGACATGTCCTGGCTGTGGGACGTGGACTTCACCCCCCTCAAGCAGGCGGGCGTAAGCATCGTTACCGGCGTGCGGGCCACGGACATGGCGTTGCGACTGAGCTACGACGACGTCGCCGTCGGCAAGGTTGAAGCAAACCTCAGCCAGGCGCTAGCCCAGCTGGTCAAGCTTTCACGCGAGCAGCACCGACCTATCCGCATTTTGAGCACCTATACCGCCATGTTGGAACTGCGTTCCCTGCTGGCAAGTTACACCGACGTGGAGGAGGTCCTATGAGCGCCATCAAAGTTTTGCAGCTCTACCCGCGCGACATGAGTATTTATGGCGATCGCGGCAATACCCTGACCCTAACCAAGCGTTTGGGCTGGCACGGCTATGAGGTGGAGCTACTTTCACATAACCCCGGCGATCAACTGCCTGAGCAGGTAGATATTTTGGTTGGCGGCGGCGGCCAGGATTCAGCGCAAGAGCGCATCCAGGACGACCTACAAAAGGTGGCCCCGCAGCTGCGCGCCTGGGCCAGTGACGGCGTGCCCATGCTGGTGATCTGCGGCTTGTATCAGCTGTTTGGGCATGAGTTCCGCACTGTGGGCGGGGAGGTTATCCCGGGTATTGGCGTGCTTGACGCACATACCGTGGGTGGACCTAAGCGCCTGATCGGCAATCTTACTGTTGAAACTGATGACTTCGGCAAGGTGGTGGGCTACGAAAACCATTCGGGCCTGACCACTTTGGGTAGCCAGGCGCGTCCGCTAGGGCGCGTAAGTGGCGAGTGGGGTAATAACGGCGCTGACGGCACCGAGGGCGCGCGCGCCCATAACGTGATCGGCACCTATCTGCACGGCAGTGTGCTACCTAAGAACCCTCGCCTAGCTGATTGGCTGCTGGCCCGCGCGGTTGAACACGCAGGTCAGACCTGGCACCCGGCCGAGTTGGATGATTCACTAGCTATAGCTGCCGCAAAGGTGGCTATGAGCCGTCCCCGGTAGAGGTTTACAAATGCCAGTTCCCAATTTCATTACTGAGTTACGTTCCAGCGTGGGCCACCGTCCCCTGTGGCTGCCGGGCGTATGTGCGGTTATTTTCGACGACGCCGGCAGGGTGCTGCTGGGCCAGCGTGCAGACAATGGTTTGTGGGCTGAGATTCGTGGTATCCCTGACCCTGGTGAGCAGCCGGTGGCCGCGCTTAAGCGCGAGGCGCTGGAGGAGGCTGCTCTGGAGATCGAAGTTGATGAAGTGTTTTTGATTGATGCTTCTGACCTGGTCACCTACCCCAACGGGGATCAGGCCAGCTACATGAATCTGTGTTTCATTGCCCATGCAGTCAGCGCTGAGGCGGCGGCTGGAGCCCATATCAATGATGACGAATCAGTGGATATGGGTTGGTTTGAGGTTGATGATCTACCTTCACCGCTAGCCCCTAGCGCTAGACAGCGTCTAGAGCTAGCTCGGCGTTACCTAGCCGATCCGCAGCGCCGCACCTTCCTAGGCGAATAGCACAAACAGCGCGCCTCAAAAGCGGCGCACAGGCCTGCTCCCTTTACGCGCCCCTAGCCGAACCGGTGCTGACTCCCAAAGCGGCGCGCACCATAGAAATTAGCAAATGCTAACTAAGGTGGCCCCAAGGCTAATGCCTTGGGGCCACATCTTTATCTGGGCAGCACTGTTTACCTGGTATTTCGTTTTAGTTCACAGCCCCCGTGTTCATCTCATATCCGGCTACTTACTTAGTGTCACATAAGTTTGCACACACATAATTTCCCATACTACCCAAAGCTTATTTACACCTGTAGTTAACTGCTTTATCTGAGCTCTACTTAGGTCTCATTATTTACAGAAAACACACCCGTATTAGGTATAACTATGCACACTAATTTACCATTACGCTCAAAGTGATCAGACCTATATGCGTCCAGGCGGTTTTGTATCCTATTCGATAAGGCGCATGACTTTCGTAGAAGCCGCACAAAATTAATAGCTCAAACTTGGAGCATATGGTGCGATTGCAGACTCGGAACAAGCGGCTACCACCTTTGGTTGACTAATCATTTAGAGCGCCAAGACTGCTATAAGGCACGCACTTATTAGCTGTGCCTGGAATATGGGTAGGAATATCTTGAATAAATCCTGATTTAGTTCGGGAAATCCAGTAGATATTACCTCTTTATCCCATATTTTCAGCCCCCCACACCTTACTTGGCATAAATGTAGCTGTAAACAAGTACCGCAAGTGTCTCTACCGTCTGGAGCGAACATGAATAAGGGAGCAGAATCTCTAAGTTCAGGAAATCAGCCTGTTAGCAAGTCGCACCAACATAAGGTAAAAAAGGCGTGGCGACTGCGCCAGCTGTGGCGCAAGCTAGATTCAGAAGATGCGTCACTAGTAAGTACCAATCGCCTAGTGGCTCTACTTAAGACCCAGCCCCAAGACGCTAGCATCTGCATCAATTGGAGCGGTAAGGGCGACGGAAGCGTCAATGTCATATTGGAAGCAGTGGGGGTTAACGACAGTTTCGACTGCGACCTAGAGTGGGCCTGTCGTGATGCCCAAGTGTGGGAACCTATCGAGGTCTATCAACCTGCCTGCCCAGATCAGGTGTATGAGGTTTTCGGCGCTCTACCTGGTCACCTAGAAAACGTTGAAGACATCCTCAGCCCCACCAAGCCTGAGGTTATGCTGCCCGGGCGGCGTAAGCCCACCTGGCCCTTGCCTTGCAAGTCAAACTCGCAAATGCTTATGGAAACCCTCAGTGAAGTGGGTGGCCACCTACGTGTGCGGCTAGGTAAGGCCGAGGAAATTGAATGTGAGATGGCTGAAGAGGCCTTCACCAGCACCGAAAAGCTAATGGCGGGCGGCGACGTCGATTTTTACCTAGGCACCCCCATGCGCCTAAGGGTTTTTATGGGCGCAGACAGCTCCCAGGGATTCCCCTCCCGGCTATGGATCGCACTATCCAGCTGGGCAGTAGGCATTCGCTACGAACAAATCACCAACCACGCCGAAGCCGAAAAACTGTGGTGCAGCCAGGAAGCACTTACGGGAGCAGCCCAACCGGAGGGGCTAGTTAAGGTATTTGCGCGCCTACCTGTAGCAGATACGCAAGCCAGGATCATTGGCGTACCTGCAGTGGAGCAGGACCCCGCCGTCGTACCCCTATCTGACCACACGCAGGTACGTGAGGAAGCAGGCGGGATGCGCCTGGGCACGGCCACCACCACTACCGGGGACACCGCTGACGTCTACCTGAACTCAGAAGGCGCCTTGCAGCACGTGCAGGTTGTGGGCGCTTCGGGTGCAGGCAAGTCCACTCTGGCTGCTGCCATGATGCATTCACTGGTGGCCCAGGGGCGCGGGGGCATTGTGCTAGACCCGCACGGGCAGCTGGTGCGGCGTATCGCGGATGAACTGCCCGCCGAGGCTTTGGAACGCTGTCTGTTTATTGACTACGCGGATCTGAGCCACCCAGTACCTATCAACCTGTTTCACTGCGGCGACTTTGATATGGCATGTAGCAAAGTCATTGAGATAATGTATCTCACTTTTGACCCAACCAGGCAGGGTATTGTGGGCCCGCGTTTTGAGCGGATTATCCACCAGCTAGCCGAGCTTCTAAACCACATCTATGGCCCTGACTTGCCGCTTACCCTTATCCCCCAGTTGCTGCTAGATAAGAAGGCTCTGGAGAATCTGGCCAGGGCCGTCTCAAACATGAGCCCCGAGCTGACGCGCAGCGTTATGACTGAGATTGTCACTAACCGCTCCTCCGACTACGCGGAGCTTATCGCCTGGGCGAGCTCTAAGTTTGAGCGCATGCTAAACTCGCAGGCTTTGCGCGCCGCCCTGGAAACTGGCGCCGACGCGCTGGATTTAAACGAGGCTATGGCCTCCAACAAGATTGTGTTGGTGAACTTGGCCTCACTCAAGATTGGTCGCTTCGCCGCACAAATGCTGGGCATGTTGTGGCTGGCTAAGCTGGCCCTGGCAGTACCTAACCGCCAGGATGATTACCTGCCTTTCCATGTGGTGGTTGATGAAGCCCACCTTTTTCAAGAATCCCTGCTTAGCCAGATGCTGGCGGAGGGACGCAAGTTTGGGATTGCTTTGACGCTGCTGCACCAGCACATGGGGCAGCTGTCTATGAGCTTGCTTGAGGCTTTGCGCGGCAATGCCTCTTCAGTAATTGCGTTTAGGACCTCAGTTCGTGACGCCCCGGAGGTTGATGAGCGTTTGGGGGTGTGGCCGGGCGGTTCTTTGAGCCGGCTACCTAACTTGAGCGCTGCGGCGACGCTGGCCACCCGCTATGGCCAGACCCAGCCTTTCACCTTGCAGGTTGACCACAATGAGCAGGTACGCGCCGGGGTTATTAACGGCCACCCGGTGGTTCACGCTTTTGACCAGGTTTTGAGCCGCTCACACAAGCAGCTGGTGCAGCCGTTTAACTTTGTTGTCCCCAAGCAGATGGATAATGTTCGCGCCCTAACCGAGCAGATGCAGGAGATCAACAAGAAGGCAGGTTTACAGGACGACGAGGCTTACACTTCCACCAAGCCCACCCCCACCTTCATGGAAGAGTGGATCGCCAGGCGCAAGAAGCTGACCAACACGGACAGCGAGGACTCCGACTAGGTCCTATTCGCGCAGCTTCCCACCCCGCTGGGGGCTTGGCTATAGTGCCAGGCCCCCAGTTCAATCCGGTGCAACCCGGTTCACTCTGGCGCAGCCCGGTCCAGCCCAGCACAACCTGGTGTAACCCGGCGCAACCCGGCGCGGTCTGGTCCAGCCCGGTTCACCCTAGCTCAGCCCGGTCCAGCCCGGCGCAATGACCCCGGCAGCACCTTGCCTGCATGTAAATGCAATAAGGCCTTGCATATAACTTATGTTTGGCATTAAGTTACATTTCGTAAGTGGTGCGCACCACTGCCACCACCTCTGAGTACTCAGCTCACGAGTGGTGTTTGCGCACCTACATCCTCAACATGGAAAAGCGCTTGGTAGCTGGTGAACGCTGCGCCGTTCATTGACAGCGTTTGTTTTTAAGTTGCTGTAGCTATTTTTGAAGCGCTTTTTAACTGGTGATAAGGCATGGAAGAACAAAAAACTGCGCTTGGCCCTGGTTGGTGCGCTGGTAGTTATTTTGGTGTTGGTTGGAGCTTTAGTTTGGGCTTTAACTGACGACGACGCCGTTAAGGCTGCTTCTGGGGCTGCAACTCCCGGCACTAGTGGTTCTAGCCAGGCGGGACCTAACCAGACAGGGTCTAACCAAGCAGGATCTAACCAGGCGGGGCGCAGCGATGCTAGTTCTGGAAGTACTTCTTCAACTGCAGGCAGTCAGGCTTCTATTAACCCTACTGGGAAAGTTGATACTTGGGGTTCAGTCTGTGGCCTGGCTGGGGTGGAGCTTAAACCCACAAGGGAGGTAAATATGCCTGCCATGCGCACTAAAGTGTTTGTTGATAGTACCTCCTACTATTATAACAACCTGACCGGCCCGGGTAAGCGGGCTGATGGTGATGTACCCACCTGCTATGCCCATAGCAGTGAGGGCGCAATTCTAGCGGCCACTAATTTTCAGGCATTGGCGGGTGGTGGTCGTAGATTAATTGATTTAGTTAAAGCAACTACCTATGAAGATGATGATCAAAAACGCCTGCTAGCCAAGGGTAAAGATTCGCATGAAAATCCCACAACTGTACAAAGTGTTGGCTACGGTATTCAGGTGATTGATGAAAATAATGTTGTTGTGCGTTTAGCTATACGTATCCCTAAGTACCCATATATCTTGAGTCAGAGTACCTTTACTCTAATTTGGGATAAGGGTGATTGGAAAGTTAAGATTGGCCCAAAGGGACCACTAGATATAACGGTAATTAGTTCTGTAGAAAATGCCGGCATGGTTCCCTGGGCAAACTAATACCAGCCTGCTTAGCACAAACGATCATCAGCAGGATTGCATCTAAACATGGTGGGGGGACTCTCTTTAGAAAGTCCCCCCACCACCATTTCCCCGCCACAATACCTTTACGGTTGACATATTTACGAGATTCAGGCCATCTGAGCCCAATAAATGTGGTCATAATCCTCGTAAGATAATAAGTCATCATGAAAAGCATAACTTAATTCCTGGTCAACTTCTCCTTCCTTTGGGCTGGAACCAACATCCCCTACAAGCGTTACAGGTATGTTGGTAAGACCAAAATCGTAATGGATCACGAGTCGAGTTAGTTCATCAAGCGTTAGGTTACCTTCACTATATTCTTTAATCATACGGGTAACCGTGCATAGACGCTCGAAACCAAGCTTTTCTAAAGCTTCAGGAACCTGCTCTTCTAGCATTGCCTTTACAAGATCCCAGTCAATCTGATCTTGCCAAGGACGCCTGAAATCATAAACATGTTCTTGAGTACCCGTAAATTCCCAATTAAAGAAATTTAACAACGCTCGTAACTCTTTAGGCTCAACCTTGCAATCAGAGTATTCACGTAAGATCTGGCGTACCGTGCGCAACCGGTCCACACCAATTTCATCCACAGCCTCAGGCGCTAAACGCTTAATCGCTTCCTCAGCTACCTGCGGATCAATCGTTAGATCCTTAGTCGGATACTGTTCCATCTTGATCTTTTCCCTTCTGATCAAATACTTCTTTATACATAAATAGAATCAGAGCTTATTTAGCCCTTTGAGCCCAATAAATGTGGTCATAGTCATCATAAGATAACTGCTTCTCAGAAAAAGCCCAACGCAGTTCCTCACTAACCTGTCCCTCATCTGGGCTAGAACCAACATCCCCCACAGGCGTTGCAGGTATATCAGTCAGACCAAAATCGTAATTGATCACAAGTCGAGTCAGTTCATCGAGAGTTAGGTTACCTTCACCATATTCTTTAATCATGCGGGTAACCGTGCGAAGCCTGTCGAAACCAAGCTTTTCTAAAGCTTCAGGAACCTGCTCCTCTAGCATTGCCTTTACAAGATCCCAGTCGATCTGGTCTTGCCAGGGACGCCTGTAATCATAAATATGCTCTTGGGTGCCCGTAAATTCCCAATTAAAGAAATCTAACAACAAGTACAGCTCTTCATCATCAACCTTGCAATCAGAGTATTCATCTAAAATCTGGAGTACTGTGCGCAACCGGTCCACACCAATTTCATCCACAGCCTCAGGCGCTAAACGCTTAATCGCTTCCTCGGCTACCTGCGGATCAATCGTTAGATCCTTAGTCGGATACTGTTCCATTTTGTTCTCCTCTCAAATTCAATGCACCCAAAAGCCAATTAGGGCGCACAAACTCCACCTACTCAGCTAATTAGCGAGCAGGAAACCTAAATAAATCAATGTTTCCGTCATAAGGGCAGCGCCAATACAGGCACAGCACTAATTTGCTGCCCTTAAAAGTTTTAGTCAGTTACAGCACTATCTACATTGATTGAACTGCTTGCATCGTTAGGGGCTTGAAGTATTAGCCCCTTCAATCACTATGTTAACCCGAATGCGCCTATATGGCCAGCATTTTTAGTTTGGAAAATTTACAAACATCTGGCCACCAAAATTTACCCGCCTAGACCCTCGAACACTGGCACAGCAGAGCCGGCAAGGGGGCAGCTTAGCTGGCCCCTTGCCGGGTCCGCCTTGGCTAACAAGGTTTAATTGGTGTTGCCCTGATAGCCGCGCTTAAAGGCCAAGACCCACTCAGGCCAGTCCAAACGCTTGTGTTGCCAACGCGCGTAGATCTCTCCGACCAACCAACACACGGTGCCAACCAGCCAAATGATCATCAGTTGTGGCCGGGTGCTCCACACCTCCCGGGCAGCGAAAAACAGGAACAGGCTCAAACCCAGCGGCCCGCCCGTGCGCATCCTTGTAAATAACCGTTCCATCATATTCACCTCTAGACGCCTGCTTTGTCTGCGGCTACAGAACACTGGCGCAGCCAAGGCAGTAGGGATGGGTGCATGCACAACCACTATGTAGCCGCACACACATTCATTAAACACCCAACCAAGTGACGGGCGCCATAGAAATTTAGTCAACATTTAAACGGCGTGTGCCCCAAGGCCAAGCCTTAGGGCACACCACCAAACAAAATCACCAACTAGCCTCGCTAGCTACTGCACAAACGTGCACCGCTGCGCAGCGCCCACGAAGCAGCTAAACCTAGAGCGGCCAAGCTGCGCCGTCGTCGTAGACAAAACTAGCTGCTAAAACGCAACTTACACGCGGGGCTGACGCTGCGCCCACACCACCGGCTCCACGCGGTGACCAGTGTAGAAGGGGGTATCTACGCGCACGTGCAAACGCGCCTCGGTGTAACGCTGGGCGTGCATAACCCCCTCAAGGCGATCAAGGCCGTCAGCCTCAAAAGCCAGCACCCACTCATAGTCGCTCATACCGAAAGCACTCAAAGTCGAGCCCTTAACATCGGGGTACTGAGCAAAACCATTACGGCCGTGATCAGCCATAATGCGTGAACGCTCAGCCGCATCGAGCAGATACCAGTCATAGGAGCGCACGAAGGGGTACACCATGATCCACTCGCGCGGCACCACACCCCCAAAGCAGGCGGGAATGTGACGGCGATTGAACTCGGCCGGAGTGTGCAGACCCATGCAGCTCCACACCGGCTCCAGGTAACGCCCCAGCGCACTGGCGCGCAGACGCTGGTAGGCATCCTGTAGCGCCTTGGGGTCGTCGTTAAGCCACCAAATCAGCAGGTCAGCCCCAGCCCTAAAACCGGCCAGGTCATACCAGCCGCGCGTGGAGGCGCCTGAGCCGGCCACATACTGCACCGACTCATACACCAGGGCCTCACGGACGGCGTCGTCGGCAGGTAGCGGGGCGGCCAGCTTCCAAACCGTGTACAGGGCATAGTGCTGCTTGTTGTTTACCTCGTCAAAGTCCACGGTGGCGACGTCGCGCGGATCGTGGCGGCTGACAGTGTCTGGATGCCCATGCGGGTGGGTTTTAGCCATAGCTTTCTCCTTTGGCTGTGTGGTTACCTTAGGGTCTTTAGGGTTCTGTGCCCGGCCCGGGTGGCAGATTTTAGGCTCGACGCCGTGGCTCGCCTCAGCCGGGCAAGCGCCGGCCTGCTTACGGTTTTGCGTCTCTGCAGCCAGCTTAGCCAGGTATTTCTTGCCAACCTTGGGGTGGCCCTGCGGCAAGGGCAGTACCTGCCCTTCCTTAACCAGCTTGTGGGCTTGCTTCTTGGTTAGCGGGCGGCCATCCCAATCCTTAGCGTTGGCACTGATTTGCGCTTTACGCTCTTTCTTGGCGGCTTTTTTGGCAGCTTTCTTAGCTTTTTTCTGGCTGCGCTCAAGCTCCTGCTCGGCGCTAAGCTCCTTAGCTTTCCCCATGTTCAACTCCTAAAACTGTTAAATGCGGACGCCGGGGCGAAACGGTCTGGGCCAGGGCGGGCCGGGGTGGCCCCGCTACGACAGCACTGCGGCGGACATACAGTATGGAACGGGCCAGTGCCGGTGGTGTTAACAATTTCGTAGCCTTCGCCACGGGCGTGCGCGGCGCGCTCCTCCATAATGTCCACCAGGGAGGACACAAACTCTGGGTCTTCGCTGACAGTGTCTGCGCGCTCATAGCCCAAGCCCAGCTCGGCGGCAGTTTGGGCGGCTTCCGTATCTAGATCGTAGACCACTTCCATATGGTCAGTGATGAAACCAATGGGAGCCACCACCACTGCCTGAATCTGGTCTCGGTCAAGCTGGGCCAGCACGTCATTAATGTCGCTTTCAAGCCACTTGGCGTGCGGCGAGCCAGAACGCGAGCAGTAAGCCAGATCCGCGTTCACCTGCTTAACTCCCAGCGCCCACTCCAAAGCTGGCTGTAAAGCCTCAATCAAAGCCTGGTGCTGGGCCACATAACTAATCTCGTTAGCCAGGCGGGGGAAACGCTCTAGCTCCTCAGCGCTAGGGGCACTACCGGCCTCCATAGCCAGCGGGATCGAGTGGGTTACATACAGAAGCTTGATTTGCTGCGGCTTAAAGCCCTGCTCAGCTAGCTTGGCGTAAGCCACCTGGATGGAACGTACCTGGGCGTTAAACATGCCGTCAGTGTTGTAGTAGGGACGCACCTTATCCACGGTCAAAACCCCGGGGGCGTAAGTGTCCTCTAACTCCACCAGGGCGGCTGCAATATCCTCACGGTACTGGCGGCACCCCGAGTAGGAAGCATAAGCAGAGGTGGGCAGGGCCAAGATGCGGCGCGCGCCGGCGTCGGCCAATTCCCGTAGGCCCTCACTAACGAAAGGATGCCAGTTACGGTTACCCCAACCCAAGGCAATGTCACAGCCGCGCTGATCCAGCTCACGCCGCAGGTGGCCCAGCAGGCGACGGTTGCATTCATTAATGGGTGAAACCCCGCCAAAAAGCTGATAATGCTCACTCACCTGCAGCAAGCGTTCATCAGGTACGCCGCGCCCGCGCGTAGCGTTACGCATAAACGGCAGTACATCCTCGGGCCCATTAGGTCCGCCGTAGGACAGCAGCATGATCGCGTCATAGGGCGCAAGTGAAGACATTTCTCTCCTTATTAGACACTGTCAAAGTGTCGCTTGGGCTAGCATCCATGCCTAACACTAGCTGCAAAGCCTCCACGTATGCGTCCTGCTGCCCACTTTCTCCCGCTTTGCGGGCCATAACAGTGGGATTATGGATCAAACGTGCCGCCAAATGACGCAGTGCGCGGGTGGCGTCGTCGGCGCTAATGCACCCATCCACAGGGCGCAGCCGGGAGATCTCCTCCCCCACCACCTCATCCACATGGTCACGCAGGCGCCGCACCACCGGATCCATAGAGCGCGCCCCCAAGCTGCGCTCAAATACCTCCACTTCGCGGGCCACAATCTCGCGGGCCGCACGCACCTGTTCACCGTGTGCCTGGGGCACTGCGCGCTGCACGCTAAGCAGGTCAATGTAGCTGATGCCAGCTAGGTCAGCTACCGCCGCCTCCACGTCACGTTGCAACGCCAAATCCAAGATCACCAGTGGAGTTTTAACCCGCTGCACAATCTCGCGGGTGAGCACCGGGCTACCCAAGCCGCGACAAGTAACCACCAGGTCTGCTGCGTCAAGCGCCTGCGCTAGCTGCGCCTCATCAACCCAGCCGATGCCACGTCCCTGCGCAAAAAGCTGAGCACGTTCAGAGCGCGAATACACCCGCACATTAGTGGCCCCCAACTCGCGCAGGGCAGTAACCGTGGCACCCGCATAGGCGCCGGTGCCCACCAGCACAACCTGGGCCTCTTTAAGCGGGCGCAGTTTGGCATCTCGCAAAGCCTGGGCGGCCAGGTCTAGCCCCACCGCCACCACTGAGCGGCCCGAAGAAGCCAAACCGGTGTGCGTGGCCACCAGCCGACTAGCACGCGAAGCATGTTCCAGGGCGCGCCCCAAATCGCAGCTGAGGGTATCTTCCTCCCAGGCTGCATGAAAGGCGCGGCGCAGCTGGCCGGCAATTTCACGCTCCCCCACCACCATGGATTCCAGCCCGGCGGCGGTGGCAAATAGGTCTAGGTGGGCTTTATGCCCGGCCAGGTGGCGCAAATGCACCTGTTCAAGGGGCAGCTCGGCGCAGTGAGCCAGCACCGCGCGCACGTCATCGGCCACAGCACTGGCGGAGTCGACAGGGGCAGCCTGGGAACCAGGGTGCCCGCTTGGGGCGGCGTCGTCGGCCACAGCGGGGACGTCGTCGGAGCCAGACTGACCAGAGCCGGAGCCAGCCAGCCCGTTTGGGGCGTCAACCAGGATTGCCAGGCGGTTGCAGGTACGCACCACCACGGCGCCTCGCAGGTAGGGCAGTGCGCGCATGAGTTTGGGGCCCAGGTTGTCTACCCGACTGAGCCGGGCAACCTCGTCTAGGCTTTGATAACGATGATCGGCGGAGAGTAGATGAATAGTCACAGCGAGTGTTATTCAAGCACCTATCGGCCCACCGCACACACTTATCTCGCGATTTGCGCAAAACTATTTTTATGCCACCGCGACAGTTAACTATAGACTGCCAGTTTTTCCTGCAACCGCAAGGTTTTTTAAATGTCGAAGTGTCATTTTGAATAAATAAAGACACAGTGTCACAAAAGCGGTTAGGCAAGCATAACTGCCACTAATGCGGTATTTGAAAACGTGAATATTATTTAAATTATCTATGGCTAGAATTAATAAACGATGAATGCTTTGCCACCACCCAACTCGCCCCAGCCCGCCCTCTTGGCTGCACTTAATGGGCAACTCCCCGCCCGCACCCCGGTGTGGTTTATGCGCCAGGCCGGGCGCTCTCTGCCTGAGTATCGTAAGCTGCGCACCCAGGTGAATCTGCCCATGCTTGAGGCTTGCCTGAATCCGCAGGTGGTTGCCCAGGCAACGCTCCAGCCGGTACGCCGCCACGGGGTGGATGCAGCCATTTTCTTCTCAGACATCATGGTGCCGCTACGCCTGGCAGGGGTGGACGTGGAGATTAAACCGCAGGTGGGGCCGGTTTTGTTAGCCCCGATTCGCACGCGCGACGACGTTGAGCGCCTACTTGGGTGCGGTTTTGGCCAGGGCACTTGGATCGGTCACGACGGCGCCGCTCACCAGGGCGCTGAGGGTGTGGCAGCCCTGCGCGAGGCTATTGCCCTGATTTTGACCGAGCTGGGCACGCCCGCGCAGGCACCGCAGCCAGGGGCGCTGCAGCAAGGGACGTCACAGCCGCTAGCTCAGGCGCAAGCAGTGAGGCCGACGCAACCAGCAGACCCGGCCCAGGTGCAAGCAACGACCTGGACTCCGCTGATTGGCTTTGGGGGCGCGCCTTTCACCCTGGCTGCTTACCTGGTTGAGGGCAAGCCCAGCCGCGACCACCTGGCCGCGCGCTCCCTAATGCACGCCGACCCACCCACTTGGGACCTGCTAATGCGCTGGTGCGCGCAGGTCACGGGCGATTTCATAGCATTGCAAATTAGCTGTGGCGCCTCGGCGGCGCAGCTGTTTGACTCTTGGGCTGGTTCACTTAGCCCCACTGACTACCGCGAGCGCGTGGCCCCATACTCGGCTCTAGCTATTGCGCGGGCCCGCGAGGCGATCAGCCCAACTACCGGCAAAGCAGCGCCACTGATTCACTTTGCTACTGGCAGCGCGCGCCTATTGCCGCAGATGCTGGCGGCGGGGGCGCAGGCTGTGGGGGTTGATGACCGCACTGAGTTGGATTGGGCGATTGACCAGCTTGGGGGCAGCTGCCCAGTGCAGGGTAATTTGAACCCAGCTTTGCTCACAGCGCCATGGGCGGTGATTGAGCAGGCCATTGTTGAGTGTTTACGCGCGGGGCGCCAGGCGCCGGGGCATGTGTTTAACCTGGGCCACGGGGTGCCGCCAACTACTGACCCAGCTGTGTTAACGCGAATCGTCGAATTTGTTCATAAGGAAAGCTTATGAATCTGGATACTAAAAACAGTTCCGCCCCGGCCACTCCGGTCGTTTCTCGCCCAAACCCGCTTAGTGACCTGCCCGATGAGGTAGATGCCCTAGTGATTGGCGGCGGGATCGCCGGCCTGTCTGCCGCCTGGCAGCTAAGCCAGGATGGGCTCAAGCCGCTGCTGGTGGAGGCGCGCGGCTATCTGGGCGGACTGATTGCCCCCGGCTATATTGGCCCGGTCCAGGTGGATTTGGGTGCTGAGACTTTTGTTCCGCGCGGGGTGGAAACCGCCCAGATGGTGGCCGCTTTGGGGCTGGAGGCACTGGCCCCTAGCGGCGACGGCGCACGCCTGTTTTTACCCCCCAACCGCGCCAATGGTGAAAGTCGCTGGCGTCTGTGGCGGTTCTTGCGTGACGCCTACCTGGGTATTCCCGCTGACCCAAGCGCGGACGACGTCGTCGCCATTTTGGGCGCTAAGGCTGCGCAACGTGCCGCCCAAGACCGCCACCTAGGCAGTGAGGTGGGCCAGGGTGCTGAGGGCGAGACTTTGGCAGGGTTTGTGGCCGCGCGCATGGGGCAAGCGGTGGTTGATCGTCTGGTGCGCCCGATAGTTGCCGGCATTTACACGTGTGATCCGGCCGATCTGGCCACTGACACGGTTACGCCGGGGCTGCGTCAGGCTACTCATGAGCATGGCTGCCTGGCTGATGCGGTGGCTTTCCTGTTGGCGCGCTCGCGTAAAGCTACTGGTGGGCGCAGTGTTGATAAGTGCGTTCGCGGTGGCATGTTCCAGCTGACTGCGGCTTTGAGTCAGGCCATCACGACGGCGGGAGGCACTGTGCTCACTCGCGTTGGGGCCCAGCAGCTCATTGCTCCCGACGCCGCAGGCAACGCTGACACTGCAAGTGGCGCTGCTACCTGCGGCGCTAGTGGCGCCAGCAACGCGGCTTCCCACGACGCCAGCGACAGCGTCGGCTACTGGCAGGTGGTACTGGCCCCCACCAAGCCGGGCCCGACTCCTTCGAGCGAGCCGGTCCCTGCCGGCGCGCCGCGTACTTTGCGCACTAAGCGCCTGGTGGTGGCTTGTTCGGCGCGCCCAGCCTTGCGGTTGCTGGCCAGCGCAAACTTGGCAGCCTTAGACACTGACATCACTATCCCGGTGGGCGCGCCCATTGCGCGCTACTCACTGCTGGTTGATAGCCCTGAGCTGGAGGCCGCCCCGGTGGGTCAGGGTCTGCTGGTGGCGCCGGCGTCGCCCGCAAGCTGCGCCGACACTCAGCCCGGCGCCGTCGAGCCCAGCAACCAGGGAAGCCCAACCCAGCCCGGCGCCGTCGAGAGCCCCGTGGGAGCCAAGGCCCTGTCGCATTTAAACGTTAAGTGGCCCTGGATCGCGCAGGCTTTGGCGCCACACCAGCATTTATTACGCCTGTCGTATGGGCGTTTGGGGCAAAGTGAGCCGCAGGTGAGCCTGGAGCAAGCCCTAGCTGACGTGCAGGTTTTGACGGACGTAACTATCCGCCCTGAGCAGGTAAGCGAGCACAAGCTGGTGCGTTGGAATGGCACTTTGCCGCCACTGCCGCCCAGCTACCGCGCGCGCATTGCGGCTTTTATGAGCCAGGTTGAAAACATTGAGGGTTTGGCGGTTACTGGCGCCTGGGTTGGTGGCACGGGTGTTAATGCGGTGGTAGCTCACGCGCGCACGAACGCCAGGCGCCTACAGCGCTCATAACGCCACAGTCCGCATAGCACTACAAATATATAGGAACTTCTTATGAGTGAAAAGGTTGTGCGTCTGGGGACGCGCGGGTCGGCTTTGGCTTTAGCCCAGTCGGGCATGGTGGCGCGCATGTTGGAAACTGCCGCCGCTTCTCAGGGGCTGGGTTGGCGCGTGCAGCTGGTTACTGTGCGAACTCAGGGCGATACTTCGCGCGCGGCACTAAGCCAGCTTGGAGGCGTTGGAGTGTTTGCCGCCCAACTGCGCACTCACCTGCTTGAGGGGCAGGTGGATTTGGCGGTGCACTCGTTTAAGGATCTACCCACCGCCCCGGTTGCAGGGCTACGCATTGCCGCCACCCCGCGCCGGGCCGATCCACGTGACGCCCTGGTGGCCTCGAACGGCATGAGCCTGGCGCAGCTGCCCAGTGGGGCTAGCGTGGGTACCGGCTCGCCTCGGCGTGTAGCCCAGCTAAAGGCTTTACGCCCCGACATTAAGACCGTGGATTTGCGGGGTAACGTGCCCACGCGACTGGGGCGCGTGCGCGGGGTTCAGGTTACCGCCGACGCTGGCACATCCCCCCAGGCTCTTGGCACCGGCGCTGATTTGGACGCCGTGGTGCTGGCTTGCGCTGGATTGGAGCGGCTAGGTTTAGCTGAGCACATAAGCGAGGCTTTCAACCCCGAGCAGATGTTGCCGGCGCCGTCGCAGGGAGTACTGGCCATTGAGACCGCCCAGGAGCTTGACCCCCAGTTGGAGGCGGTGATCGCCCAGGTGAACGATCCGGTTTCACACCTGGCTGCGGTGGCTGAGCGCGCGGTGATGTCTACTTTGCAGGCTGGGTGCGCAGCCCCCGTGGGAACTTACGCCTACCTGGTGCACGCCGGCTTTGATTATGAGCTGCACTTAGAGGCCGGGGTGTTTGCTCTCGACGGCGCCGCTAGCGTGCGTAGTCGCCAGGCCGTGACGCTTGGGGGCGTGGACCTAACCAAGGCTTGCCACCTGCAAAAAGCGGCGGAGTTGGGTCAGCGCGCCGCCCAGGATTTGTTGGCGCAAGGCGCCGGGCAGGTAGCGGATTTGCGGGCTGTTAAGGAGCGTGGCTGAAGAGTTAAGGGGGCATAGCTGAGGCATTAAGGAGCGCGGCTGAGACAGCGCTAAGCCCGGAATTAAGGGCGCGGCGAGGATAGCAAAAGCCGCGACAACGCTGAGGCTACGGCGACAGGGCAAAAACTAAGCGCGCAGCAAGGTGACAACTAAGGTTTTACGATCGGATTTAGAGGTAGATGGTTATGGTTGTTTCACGTGAAACACTCGCCGGTTTACGGGTGGCTTTGCCGCGCCTAAAGTCCGACGACGCCATTGCGGCAGCCCTTAAAACTGCCGGCGCCCAGGTGGATACTTTCGCGCTAACCCAAACCATTCCCATTGAATCTGAGCAGTTAGAACAGATGCGCCAAAGGCTTGCATCTGGCTATTACGCCTGGGTGGTGCTGTCTTCTTGGCGAGCTGCACAGGCCGTGCTGGCGCAGCTAAATGCGCTTGCGCTAGCACCCGCCTCAGCCCCCGCACCACACCCACCAACCTCAGCCTCCACGCCACACTCACCCACCTCAGCCCCCACACTCAACTCACCCACCCTCGCATTGAGCTCATTTGCACTAGCCTCGGAAGCTGCGACTCGCGAGAGTTCCGCTAAACAGAGCCTTGGCCGCGCCAACCAAGCAGATTCCGTTCAACAAGCAGATTCCATTCAAGGAACCACGCGCTTGGCGGTGGTTGGCCAGTCCACTGCCGAGTGGGTAAACAGCCACTGCGCACTTAAGCCCACCCTGGTGGGTGCAGGTAGCGCCGCCAAGCTACTGGAAGTTTTCCCGATTCCGCCCACTGCCACCACGGCAGCAGCCTCCACGGCGACTACACCCACCATCTGCCTGCCTCAGTCGCAGCTAGCCGCCCCCACGCTAGCCCAGGGACTTAGCCAGCTTGGCTGGCAGGTGGACGCCGTTGCAACCTACACCACCGTCCCCCTCCCCCAGCTACCAGCCCACCTCAAAACCCAGTGGCAAGCCGGGGCGTGGGACGCCGTCGTCGTCACTGCAGGCTCTAGCGCCCAAGCCCTGCTGCAACTGCTGGGCCCCCCACCTAAGAAAACCGCAGTGGTCAGCATCGGCAAATCCACCACCGCACGCTGCCGCGAACTGGGCCTGCGCGTAGACGCCACCGCCGCCACGCCGCGAGCCGAACACATCACCCAAGCCATAATTAACCTATTTAAAGCAAAGGATTTTTCATGACCACCATCCCCAAAAGCGCCCTGGACCTGCTAGCCAGCCACGGCGTCGCGCCGGCTCCTATTCCCACGCTGCGCCCGCGCCGCCTACGCTCCACCCCGGCCATGCGCGCCCTGGTTAGCCAGCACCGCATCGACCCGGCCAAACTGATCCTGCCGGTGTTCGTGCGCGAGGACATTAGCGAGCCGCAAGCCATTAGCGCCATGCCCGGCGTCTACCAGCACACCCTGGACTCGCTGCGACGTGAAGCGGTGGCCTGCGCCGAAGCCGGTGTGGGCTCAATTGACCTATTCGGCGTGCCCGCAGTGCGCGACGAAGTAGGCAGCCAGGCCTGGGCCAGCGAAGGCATTTTGAACCAGGGTATCGCTGCTGTGCGTGAAGAAGTGGGCGACGCCGTGGTGGTTTGTGCCGATACCTGCCTTGATGAGTTCACCAGCCACGGCCACTGCGGGCTGCTAGACGAGCGCGGCGGCGTCGACAATGACGCAACCTTGCCGCTCTACCAGGCCATGGCCGTCAGCCAGGCCGAAGCCGGCGCCCACATGGTCTCCCCCTCAGGCATGATGGATGGGCAGGTAGCCGCCATTCGCCAGGCCCTAGACGCCTCCGGTCACGCCGACGTGGCAATCCTGGCTTACTCAGCCAAATACGCCTCCGCCTACTTTGGGCCCTTCCGTGAAGCCGTGGGCTCCACCCTCAAGGGCGACCGGCGCACCTACCAGCAAGACCCCGCCAACCGTCGCGAAGGCCTGTATGAGGCACTGCTCGACGCCGCAGAAGGGGCTGACATGGTGATGGTTAAGCCCGCCGGCCCCTACCTGGATGTGCTTAGTGATGTGGCCGCAGCCAGCGACATTCCGGTGGCGGCCTACCAGGTCTCCGGGGAGTTCGCCATGGTTGAGGCGGCCGCAGCCAACGGCTGGATTGACCGCGAGCGCGTGATCCTTGAAAGCGTGCTGGGGATTTTCCGCGCCGGCGCTGACACGGTACTTACCTACTGGGCCCGCGAAATCGCTCAGATGCTGCGCTAAGCCAACGCCGCAGGAAAAACAGACCAAACGCTGCGATAGGACTTAATTATGAATCTAAATGAACACTTATTTAGCCAGGCCAAGGGGATTATTCCGGGTGGTGTTGACTCTCCCGTACGCGCCTTTGGGGGCGTGGGCGGCACCCCGCGTTTCATCAGCGCCGCTAAAGGGGCCTACGTTACCGACGCCGACGGGCGCGACTATGTGGACCTGGTGGGCTCCTGGGGCCCGGCCCTGCTAGGCCACGCCCACCCGCAAGTGGTGGCCGCCGTACAGGAGGCCGCCGCGCGCGGGCTATCCTTTGGCGCCCCCACCCAGAGCGAAACCCTGCTGGCCCAAAAGGTGCGCGAACGCGTGCCGTTTGTGGAGCGGGTACGTTTTGTTTCCACCGGCACCGAAGCCACCATGACCGCTATCCGCCTAGCGCGCGGTGCCACCGGGCGCGAGCTGATCATTAAATTTGCCGGCAACTACCACGGTCACAGCGACGGCCTACTGGCTGCGGCCGGTTCAGGCGTAGCCACGGGCGGCCTGCCTGGTAGTGCGGGCGTGCCCGCAGCGATCACCGCCTGCACCATTGTGTTGCCCTACAACGACTTTGAGGCGCTAGAAGCCTGCTTCGCCGAGCGCGGGCAGGAAATCGCAGGAGTCATTTTTGAAGGCGCCCCCGCCAACATGGGTAGCGTGCCCCCACGACCCGGCTGGAATGAGCGCATCCGCTCCCTATGCACCCGCTATGGCGCAGTAATGATTTTGGATGAAGTACTCACCGGTTTTAGGGTCAGCTCTGCCGGCTGGTGGGGTTTGGAGGCTGTAGCCGGCTGGCAAGAGCACGACGGCGCCACCCCCGCCACCGCGCTAAGTGCTGAGCTAACCGCCCCTGCGGCCCTGGCGCAGCTAGGCGCAGCCGGGACTATCGGCGCAGGCGGAACCGCCGGCTCAGAAGCCACTAAAGCAGCTAGCACCAGCGCCGTCGCCACAACTGAGCCCAACGACACTGAAGCCAACGCCGTCGACGCCCCCAAATGGGTGCCTGACCTGGTGACTTTCGGCAAGGTCGTGGGCGGAGGGATGCCGCTAGCAGCCGTGGCCGGTCGCGCCGACATCATGGACCTACTGGCGCCACTGGGGCCGGTGTACCAGGCGGGCACACTCTCAGGTAACCCGCTAGCCACCGCCGCCGGACTGGCCACACTAGAGCTGGCCGACGTCGACGTTTACAACACCGTCAACGCCAACGCCCAGGCTGTGGGTGAGATTGTGGGCCAGGCACTAACCCAGGCCGGAGTGGCGCACCGCGTGCAGCGTACCGGCTCGCTGATGTCCATCATGTTTGGCCCTCAAGCGGCCAGCAACGGCGTCTACAACTACGACCAGGCGCGCCAGCAGGAAACCTGGCGTTACGCACCCTTCTTCCACACTTTCCTGGAGGCAGGGGTGGCGCTGCCGCCGTCGATCTTTGAAGTGTGGTTCCTATCCGCAGCTCACGGCGAGGCAGAGCTGGAAAAGATCGCTAGTGCTGCCCCGCGCGCTGCCGCAGCAGCCGCTGCAGCCCCAGCACCAGGCCAGTAACCAGCGCGCCAAGCACCAAGCCGAACACACCCGAGCAAGCCGTCTCCACGCACCACTTGACCACGCCGCTTAGCGAGTCGCCCAGACCCTGGGTGGCGTGGGTGGCTGCGTGGGCAGCGTGTTCCACCAGGTGATGCAGGGCGCCCACACCCAGGTTGTTGAGGGCGTCAATCACGATGTGTCCACCCACCCAGAGCATAGCCACGGTGCCAACCACCTCGATCACACGGAAAACGCGCGGCATGGTTTTGACGATGGCCCGACCCAGTTTCTCCTGGCCGCGACGCACCAGGGCCAAGCCCAGGTCATCCATTTTCACCAGCAGCGCCACCAGGCCGTAGACAAAGAACGTCATGATGAAGCCCACCACCACCATGATGGCGACTTTGCGTAGGTTGTCGTTGGTGTGCAGGCCCGCCAAAGACACCAGCATGATCTCAGTGGAAAGAATCAGGTCTGTGCGCACCGCCGAGCTGACAATGGCTTTTTCCACGGCGGCCGGATCTGCGGACTTGTCACTGGCACCGTGGGAGTCCTCATGTTCCTTGATGACCCCCCAGGCACTAAGCACTTTTTCTGCGCCCTCAAAACACAGGTAAGTGCCGCCCACCAGCAGCAAAATAGGCAGCGACCAGGGTGCCAGCCAGGTCAGCAATAAAGCCACCGGTAAAATAATGCCCAGCTTGTTGATCAGTGAGCCGCGCGCGATGCGTTTAATAACTGGCAGTTCACGTTCAGGCTTGATGCCCTGCACGTATTGGGGAGTCACGGCGGTGTCGTCGATAACCACCCCGATTGCCTTGCTAGATGCTTTGGTTGCGGCTCCTGCCACGTCATCAACCGAGGCGGCGGCGGCTTTGGCTAGGGCGGCAATGTCGTCAAGAAGGGCGACTAGACCGATACTCAAGTGACTCCTAAAACTGGTTCTGTATTTCAGTGTTGTTTATTTTATGGCAGATACAGGCAATGCAGACAAACATGGACAGGCAGACAAGCAGTACAAATACAGGCAATGCAGACAAATACAGGCAAAATCGTCCCTTCCCTATAAAAAATTCATGGGGTTTTATAGGGAACGGATGAAATCTGCGTATCTGCAAACCACGGCCGCGTGGGGTGAGTGACTGGCCCTGGCACCCCTGGGCTGCACGGCTAACCCCGGCCTGAATGGCTAACCCGCGAGCATAGCTGACCTTGGTCTGCACGGCTAACCCTGGCCTGCACGACTGACCGCGAGCATAGCTGACCTTGGGCATGGCCGGCCAAGGCTATGCCTGGCTAAGGGTGGGCCGGCTAAGGGTGGGCAAGCTAAGGCTGGGCAAGCTAAGGCTGGGCCAAGATGCACCTATCGTGCCGACGACGGCGCCCGTCAATTCCGCCAGCTGTCACCGCTGTCTTGGTTCAGACCTGTCCATGACTGGCCTTAGAAAACTATGTAGCCGGCGAGCCAGCAACCAGAAGGCCAGCGCCAACCAGCCAGGGCGGCGCCAACCAGCCAGGCCGACGTCGTCGGTATCAACAGACCGGCATTGGCATCACCATCTGCGCCGTCGATGCAAGTAGTGGTCTGCACAAACGCAGATGCCACACGAGGGCGCGGCAGTCTTAGGTCGCGCAAGCATGCGCCGCGCAACTGCCACACAGGCATGCGCCACACAGGCCTGCCGCACGACTGCCGCGCAAATACTGACATTTCGTCCGTTCCCTATAAAACCCCATGAATTTTTTATAGGGAAGGGACGATTTTGCCTGTATTTATTTGCCTGTATTTATTTTGCCTGTATTTGTACTGCCTGTATTTGCATGCATTTTCTGTCTGCAGACATCTCTACCTGCATACATATTTTGCCTGCACTTGCATATTAGCCCAGGACTTTGGTGGACTCCACTGCCTCACTGTTAGCCTGGTTGCGCCGAGCCAGAATTGGCCGCAACACCAAACCAATTATTAATGCCGGAATTACAAATAACAGCAAATGACCAATATGCCCCAAATATTCATTGCCGCTATACCCAGCCACTCCGCAGCGCAGCGCATCAATTACCGGCTTTGCAGGTAAATATGGGCTTAGTTCAGATAGGAATCCTGGCAAAATAGCCAGCGGGAAAGACCCACCCGCACCGGAAACCTGCATCACTAAAAACAGAATACTAATCGCTTTGCCAACGTTTCCAAACGCGGCCACAAACGAATAATTAATCAGCGAAAACACTATTGCCGTAAGCCATGCGGTTATAATAAATAGCCATGGATGCACCGATTGCACATCCAAAAACAGCAATAAACCGCCAGCCACTAAAGTCGCTTGCGCCAAACCAATTGTGGCAAAAATACCCCAACGCCCAAAAAATACTTGCGAAGGCCGTAATTTAGACACATTAGAAACCGGCTGTGCGCGCACCACCACACCAATTAGCATGGTGCCCATCCACATCGCCACGGTTGCGTAAAGTGGCGCCATGGAGGAACCGAAATTTTCCACCGCGTAAATCGGGTGGCGCTCCACCACGGCCGGCGTGGTCAGGGCTTGGGCCAGGCGTTGGGGGTCGTCGCCAATAATTTTTTGCACCTGCGCCAAGTCGCCACTATCAATCGCCCCGC